>Ga0265301_10000192_pt1 | contig 99064 bp, 86 predicted proteins | sample AusTroGonzalo_MG_2_FD_193488 | JGI IMG/M metagenome (GOLD analysis project Ga0265301, IMG submission 193488) | Bovine rumen microbial communities from tropical cattle in Woodstock, Queensland, Australia - Gonzalo_04 | ecosystem: Host-associated > Mammals > Digestive system > Stomach > Rumen ... | reverse complement strand
GCATCCGTAGACCTGTTCCAGCAAAGGCGGCGTTCGCTATACAAACCAAGAAGACTGGCGTGTATGGCAAGATTAAGATTTTCATCCCGATGGGAACGCAGTTCAGCATTGGAAGCAGCATTCTTACTGCTGTCAGCGATTCTGAATGGGAATACGACAGAAATAACGACCCTGACGAAACTGGCCTTTTGAAACTGATATCAGGAAACTGCGTTTGTGCCGAGGGTTACTTCAAGGAAACGGTCTTTGTGTCCAACGGCACACAGAACCAGACTTTCTATCTAGTCGATGGTGGATTTAGTGACTATTTCGGGGAAAATGACCCGAACTATGCAGAAGACCATAAGTTTGAGAGCAGGAAGAATACCTTTACTAGCGTCACGACTGATGCTTCCCTTGTAGATAACTTTGATAGCACGGATGCAATCAATGGAAACATCTACTGGAGAATTTCCCGTAGAGGTTTCATCGACCCTGCTCTGGAAAACAAGGTAAACGACATTGAAAAGTTTGTTGAAGGTGAAAACTCTACGACAAACTATACGGTTTTGCTGGAAACTGCAAACGACGGCAGTGTACAGGTAAGGTTTGGCGACGGTTTGAAATCCGCTATTCCTTACGGCGAAGTGAAGGTTCATTACTTCTACACCAACGGTGAACGTGGCAACCTCATCAACGTTGTTGGAACGAAGATTAACCCGTACAAGTCTAACATCCATATTCGTAACGAATACGAAAACGAGTCCGATATCAAGCTGGATGACCTGCAATTCGCTTTGACTAGCGACGTTAGGGGTGGCCTTGACATCGAAAGCATCGATTCTATCAAGAATAACGCCCCGTCAATCTATGCCACTTTGGATAGGTTGGTGAACAAGCTGAGTTACCAGATATTCCTCAGCAGATATGCGGACATCAAGTATGCAACTGCATTTGGCGAGGACATTCTGAATACGAAGCTTCCTGATGGAACCCTTGACATCAAGTATATGAACCAAGTCAGGTTTACAGCCATCAAGGACCTTTACAGGTTGAAGGACGACAAGTATTATCCTACCGCACCCGATGAGTATTTCCTTTCTGGTTTCAAGGTGAATGGCTTGATGTATATTTGGCAATACGATAACCAGAAAATGCCTGACAAGACAAGTGCATACAAGTTCAGGGATGCTATGGAGTCTGCAGTTACCTATGTGGCGCAGGCCTTGGCTAAGGAAGGTGACAAGGGTGAGGCGTACTACCGTAATCTCATGGTTAACGCAATACCTAAGGGACAGTCGTTCCAAGACATCATTACTCTTCCGTATGTTGACACCGTGTTCGGTGCAAAGGTTACCCCGTATGACTTTGTTGAGGTGGGTAGCGAAATTGATAGCATCATGAGGGCTTTGAACCGTCGTGGAATGATTACGGTTGGCGCAGGTTACCACATGTATGTTTACCCAGTCGTTCATAACTACAACATCAAGCTTGAACTTATCCTGTATCGTGGTAACAATTTCAGCGACATCAAGGAAAAGCTGAAATATACGGTGTACAAGTATCTCAAGGACAATACCGATTTCAAGACTGGAATTTACAGGTCGAGGATTGCATCCCTAATCCATACTTTCCCTGAGGTTGCTGGTGTGAATGTTACATTCGAGGCGGCCAACGACATGTACGATGGTTTGGATTTGACCGAGTTGACATGGATGGGTGATGCGACAAGCGAGTACATTACATCGGGTTCAATCAATAAGGAAGGATTCGATATAACGCTTGCATACACCCATCACGCACCTGGTCATAGTTCCGTTACGGAAGCGTTGACATTCCCAGTTCCTTCTCAGACGAAAACGGCTGGACTGATTTCAGCTTACTACAAGCAGTATCTGGCTCAGACGGTAGATGGAAAGTATGTAATCAGAGATGGCATCAACGAGGATGATGTAGACAAGTTCGTTGCATATATTTGGGACCTTTTGATGCAATCCATGTTCAAGTCGGTTTATGACGCATACAAGAATGCTCGTGGAACTGGCGACCTTGAACGTGCGAACAGGTATTACGATGTAATTGATGCCATCAAGGGTTGGACGATAACGAAGGAAAACAAGTTGGGCTTCATCGACACGGACGTTATCACCTTGATGAATGAACAGAACGGAAACTTCATGTACGATTACATCCGCTACGGATTGGAATATGTGAAGCTTGTCCGCAATATCCTCCTGTACAAGGTTGCAAAGAGCCTTATCGACAAGGACGGAAACATCACGAACTATTCTATGGACAACGAAATTGTCCAGTGCGAGATACATCCCGAGGACATCACGATTTCCTATGACAGGGAAATCTAAGGGGCGAAAATGGCAAAGAATCCTATTGCAGTAAATGATGGCGGACTATTCCGCTTTGTAGATTTCATGAACTACGTCCCCGACTTCTTGAAGGAAGAAGAGGACGTTGTTACCCTTATGCAGCTGTTCAGTGACTACCTGAACAACGCTTACAGGAACCTTGAAGATTCTACACGGTTTACGTTCAACTTTTTTGCGACCGAGAGTACGGCTAAGAACATGAAGAACCGTATTGATGAGCTCGTGAAAAAGCTTACTGCCTGCGACAATAACAATCTTTATGTGTACTACTTGTCATTGCCTAGAACGAATGCAACGTACAACACGACAGAGGCTCTGACATACATCAAGAACAACATTTACTATGAAGGAGAGTTCAGTGAAACCATCCCGCTGGATGTGTTCAAGAACAGGATGCCGAACGACCCGTCGAACGACGGTGACGTAATCTATATCCAGTACAAGGATAATAGCGTTTATCCGTATTATATCAACAAGGCTGATAACCTGTTGGTTCTCGACCCGATGAGAACTTCTCAGGACCCGTTCAAGAATACGCTCAATGCGATGATGAATGGCGCCCCTCGTGTGATTAAGTTCATTCCGAAGGATGTCAGCGAGCCGATAGTTTCCTTTGTAGGACAGATTAACAACGCCAATGTTTACAGCATCAAGTTCGATGTAACGATTAACGAAGTGGAGAATGCCCCGTCGAAATACAGGGAGGAAATCGGCTCTGATACGATAGATGTCGATTTGTACACATACCTTAACGACACGACTTCTTTCGTGTGCGTGGACAATGCAACACATTCTCCTATCTTTAACTGGAATGGAGATACCCCGACAGGAGTATTCTACTTCAAGGACTTGTATGAGTTCCTTAACGGGGAAAATTCATACATCTATCAAGAATACAGGATTGAAAAGATTGAGTTTATCCCGACCGAGCAGAACCCGTCAGTGGCTAAACTCGGTTATCTGACTCTATCCACTGTGGTTAACCTCAATGCTGGCGAAACGTTTATGATTGAAAGCAACGAGGTTATCGGCACGAGTGACATTCATGACGTAACTCTTGCGGGTGCGTACACGCTAGAAACTGAACCGTGCGGAAATGTATTGAAGATAAGGTTCAGACAGGCGATAGACCTGACTCCTGGCATGTCTCGTGTAAAATACATGACTATGCCAAACAGGCTGTACAAGTATGCTTTGTCGTATTCTCGCCTTGGCTACGACTATTCTCAGGTAACCTCGAAAATTATATGGGACCATGATGCTTCCGTTAATGACGACAAGGTAAAGGAAGGTGATACTGTATATCCGTACACGACTAGGGCCAACAAAAAGATTGGTGAACTTCGTTTCGAGAATATGTACAGCTTTGTGGAAGACCCTAACGATTCGAGCAGATACATCAATGTTAAGCCAAAGAACTTTGTTGATATTCCAGAGAGCATTGCAATCGAGGCTGGTGGACACTATTATTTCGAATATCGCTACGACGGTTCTGAATCAACGGATTGGAAGAATGCCTTTGACGATGTGTTCGACAATCCGTTGGCAAGTTATTCCGTATCTGCTGGACGTTCGTATTTCAGGAAACTGAATGGTAACGCCCAGTTGAAATTCCCTTCGCTAGGAAGCATTGTACCTATTGCCGACGCAAAATCCCTCGTGGTTGATGTGTACGCAATGGATGCCGCTATGGGAACATATACGAATGACCCTGATTATAGCGATATGATAATGTACAGTGACGTTAGCCCTGACGTGGGAGATTTTTGCCTACTGAGCAAGATTGAACTTGGCACAGATGGTCTTACTCGAACGGCGGTAAGCGGCCTGTATACAATTCAGAACGTTACTTTGATGGACCCTGCTGGCGCTAAGTATCACGTATGGTTTGACAAGGACATACCTGTGCTTGATAACGGATGCTTTGAGATTGCATTCTTGAAGGGTCCAGATGACAAGTCGAGGGCGGTTCTTGGAGAAGTTGATGCAACTGCACATGAGGCTAAATGCAAGTATCGCTACGATGACATCTTCACCGCAGATTACTGGGTCCCGTCCGATGGTTCCTATGTATTGAAGTGTGCGTACAAGGATGAATATGATGTTGTTGTGCGTATTGTAAAATATGAGAATGGGCATGGTTACAATACGGGTACGTTGCTTTACTGGCCTGAGACAAAGTCTGTGTATCGTGTGGTGAAACCTATTTCTGGTTCGGAAAGTGAAAGCGAATTGAAGGAGAATGGCGCTGTTGTGCCTTATATGTACACTGTTGCTGACATTGCAAGGAAACCAATCTACAACGAGTACATGCAAGGAATATTCCGCACATCTCAGCTGGATTATGGTGAGTCTGTCGATGTTGGACAGTATGATAAGCTGACCGATGTCGTGAACAGGCTGTTCATTGAAAAGGCGGACGACAATAGGCTTATCTTCGGCTGGAAGGATAGGGACTTCCTATTGAACATGGCAACGTACAATACGTCTGGAAAGGCTAGGACTGGTTTTTGCGAGTTCTACACGACATACGATGAAAATGACATCGTGTTGAAGAACATGGAAAACTACTCTGTTGCAAAAACCATTCCAGGTGAAGGAATTACCCTGAAAGGACTTTCCAATACGCTTGAAGTAACTGCCGAGAACTTGACAGCAGATGCAACCGAAGCTGGCACTTATGTTGTGCGAGTGAAGGCGACAAAGCATAACCTTCCAAACAATGCGAAAGTGAGGGTAACTGGTGCAGTTAGCCCGTATGAAATGTTTGACTTCAATACGCCAGTAAATGAGTTCGATACCATTACTGTGGTTGACGAGAATGAATTTACTTACATCAGGCATTCTGACTATGACGAATCTAACGTAACTGCAACTGGAACTGCGAAGATAACAGGATATCGTGACATTTACAATCCGATAACTAGGATAGACTACTACCTCAATGACCAAGAAGGAACAAAGTACAAGGGTGGCTATCTGTACATACACACTGCATATCCGCACGGTTACTCAATCTATACGAAGGTGAGTGTGCTAAATGCCCCGACCAATATGGATAATGCGGGATGGATTGACTCTGTGCTTGGAAGCAAGCATAAGGTTGATGTCGTAGTTGATGACTATGTGTATGGCATCAAGTTGGATGCTGTGCATGTGCCGCTTGCTGGTAGTTCGTGGTTGCATTATGAGACTGGTTCATCCAGTTCTAGCAATCCGTTGGAAAACTCATATTCCATGGTTTCTCCTGAAGACGGCGATGTGCTGAATGTTGATGGACAGTTTTACAAGGTTGGCATCATGGATTGGGTTGAACTCTCTGGCGATACCATCGAGACTCCGTTCTATCTGTATAGCCATCAGAATATCATGGACATCAGTTCAACCAACCCGTCGAGTGCAAAGGGTGACGACAACTTGATTGAATCGATAACATTCGACGGTTACGATACGGTCACGGTCGTTGTGCATGACAGGATGGACTTGGTTCCTAAGAAGAGCTGTGTGTACATCGGGCAGGTTTATCCGCTGGAATTTGATGGCCGTTTCGTTGTCGATACGGTCGTGACACCTCGTATGTTCACTTACAAGGTTGTTCCGAACAGCATTCCAGAATCTGCTGGCCGTGCAGTCAACAACTGCAAGATGACATGTAATGAAGGAAAATGGTTCAAGTATCTTGTAAGCGAAGTGACGGTGAACCGTAAATCCGTGTATGAAATCTTCAAGTATGGCACGGCGATTGTAGATAAAATCGCTGGTAATGTCACATTGGATTACGTTGAAACTGAGATACCGCATGGTTACAAGGAAGGCACGAAGATTGTTATCTACAAGGATGACGAATACTACAATGCCGAAGTGTTGAATGTGATAAGCGAAAAGGCTTTCCGTTACAAGTTTGCCGACAAGACGCTTAGCCCAATCGACGTGCTTGGCGGATATGTGTTCAAGGGTGTGTACATCCCAGAGCAGAACCATATTGACAATGTGGAACCTCTTGGGCTATACAAGCAGTACCTGAATTGTATTGAGGGTGAGTACGACTTTGAGGAAGGCGACTTGGTGTTTGCCTACGACAATCTTAATGACGACATGCCGAAACGGTATATTGTCAAGAAGGGCCTATGGACACCTTGTTCCGAAAAGCGCATCATGAAAATCAAGAAGCTGGATGTGGATAGGTATCACAACAACGAGTGGGACGGTGCTACCGTCGATGAGATGATTGACGAGTATGTGTATCATCCATATACCTATCCAGAAGTCGAGCGTATGATGGGAGAGGATATCGACAACGGTATTTCCTCATACATTATGCCGTTCCATATAAGGAGCTACAACTTCTCCAGCCCGTATGTAGAGAACCTTGATTCGACAGAACAGCCGATGCCTCAGTTCAACTCGAAGCACGACTATGCGTCTGTCGCTCCTAGATACGACATGGACGAAAAGTTCAAGGGAATACCTGACATGAAGTATCCTCTCGTTGAAAAACTGGAACGACTCATCTATCTGCGTGATGCCAATGTAATTGACTATGACCTTATCGGTTATCTGGCAAGATTCATGGGATATGACATAACCGACGCAAAGAACGATGTCGATGCCAACCGCATGTACGCCACGAGGGAAGCCCGTGAGAAGGCTGTTAGGGAAACCGTGTCCAACCTTCCTCAGTATTACACGTTGGGTGGAACCAAACCTGGCCTTGAAATGCTGATGGAAACCTTCGGCCTTGTCGCCGAGGTCATCACGATGTGGACTGATGTTGACCGCCCGTATGATGAGCTTATCGAGGAAGACCAAGTCCGTATCCGTGAAAATTCGGATTATGAACAGGGCAAGATAAGCAAATGGGTCCCGACACCGCACGTAAAGGTAAAGTTCCGCAGCGATGCCAACTTCGACAACGGAGTTGTCGGTGATGAAAAGGTTAGCACCCTGATAAAGAACATCAAGTGTTTCAAGCCGATACAGGTTGTGTTCGACGATTTCATCAAGTACCTAGACCTCCCGCACGGGAAAATATATGTTAATAAGGTATCGTTCGTGAACACGGGAAAGAGTGACGTGAACATGAACTACAACATTGATGAAACCGAAGAAGCAGAGATGTGTGGTAGTATATGGGACAAATGAGAGAAAATTTTCTGTACGATGCCTTGGTCGTGACGAATAAGGTTGACCCCGAACTGAGGGGTGGTGTGCAGGCTAGAATCATTGGTGAAACTGACGAGATTGACGACGATGCTCAGTATTTCGTACGCCCAGACATGACCTGCCTGAATGCTGTCCCAGAAAAGGGGTATTACCTGAAAGTGTACTTCATCGACGGGGATATACGGCAGGGAAGGTATGTTGCCGTGTCCCCATCCAAGGACGGATTCTTTGATTACAACTACACTGCGAAGAACTCATATCCGAATGTCGCTGTCTACAATCTTGGCGGTGACGGCTTCATGAGGTATTACGATAGGGCGAAACAGCTGAGTACGATAGATTGTCCAAATGGTGGACATATCGTATGGGACGGTGAAAGTAAGATACTGTTTAGCAGTGACAAGGCTTACACGAATGCTGGAACAGGAGCCAACAATAACGAAGGTGTAGCTGAACATGCTGTGCTGACAGAGGCTTCAATCGACATTTTCACAGCGATGCCTGTTGGAAAGGGTGTTCTGAATCAGGGAAGCGAGTATCTGACCATTCCTCATGTGTCCGCAAAGACAATCGAAGCCTACAACAACCCGACTGCAGACAACAAGACCAATGAACCGTCTGTAATCGTCGAGGGCGACCCGAGTGCTACATTCCTTCCAATCAACGATGCGAATGGAAAGAAGGTTGATGAGGTTGAACTGTCTCTGACTAGGAACTACATTTCGAGATTCGACAAGAAGATTGACAAGATTATCATTGGCATAAGCGATTCCAAGACGTTCCCAGAAATGATGGACGAGTTTATGAAGGAAGGTTCTCAGTCAAGTGCCCATTACCTTGTTGGACAGATAGAAGGTGACCCTGAAATCGCATCTGAATCCCCGACAGGCATCCTTAACAACTCAGGTTTCCTGCAATTCGTTCAGTTGGACCAAGATGCCTATTATGCTAGCGGTGTCGAATACAACGACGAGGCGGCAAACAAGAACGCTGTGTCCATTGTGCTGGTGGCATCCGAGAACAAGTTCTCCAAGATAGGTTCGTACTCGGCTTACCAGAAGTCTATGGTGAAGAAGCTTATTGAACACATCAGGGCTGAGGCCAAGGATGATACGATTCCAGTAATCAATGCGAGCGATTTGGATGGGCGCCCATCGCTGCCAAAGATGACTGTAACATTTGAATAAAAAAATGCCGAACAGTGTTCGGCATTTTTATCAATAGGAAATATTCATTATAGGTCATCGTCGTCGTAGTTCAATACGGACGAATCGACAATGTTACCTGCATGGCTTTTCATTAAGCTGGCACGTTTTTCTGCCATCTCTTTGGCAGTGTCTATCAAGGCTTTGTCGAGAGGTTTATTAAATGCTTCTGCCTCATCAGGTTTAACAGCAGCGGTCGGTATGACGCTGATAAAGGCATTTAGTGCCTTATCTATCTCGTCTATATCGGAATCTTCTTTGAAGATTGCTGGGTCTGATTGTGTAGCAGTTTTATTTTTGTCGAATTTACTGTTAATCTCCTCTTGGCTTGCTGGTGCTTCATTAGGGTCCATGTGGTCAACGTCTCTATCAATATCAACGAAGCCGACGCCATCCCATTTTGTGATTACGTTTGGGTCACTCTGTTCGGCTGTCATCTGGCTTTCTGATGCTGCGTGGTCAAATCTCTTAACAATGTAATTGTTGATTTGACCTGCTGCATTGGATATGGCCTTACTGTTGTTAAGCGTTGCGTTTACAAGAGCGTCTTCGAGTGTAGTATTGATTTCTGATAAAAGTTGGGCTGTCTTTTTGCCGTTATCGATGACGTTGATGACCTTATCCATGCGGTTGGCATCGTATTTTGTGTCTTTTGCAAAAGTATTTAGGGCAGTGTCAGACTTGAATTTAGTTTCGAATACAGAGAGAAGCCAGTTAATAAATTCGTGAAGGTTATCTATGTTATTTGCGTTACAACATCCTTTGGCTAGTAATTTTGGCGCAAGCAGTGTATAGGCTTTGGTTAGATTTGTTCCTGCCGTAGCATTGAATGCTTCCATCGGGGTGTTGTCATTGTCGTTGTCGTCTTCATTGTCGTTATTTTCCCATTCAATAGGATAGTCGAAAGGACTTGTTTCCTCTTTGGATATGTCATCGGGCAGGTCTTCCTTTCCGAATGAGGTTGCACTAATGAGAGTAGATGCATCTGCATTGTCTTCGTCGCTGTCAAATGCGTTCCGAATGAATCCGTCTTCGCTATAGTCTTCCTCGTCATCTTCTTCTAGGGCGCTTTCGAGACACACCTTGAACAGTCGTGTCAATGCTTCTAGTTCAGGTTTCCCTACCCCGAGCTGGGACACGGATTCAGTGAATATCTTGGTTCGGTTGGTCATGAATAATCCTCGATTAATTCTGAATATAGTTTATAATAGGCACGAAACGGTGCCTGTGACACATTATAAACTATTGATGTATTTCAGAGACTATCGATATGGCAGCGAAAACACAGATAACTAATAAGGGACTTGAACTATTGGCTTCTTCATCTAAGGCAACAGGCCAGCATTGGTGGATTGGCTGGTACGCTCTGGCGTTCGTGCCTGATGAATTGCAGGACGAGACTGCTGAAAAGCTGGGCCCTAACATGACGAAGCTTACGGAAGAGGGAGATATCATCTACAACATCTTCCAAGGCGACATGAATGGCGACGGTTACCAGACTACTAAGGCAAGTGACAAGTTCAAGGCTGTAAACTACGACAGCAATATCAAGAAGAACTACCGATATGTGCTGGACGAGGACGGACGAAATAACCTCGTTACCTTCGTTGATGGAAAGAACGGCTTGAAGGGTGCATGTGTTTACCCAGGTGTCAAGGTCAATGAGTCTCGTGATGACAACAGTATTGACTATGCAAAGTCTAAGATTCCGCTTCCAGCTCCCCTGCTGTACACAGGTGTACTTGCTGCGGGAGAAGGATGGTCTACCAATGGCATGAACATCTTCCTCGGTACGGGAAATGACCGTATTGAAAACTTCTATCCAGTTGACAAGGATTCAAGCGACCTGACGATTCCAAGGGTTTCCGCAGACTTCCGTAACTACGAAGGTTACAAGAACGGTCTTCCGAAACTGGATGACGGTGAACAGGCTTATGCGGACGCTTTGACCGATATTACTAACGAAGGCGTGGACTTCGATGGTTGGTTCCCTTCTGTAAACACGTATACGCAGAACGATGCCCCGACTATGGATTACAACCAATTCTGCAGACAGTATTGGAAAGTGCTTTCCATTTCCAACTTCAACAAGTATTGTGCCCCAGTTAACGCTTCTGGCCTCCTGTATGACGAAAATACTGGTTGCCGCAACATGGCTAAGGCTACGAAGTATTTCCCGATTAGCGACTACTCTGTGACTAGCACGGCAAAGACTGACGACAACGAGTATGCTACTGGAATCAAGTTGAAAGTCCAGCTGAAACTGAATGGAAATGCTGAGGATGGTGCTTATTTCAAAGACGTTGAAATGGCTGATGAGGAGAATGTTGCAACGCTGAATCCAGAGGCAACAGAAGAAGAACATCAACTGTTCAACACCAAGCAAGTATCGTTTAAATTCAACCGAATTGGTATCTATGCTGTCCCGATGAGGCAGTACGGATGCTCTGATGACAGCGCTGAAATGAAGGCTCAGTACCAGATTGATACCGAGGCCGAACCTGTGCTGTTTGCTGTATGTGAATGGGATTCCCCTGTCACGTTGAGCGACTCTGGCGAAGGCTTGTCTGAATTCCAGTCTGATGTTTTCATCGACCTTTCTGCTGCTGTCGAGGATTCTTCTGTAATCCGTGAAAGCGCTGTGTTCTACAACCTTTACGAGGACGATGCAATCGATTGGTACAAGAACCAGTTGCTTGCAAACGCTTCTATGGCGGAAGCACTGGTCAACATGCAGATTGAAATGGGTTATCTCCGTAACCAGAAGAATGCCAAGCAGGGTTGCTGCCCGAAGCAGGAAGCTATCCAGCAGAAGGACAAGTATGTTACTGGACTTAGGAACCTCGTAGATGCACGGGACTATAACTCCAACTCTGTCAGGAACAGGCTTGCACTGGAAGAAGGAAAACCGATTCCAGCCCTGTATTCAGATAGTATGCCCCATTTCGGAGGAATTGGATATCCTCAGGCAACACCTTATCACACTTTTCTTGCTAGGTTTACCGAAGGTGCAGGCTCGTCACAAGACTTTTATTCTGCATTTTATGGTACTAGGCCAGACTCATCGTTGACTCCTACATACGCTAATGCGTTGTTCGATGGCAATGAATATTTGGAGATGGTTCCAAGTATCAATACCGATGGTGAAACGGATACTACACGTATTGGTAAGCTATGGGTTCGTACTAACTTGTACTATGAGATGTACACTTTCCTTAAACCAAATACCCAAGACACTAGCATTACGTACGACTATCCCGATGATGCCGACACAAATGACTTTGCAAATGCCGTAGGAAAAATAACTGACTGGGCGGGTGAGGGTGTAATAAACGATTACCGTCCTTATATAACAGTAACTAAGACTGCATCTGGAATTCAGACAGATGATGACGGCGTAACGACACCAAATTATCCTACTGAGTTGGCTTCGAGAAGTGATTTTGTCGCTGAGATTACCCGTTCGTTTGAAAACTATGAAACCGAACGTTCGTACACGGTATATTACACGGAGTCTGCTAGTGTACGTGATTATACTGGATTGAAGTTCAAGAGAAAAGCTACGTTGAAGATGCCGAAAATTCAACTGTATAAGATAGACAAATTAAACTCGTATGACAAAATCAACCAGCGTTTGGCATCAACAGGATGGAGGATTCCGACAACTGCTGACTGGAATGAAATTATTGCAAATAGCACTGGCGATAAAATCAACAAGATTCGCTCGAATGTACGATGGGCTGGTATGACTGGCGGAACGGGTGGTGTATGCCCGATTGGTGGAGCCATGACGGGTAGAGGAGGAACTACCATTCGTACGACTACCCCAGATGGTGTATCTCAGGCAGTTTATCTTGCTATTGGAGACGATGATGCTCATGTTGTCGTGTTTAACGGATTTACCTTCAGCATTATCGAAACGCCAAGTTTTGCCGATAGTGAATCTGGATTGAGCTATGTCGCCGTCCTCTGTGTTGGCGATGCGGTTAAAATCTTCGATGGAAAGGCTAAATCTAAGCTTGGCTATGATTCGTACGCTCTCATGGAAGGAAGTGTTAGTGAGGGAGACCATAATTTCAATGCGGCCAAGAACAGTATTATTTCAGAAACGGCCAATTACAATAGTATATTGAGCGGCATGAATAATATCGTCACCGATTCAGACCACAACACTGTATTGAATGGGTTTAGCAATGCGTTGTTGGGCTCGGTTCATTCACTGGTTCTTGGTGATACTAACACGTTAAAAAAGACGAGTGTAGGAGTACCGACATGCCGCATGTTGCTCGCTGCGACCAACACGACAGTTATCGGTGGAGCAACATCGGCGATTATCGCTGAAAAGTCCACGGTAGAAAGCGCATATCACACCAGTATTTTAGGTGCATCGCTTGATATCAAGAGTATCTATTGTGCTCGTGTAGTCGGAGAGGTAACGGAAAGTAACCGAGGAATATATTACTCGGACATTATTGCGTATGGGGTGCATCACATGCCAGCCATCTGGATGTCCAGATTAACATGGACTAACGATGGTGTTTCCGAACTCCCTTCTGCATTGCAATACGATGTTGGAGCGTCATTGTTTTACTCTGATATTACGGGAAACCAATCACATTTTTGGAGTAAGAGAAATGCCCCAACTGAGAATAGTGATATTTGCCATAGCCGTGTGGCACTTACGTCGGCTGGTATCATTCATTCGTCAATCCTGTATTCTGATGTATCTGCGGATGGATATGGTTATGGCGGCAATTGCCCGTATCAGAACACATGGTTTAAGGATAACACGTTAGAGGCCTTAAATATTTGCCACAGTATAATTAAACTATTTTCATCTTCCATAGCGACAAATTATATCAATGGCTCTGCTAGTCAGAGTAACATATTATTCTCTGATATATCACTTGGATATAGCATAATGCAGATGACCTCGTCTTCGGCTACACATAGCTTTGCGTACGGTGTGATGAAACTGTCCGAATCCAGCATTGCAATGTGTGACTGTTCGTACGTTTATGAATCTGGCACGAAGCACTATCTGGAATCGGCAACGATTAAGTTTGCTACGTTGGTCGGACAGATGATATCGCTAAAGAGTTCGACGTTCAATAACCTGCATATCTATGGTTCATTGACACTCACTTCAAGCATAAATAACCAACTCATATTGGGTGGATTGGATGGTACTACTATTGGTCCACATAACAGTTCGGCCAGCAATTACATTTCGGAGTTCGGCTCCTTTATCACTGGAAACAGCAAGAACTACCCGATGATTTGGTCTTTGGGTGGCATTGGCCTGTTCATGAACAAGATGGTTCTTGGCAATAAGGACGTAAGTGGGGGTGCTCCTGCAATCAACGATGTCCTTACGGTTGTCGGAACAGAAGACAATGTTGCCACTGTCGCATGGAAGCCAGGTGGCGGTGGTGCTGGAATGTCACAGCATACTATTATTACCGACTTCGATTTGTCTGAATTGACCAACCCATTGCATCCTGACCAAAAAGAATATAACGTTGCGCCTATAACTTCTATGACAGGGTTTGGGTGGGATAAACTTACCATAGTTCGTCCCAACCAGAGTGGATTTAAGTCCGTCGCCGATGACATTGGAATAGTAGGTAGTACATGGTATGGACCATATAGTTCGGATGATAAGAGTGGGCTATTTAGGTTTGGTGAGTCCAATGTTGTCGATTGGTATAAGTGGCATTCTTTGAGTGTTCTTAATACAAAGCCTACTGAGCATGTGGTTGAATGGGTTACCAATTCACATATGTCTCTATATGTAGATTTTAACGACTTGAAACCAGGGGTTGTATACGAAGTGAACATTCATATTGTTCAATTGCCCACAGGTCCTTATTCAGTGGATACGTTGGGTACTGCTATGCAACAGGCATATCCAGACGAAGTTGTATCGAATCCGTCATATAGTGGAAGCGGTGGAAAAATCCCATCTATGAGCATCCAGTTCTATAACCCAGACAACAGTACGTGCCAGAATGTTGTATGTTTTTGGGGAAGTAATGCGGTAGTAGATAATACGTACTCGTACGGATTCTACCCGAAATTCCACAAGCACAGCAATGTTGAATCTTATCCGACTTCAACTAGGGCTCATTACAGCCTTGTTGATATAGCAGTAGCTACGATAAGGTTTGTCAAGTTGGATGGAAAAATATATGTTATGTCATACTAAGATATGATTTACAGAGTAGTTCTATCACATCATCAAACCGAGAACATCCGCAAGTTTCCTAGCGGGTGTTCTACCGTGTTTGTCTTTGATGACCCGATACAGGAAGATATCGACGAGTGTAACGCTCATGGTTGTTCCCATGTGTGTATGCCAGTAGCAGGAAACAGGGGAGCCAACAGAAATGCTGGGTTACAAAAGGTACTTTCCACGTTTAAACCGAACCCTGATGACTATGTGGAGTTCTTTGATGGAGACCGTTTCCCGACTACCTACAATCCAGACAGTGTACTGCGTCTGATGGAAAAATACGACATACACTGTATGTTGTACTCCTGCGGAAACGACGCAAGACACACTAAAATCTATGTTCCGTTGGAAGGTGCCACTATCGTTGATACGGGAACGCTGTGCAATCCGTTCTACTCCTGTGGGTTTATCATGAGGGTATCGGCTATATTGGATGTTATTGCATTCAATAATGGGGTATTCTTTGAACAACGCTTTACCACTTGGGGTAATGAAGACCAGTATCTAGGACTTGTATGCGAACACTTGAAACATAAAGTTGCCCTTACGTGTGAAACCCTGCTAAACGGCAAGGTTGGTGGTGATAGCGATTCCCATCAGGACTATCGGGAATCCTTGCAGACTTATGTGGACTTGATAAGGGAGCACAATTTCCCTATTCGTAATGAGCCTAGCAGGTGTGAAGTCGTTCATCTCGAACCGTGAATGGCGGTCAGATAGAGTAGATTGTATAAAGCGGGAAGATTTCCCGCTTTTTGTGATATATGTTTTAATGTCGTTATATAAACTATATGTGAAAATGATTCCATCATAGGGATTTTAGTATGAATATGCAGAAAATCATGCTCGAAGCGATGACAGCGAACGACAAGGCCATCATTCGTGAGGCAAACGTTGACTTTGATAGGCTGAAAAAGTGCGTGTTTCCGATGGACGGTGTTCAGAACATTGATACGCAAGTTATTAAGGATAAGGTAGCCAAGAATGAACCCATCACGTTTGAATGGGCATTGCAGGAATACTATAAAAACGACAACAAGGATTATCATCGTAAATTCTTGCAGGACCTTGCTAAGGGTCTTCTGACGGAAAAGACGGACGAAAGCATGTTCTTCTCGAAAGAGGATGCCAACTCACTGGAAAAATATCAGAGTAGGTATCCTGTGCTTTCGAAATTGACGGACGGCCCGCAAGTGTTCAAGTGGTTCAATCTGCTTATGGGCACTGAATTGGGCAAGACCGCAGTGAGCAGTACAGAAACGACGTTCGATGAACGTGGAAGGGCTAATGTCAGGCCGCTAGATAATGACAGGGCTATTCGTGATACGCAGGAAAAATACCTTGACGTGACCGAAGAACATCTGGAGACAATCTACAAGTTTGTGCGAAGGGGTGCTAGTCTTTCTAGGGATGGCTTACTGTATGCTGCATATATTGGGTACATGTTCCACATGTTCGAAAATTCCAGAAAGATTACAGGTGAAGCAACTGACGACGATACCGAGAAGGTTAAAATGCACGAGTTGCTGGACATGCCTGCACATACTATCGCAAAGACTGCGGCAGAGCGGTTGCCAGCTAGCTCTACTGGAAGCTTGACTAACAAGCATTCTTATTACAACATGCGTCAGCGTAGTTTGAGAATGATAGACCCGTTCAGAATCAATAGCTCGAACTTGTCTGAAATATATGTATATCCGCAGTTTACGATTGACGTGTTGGCATTGACCCCATCGACAGCGGATGCCTTCAGAAATGTGCTGAAAAATTGTGGGTATGATAGCATTGCGGACCGTTTGACTGACCTTGAAGGTGACGGTGACAATAAGATTCTTGACATTACCTCAAAAGAGCTTGTCGCTATATTGAAAGACCCGAATGTTATTCATGGGTGCCTTGGTGCTGGCCTTAACAATATCTTCAAGAAGTGGGGCAGTAGCTGGGTGTCTGAGACGGGTGAAAGCTCATTGGACGAGCTGCTCCTTGCAAAACCGCCAGAGAACAATTCGGATAAGCGGGAGGTACAGGTAGTCCCTGTCGCAAAGGGTGACTCATTGAGGCAAGCTAACACCGACCGTGAAATGACTGGCTATGATATGATTGCCGAGTCAAACAAGGATATGGTGATTGGCGAAGGTGATGTAGTTAAGGACCCAGATGCCGAAGTTGGTGGGGAAAGACTTAGTGATGAGAATGTCAAGGCGATAAGTAACGCTTATCAAGAGGCTTATAGTGAGCTGTTTGGCAATGCCAACGCTAAAAACTTGAAATTGAAATCTGCCATCAAGTTGAAAGACCTTATCATAAGCAAGTTGAAAGCATTGGATGCGAACAACGAGCTTACGGTCAACGTTGTTCCTAATATACAAAGACTAAAGTTCGGTAGTGCTAGGGAGTTTATTGCCAAGTTCTGGAGAGTGGTTAAAGCACTCAATCCATCGGCTCCGTCGAGAATAGTGTATGATACCTTTGATGGTAAACACCATGATATGGCTGTTACTGACGGTATTTACGATACGCTTGACAATACTAATTTTGAAAACGTCATTTCCCGTAAGGTCTCGACGAATGGTCATACCTATTTCATTTCTATTCCTCGTGGTATCGCTTTTGCTGCTATGCAGGAGAATGACGATGATACGATTGTCCGTACCGAGAACCCGAATACATATTGCATGGGTTTGGTGCGTGATGGAAAACCTATGAGGTATTCGAGTGTATCTGATTTGATGAACTCTCCGATTGGTAAATACGGTACTGCCGTAGTGAGGTATCGCAAGGTCGGTAGAGTTAAATTCGACACAGATGAAGCGAACAAATCTTATGCCAAGGTGCTGGAAGCATTGAGGAACATGAAGAAAGATAACCAGGTGTGGAACCCAGGCCCAGTGGAGGGTATGTCTGGTAGGAAGGGTGCAATTCGTGTACTCCAAACTGTGATATCCAATGAGTTCCAAGACCCGACTGAGCAACATGAAATCATTCAGCCGTTCTTGGGCGGTGTAGGCATGTCGGTTGAATCTTACGACAAGCAGAGCGGCAAATTTGCTTTCGAATCCACTTCTAGTGTAGGTGGCACTCTCATTCGCCATTTGAGCGATATGTACAACCTTGACAAAACGGTTGAGGATTACAGTGGGTGGGATGTAATCAATATCCTTAAAGTAGTTTCTCCATCTAGTAAGTGGGACCTGACCAACTGGAATTTCCGCAACGTATTGAGAGCGGACGCCGCCCTTAATGGAACGTCCTCTGAGTTTGCCGACGAAGATGACGTTGACGAGCGTCTTCGCAATCGTAGATTGGAAGGTGACGCAACACGGTTTGGCGGTGGAAAATATTCCGAGGATGCACAAACCTATCCGACGGACGATGAAGGCGAAGCAAACTTCGACGCTGAATCCAATGCCGAAGTTGGTGGTGAAGGAATTGGCAATGAGAATGCCAAGGCGATACGCAATGCGTTCGATGAAGCCTACGAGGACCTGTTTGGTGGTGCCGATGCCAGAACCCTGACGTTGGAAGATGGCCGTAGGTTGAAAGACGGTATAGTGAATAAGTTGCACGAAATGAGCGCTAACAACCTGATTTCGCTCAACATCATCCCTGCGGTACAAAGAATTGAGTATACTAGCTTTAAGGACTTTGTTAACAAGTTCTGGGCAGTGGCTGACAAGGCTGTTGCTACGGAACCTGATTTGAGTGACAACTCTATCCGAATGGAAGCTTTTACCAACGATAATGGTGTTGTTTCTGACGAATTGGAACCATCGGTCAAGAAATGCTTGTACGACGTTGTTAGAAAGGGAGCATATAACGATACCGATAAAAAGCTTATACCAGCAATGGGAAGCTTGATGATGAGGTATGCTACCAGTTCCGCTTTCGAGAACAATGGTCTCAACACCAGCTGTAATCCTGAGAACCTTGCATCGGCATTTAACCAGAACTTCGAAAAGGACTGGCAGATGAAGATGGACGCTGTGGCACAACTTCAAAATGCTGCGTCTGGCGAAGATGTAGACATGGAGCTTAATAGGTTCAAAGTGGAAGTTGCTAAACGTGATGCCGACCTGTATTCAGCTATTCAGGAAAAGATTGATAATGACCCAGATTATGTGTCTCGTGTAGCCAATCTTGTTGCACAGAACGCCAATGCGATTGTCAATGACTTGAATGGGGTGTCTCTTGATGAGGCTGCCGAAAAGGTTCCATATGTCCCGTTTGATAGGAAGGCGGCAAAATGGTTTAATGATGCTGGCAATGCCCTTATTGACTTCTGCCTGTACGGTATAGAAGATAATACAAATCAGAGCATGACAACCCTGAATAAGGCATTCGGTGCTGAGGGCATAAATGCTATGATGTACAGGCTGTACAAGTCTGTGCCAAAATCATGTCTCTCCATTGATTATGGTACTGATTCTAACGGCATTGCTCGGTTGGACACGAAGACTGTTCGTGAGTTGTGGGCGAATGAACTTCAAATGTTGGAATCGCATTACAACAAGCATGACCTGCGTGACCAGATTGCTAGTAAGGCCAATATCAATTTTGGTGACTTGGAACAGAAAATCAAAAAGACATACGAAAACGGTACGGTTGGTAAGCTGTTTGAATGCGAGCCTGGTGTTACATCTCCATTTAAGTACAATGGAGCGTCGCTTAACCTGAATGCGGTGAAGGCATACTTTGATGGCTTGATGGCTTTTGCCGACAGCTACAATGACATCGGTGCTTATTCTGGTCCTAAGGGGACTATTGAAAGGCAGGAGCGTACGCAGAATACGCTTAACAACGAGGTGCAGAAACAAAAGGTGCTTGAAAACAAGTATTTTGAGTCGCTGCATACTACATTTACTCGTGTATATAACGGATTGCAATCCAATGAACTTTCACCCAAGGATGAGATTGTTACACAAACCCTTGCTAAGGTAATGAAGCAGGTGGTGGCTAACCCGATGAACGTCCTTGTAAACAATAATGCTAGACTTATCAGTGCCTATGCTTATTATGAGGAACTAATCAAGGCTGAAAACCGCTCTGTATATCAATCTAGGAAGTCCCTCGGATTTGGCGTAGGAGTAGATGAGAATAACGAGAAAAAGCTCGGTAAACAAGGTTCGCTTACTGGACGCAATGAAGTCATCGATAAGACTGTGTCTCCTGTTGCGCTTGCTTTGGCTACGGTGCATACTGATGAACTCAGGAAACAAATGAATGCCCTTAGCAAGCAGATTGACATCGAGACCGCCGAGCAAGACTATCAGAAATATCTATCTGAAGTTGGCCAAGGAAACCGTGTTGTTAGATATGCAAATAACACGGAACTCGACGTGGCAAATATAAAGAATCTCGACGCTGATGGTAGAGCTAAGGCCATGTTGAGCAGGTTTGATAATATTAAGGACGACTATAAGTTGTTCTGCAATTACAAACTTGACGCCAACGGAACCAAGCCAGCCGATATTGCTAAAATGGTTGAATACCGCAAAAACGAATTGATAATGCTGTTGTACAAGGCGGCATGTGATATCGTGAATGCTAGGTCTAAGATGCCAAGCGACGTTAAGACGTTTATAGATAAATTGGCGGCACAAGGTGAGTACGTGAAGTACGGTTCTGCGGAAATCATCCAGCAAAATCTGATGACCAAGTTTACGAATCTCACTGCTGAATTGGAGATTGCTGATTTCAACGCTTATATGGACTTTATGGGCAAGATTAAAGCTAGTGCGGCAGCATCGAACGTGAAGACTTCTGGCGACGATGATAAGGACCCTTCAAGCAATAACGACCCGACAAAATCTGCATTGAATATTATGCGTGGCAAAGAGCAATTTGCTCAAAACCGTACGGATGAGCTTATCGATGATATTATTAGCGACAAGCCAATCGATGTGGGTGCTGCCCATAAACTCATTACGGATATGGGTAAGAAAGGTAGTCGTACGACAGGAACCGACATCACTCTGACAGGAACGTTGAACGTTATCCAGAATGATGCTGGTGGTGACATGATTATCACAACTAACGTTATATTGAATGAGAACGATAAACTTGTCATTACTGTCGGTAACGAAGTTTACCCTAGGGTTGTAAAGTCGGTTGATGCCCAGAAATATGTTGGTAAGGATAATAAACAGCATACATTATACAAGTACACGATTGCTTCTATTTATGGATTGGCTCCATCGAAGAAGGATATCCCATTCCAGAGATTCCAGTCTGCAAACAAGCTGTCTGGCTTCGATTTTGGCGGTGAAACATTGAACGCCGTTCTAGCGAAGTTGAATGGATGGCATGAACAGTATGACGGTCTTGGTAAGGGTGGAATACCAGCGGACGTTAAGCAGAAGTTGCACATCCTGAAAGAGTTGTATGAGGGATGCTCGGGTTCTCTGCTCATGAAGTCTCTCGTGTCATACTGTGTGTGGAGAGCAAGCAACTATAATGGTGATTTTGCTCCAAACAGAACCCTTCGTCGTGTGGGTGGCTACATGAGCGACCCGTTGATGAAGAAGTATTTCGATACGATAGCTCTTGACTTGGAAGAGTTGGGCCCGAATGGCATAAAGAAGGACCCTGAAAAATACGCTGAAATCCTAGACATTCTGCCTGATGACTTTATCAGCACGGCGCAGCAATTCCATTACGACCTTGTTACACCAGAAAACGTGCGCAAGGGTGGACATGAAGCGGCTGCAAACATTACCATCGCAAGCTTGGATATGGATGCCACGAACAGCCTGAAACTTATCGTGGATACATTGTCTAAGTGGTCAGGATATGTAGGTGCAGATGATGTCAAGAGATACCTCACGTTAAAGAGCAAGCCGAGCCCAAATGGTAAGCCGAACGTAGATGGAAAGATTAAGCTATCTCCCGAGGATGCAACCAAGTTGCTTGACATGATATCTCCAACAAGTGGATACAAGCCTGTCCTCGATGATATCTTGAAGGAACACAACTGGAATATCGCTAAGCCTCTTATCGAAGCGTACAAAAAAACAACCAGTACGCCGACGTTTGATGACGCTATCCAATATCTCAGAGACCATTACATGACTAAGAGGGTAGGAGGCGTTGAGGTAAAGAATAGGGATGCATTCGCTAACTATGTCAAGACGAACCTCCCGTATAACGTAAAACAAACCCTAAATATCAACTGATAATCCAGACTTATATAGTAGAGCCACCGTTATTATGACGGTGGCTCTTTTTGTATTCGGTAAACTCGATGATTTGAATCAAATGGTGTCTAGCTGCATTATAAACTATAGGTAAATTATCCGATTGCTGTACTATGTCACTAGAAAACGACGTAAATGTTGAAGAGTCTAAACCCCTCCAAAATGTTGGGCCTACCAATACTGATGCTTCTGACGACGATATCGGGGTTGGAGAGGATTTTTTGAACATGGTTTTTGGCCTTGATGGGGACGGGGACAAGACAGTTGCGATTGATGAAATGAGCGACGCAGAGGAAGCGGCGGTGTTGGAACACTTCAGTAGCGAAGAGCCTAAGGATGAAGATGTAGGTTTTATCTTTGGGCTTGATTCTAATGACGATGACGATGATGTTGACCCTACTGTTAGTGAAGTTGAAGAAAGATTGCCAGAACCAAAAGTGAAGCCAAAGGAAGAACAAAGTGCTGAACAACAGGCAGAACAAGCTGTTAAACAACAGGAAGAACAAAGTGCAGCTGCATTGTCAGCGGGAGGGAATCCCAACTCTGAACAGAAAGTTGAGGAAACCCCGAAGACATCAAATGAAGGGTCGGCTTCACAGAAACAAGGGGGTGGCGGCAACGGGGAACTGTCGTTGCGGAATGCTAATCCTCATAGGAAGGAACGCCCTAAGGTTAATGAAGATACTAAGCCTGAAAGGGCACAGGCCAAGGAAAAAGAGCCATCTACCGACATTCCTCTTGCTAAGATATTGACACAGTCAATGAAGGATAGTGGTGTAAAGCCTTCCGAGGTTGTTGAGTTTCTAAATGCGGTAGACCCTGCTGCAATGAAAACTATTCAAAAGAAGTATGATTCAACGCTATGTAGTGAGGCTTGCGATTCCTTTATTCAGTTCGTAAAGGCTATCGTGGTTGCTGGAAGCCAGCGGGCCTTGGCTATCATTGTGTCTGAGATTATCTCGTACATAAAAAGGAATACCGATAAAACATTTGAAGCCATAGATATCATCTTTTATTGCAAGGAACTGTACGATAAGAGTTCTGATGGTGGTGTATTTGTTATTCAGGGCTTTGGCTACACCAAGGCGAGAGTCATGGTTGAAAATGGGTTTATCATCCAGTATTTGGGCAGTACAGGACAGTCTGGAGAATTGAAGGTTGGAAACAGCGTTGACGACAGCGTTGATGAGTTGATTAAACTGGCGGTGGCTGTTGCATGCCTGATATACGGACCGAACCTTAGTGATGTAGAAGACAAGTATCTAGTTGCATACAAGAGAATATTGGCTGACAATCCTGAAATGCTTCATGTTGTTGAAGAAGGCGACTATGAGGCATTCTACAAGATGCTGAGGACGTTATGCGGAGCAAGCACGGTTGGTGTTGACCTGCAAGATATCAACCTCAACATGGAATCGTACTCCCAAGGAGAAGCTGCCGCCCTGTATGCTGCTGTCATCGAGAAGATGGATGAACTTGCGGCAAAGTATCACAATAGTTATGACAACGAGGATGTTGAGCGTGTTGTGGACAGTATGGTGAGCCGTGGTTATCGTGCTTCGCAGACAAATGCAATCGAGCATTATTGCGAAGAGCTGATGAACCCGCAGAAACCTATTGATAGGCACGACACGGCTGACGACACCGCAGCCAAGGCTAAGGATACGATAAGTATCGACCATGGAATGAATATTGCAACTCGGGCTTACATTCCAGCAGGATATGGCCTGAGCAAGTCGCACGTCGAGATAAACAAGCCTTATACGGAAGTGTTCGGAATCCCGTTTATCAACATTCGCCATCCGATATTCAAGGCGATTGCGATGAAATACACATCGAAGTATACCAAGGCCAAGAAATCCAAGAATTCAAAGGGCAAGCTCGGCGCTATGGACAAGCTGTTGGAGAAACGCCTTAAACTGGTTGAGGTAAACGCAGATAAGGCGGAACGCCAGCTGATAAAGGAAATCAAGAATGGAAGCTTGATGTCGAAGTTCCTTGTAGGCGACAGGACTAAGGAAACTCAGGTTGGCGGAGAAGGTCTTGGCCTTATATCTTCTATCGAAAAGGGTATTCGCAAGGTGACTTCATTTGCCAGCAACCCGATGCTAATCAAGAATATCTTGAAGTTAATCAAGATGGCGTTGGATGGCGAGGAAACTCCTGTGTCAAGAAATACGCTTGTTATTGCAACGAATCCAGCAAGTGCTTACGAGAGAAACCCGATTGTTTCTAACGCAGTCAACGACCACTTTGCAAACGTAAGGGTGTATAATCCTGTTAAGCCCGAGAGGAGTGCTGCCGTATCGAAGAAGTATTTGAAGCAGTTCTACGATATCATCAATCCGTTGGAAAATGCTGATGAATACATTGCTTGCGGCGCATTTTCTGGAAACCTTCCTTATGGTGTTGGTGGACAAGGAATGTTCAAGGCCCAGTTGAAAACGATATCGGGCGGTTCTATTGACCCGAGTGCAGTATCTGATGCAGCAATAACTGCATTCCGTGAGGACATCCTTGCTCATGGCGGATATCCTTACACGTATGTTTTGGCTGACCAGTTCACTGGCGGAAACAATGAGGTGTACAAGATAGCCCGCAACAACAATTTCTTTGGAAACTTGGTGCGACTTGATGTAGACCTTGTTGCAATCCATGTGAAGAAGGCTGGCATGGATGGAATTTTCATCATGGAGAACCATGATGCGGAAGTGCTTTTTAGCTAGGTGGAATGTATGAACGAGAAGAAAATCTTTTTGGAAGCGGTAGGCAATCTTGGTCTAAACAGGCGCCAGTACAATAGCGTTTCTCGTCTTTATGACGCATGCTTCGAGGCGACCATGAAGGACCTTTCGGGGCCTGCCGACAATCTCCGTAAATACAGGAGCAAGACGCTCACTTTCCATTTTAACGACCTGACTATGAACAAGGATAGCGGTCAGGCTGTTGTCCACTTTGTCGTACCTTCGGCAACCGAGGGCAAGAACTATGATGTCTATATCGAGTTCATACCCAAGAAAGGAACTTTGTTCAGCATGGCACAGGGTCCTATGACTCCTGCCGCAAAGATTGGCTTGTTGCGTTCATGTGATGTGAAGGTGTTCTGTACATGCCCAGACTTCAACTGGTCTGGCATGAAGTACAATCTTAAACACGTTTACGACAGCTATCTGGCTGGATATGAGTCGGTTGAAGGTGTACCGTCTGGCGGTGAGGACATCCCGCCTAATGTAAGGGACCCACATCACAAGAATAGGGTATGCAAGCATCTTCTTGCTGCGTTCAATGCTGTGATGACGAACTGGATGAGTATTATCAAGGCTGCAAAGCAGTATAAAGTACCAGCGGTGACGCCAAATCCAGTCGAGGAAGAACCTGTTGAGGAAACCCCGACAGAAACTCCGATGGAACAACCTGCAGAAAATCCAGTTCCCGAAGAAGATATCTCACAGAACAATAACGGAATTTAGTCGAAAAAACGTATTTTAGTATATGAGGCCAGCATCACGAGATGGTGGCCAGACGTTCTCCGTTATAAACTATATACGAATGTAATGATTATTGTGGGTTTCGGTGATGCCAATACCAGGACTTAAAGACAATGACGCTCGCTCGCTGATAAGCTATCTGCTTAATGGCGACTCCACCAATGTGGAGAAGCTCGTCAATGCCTATATGGAATCTGCGTATAGCATCTGTACGAAAGAGAAAACCAAGATAGTCATGGAAAGTATTAACTCACCCAAGAAGGCGTGAGTAGGGGAAGCGTCATGGGAAAGGTACGGGAAATTATTGGCGTTCCGAATTTTGACGACAGCAAGGTGACTGTTGCGGAACGCACCGACGTGTTTGGTAATAAGGTGAAAAGACTCATTCTGGAAGGCACAGCTATTGTTTGTGACGAGCCAGGTATTAATGGTCGTTCATATCCTAGGGCAATCATCGCAAGGGAAGTTGAAAAGCTGAACAGGACGAAGATTCGCCTTGGACGACTCGCAGCGGAGTTGAACCACCCTCGTGTAGACATTGAGGGAAACCCGAAGGATTACCCAATTTTTGAAATGAATCTGTGGAAGACTTGTGCTGTTATCGAAGAACTCCGTATGGAGGGAAAGAATCTTTATTGCCGCATGGTTGTCGCCGAAGATACTGACGCTGGTAGAAACCTTGCTGGTCTAATCAAGGCTGGCTACACCCCAGGTTACTCTTTGCGTGGTGCTGGTGACACAATCAAGCTTCCCACTGGTTATGAAGAAATCGACCCTGATTATACTTTGATTACTGTTGACGTTGTTGGAAACCCGAGCTTCGACAACAAGGCGCTTATCACGAGCCACTTTGAAAGCGACGCTGGAAAGAGAAAGTCCCACAAGATTCTTACCGAGTGCATTGAGCGTTACGGCAAGGAAATTGTACTTAATCGTAACATGGATTTCCGCACTGACAGGTTTCACGTTTATAACAAGGATGCACTGCTTAACTATTTGCGTACAAGGTGAGATATATGCAACTGTCAGATTTTTTAACACAAGAAGAACTAGGTAGTATCGCCCCTGATATTGTAACAAAGATTGAATCGAATTGCAATAAGGCGATAGCTGACTACGAGGCTAGGGGCGACCGCCAGTTCAAGTCCTTGGTCGAGGCCGTATCTGGGCAATGGGATGCGTTGGTTAAACCTGCTGTTCAGAAGAAAGTGGACAGCATGGGCGAGAACGCCGTCAAGGGCAAGCTCTTCGAGGCTTTGCAAAAGATTGTAAATGTCCTTGAAGAATGCCAGATAGAAACTACGCAGGAAAGGGAAGCCAAGAAAACGGTTGCCCAGCTGAAGACGGAACTCCAAGAAAAGGTGGTTGAGTACAAGCGTGCTATGAAGCAGCTTATGTACGCCAAGATTACCGACAAGGTTCTCCGTGAAACCAACGGTTATCGTCCAGAGATTCAGCAAAGGGCAGTCGAATACTTCACCGACCCGAATAGGGACATTTCCCTTGACGACCTGAAACGAGAAGACATATTTAACTATATCAACGGTATTGATTCCAACTCTATTACGAGCAGAGAATTTAGCGGTATCGGAGAAATCAAGGCCCCGAACCAAGTTGATATGAATGAACTTAACGAGATAGCGGACAGCCTGATGAACGACGATATCGCCGAGAACGGTCTGGACAACTATCGCAAGAACAACCTCAAAGTGAACGAGGTAAGATATCCCGCTGGTGGAAACGCCGCTGTCGGCAAAAAGGTACGCCCCGCACCCAAACTGGCCTCCGTAGGCTTCGGCAGCAAGAATGCTGCATTTGAAGCCCTTGGGCAGGGACTATCTAAGAACAAGGTGTATAACAGCCCTGATGTGACCAAGGAAATGCTGTCCCAGCCCACTTCGCTGGAAGGCGGTGTTGCCGATGATGATGTCAGGCAGGCACTGAACGCAGGAATGAACGTGTTCATCTAACCAGTTTCCACTGTACACCAAACGAATGGGGGTTCCTATCTCACGGGGGACCCCCATTCAAATATTGTATTTTATATCAAGATGAAACCGATACACGACGAGCTTTGGAAACTACCGCAAGACACGCTTGCTCTTGCATCCGATTATGACATCTCCCCCGTTGTCAACGACGAGGAGATTGCAAGCATGGATTTCTTGAAGGAGGAATCCTCCGGAAAGGTTAACTATGACGAAATAAAGTACGAGATTCCGACTGATACGAAACAGTTGCTCCAATCCAATGTGGAGTACGGTCTGTATGAGCTTTCCGAGGCGGACCGTGTGTTGAAGGACAACGTAAAGTATATCAGCCTGAAATACATCTGCCGCAACCTGAACCGTACCGTGGAATGGGTATATGACAGGGATATCCTGCACAACCTGTTCTACATTCTCGACAGCAACGGCGACCGTCTGTATCGTGAACCAGAGGTGGTGGAACGGTGCAAGCTCCTGTCTATCGAGTTCAGGAGGAAAGACCTTCCGTTTTCCACGTTTGGACGAATGGAAGCTGCAGAATACCTTGGGGTGTCTCAGGAAAAGTTCGAGTCGATTGCACAGGATATTCCGTTCAAGGAACAGGTTTCAACCGATGGCGAGAAGCATATCGTTTATTACAAGAAGGACTTGGATGTGTATAACCGCCATAACCGTTTCCTTGATATGTTGGCGAAGGCTAACGCAACGATTTCGTTTGAGGATGTCGTTGACGTTATCGGCAACACTGCCAAGTCAAATGAGTTCTTTGCTGTGTACAAGCCAAGGAAGATGAAGACGGTGGATGGTTATGTTACTGACAGGTACTCATCTGACGACATAAGGAAATTCATTGCTTCACACAAGGGTGACACCTCTATTTACAACCCGTTGAAGGACATCATTTCTAGTGACATGGCTAGGATATACGTCGGGGCTAACAAGAAGGAATGGCTACGTGCTAGATACGAACGGAAGCTGATACGCCCTGTACGAAAGGCAAACGGTTCAAAGCTCAGCCGTTCAGGAAAAGGCTTTGCAATGTTCCTCGTGGAAGACCTTGATAGGTACATTTACGAAAGGGATTGCGGAAACCTGTATGGACTCGGGAGAGAGTTCATCACTAGGAGGCACATCAAGAACAGATACGGTGTCAATGATAAGTGGATTGACACTTATGCAAAGGATAGCGAAAAGGTCCATGTAAAACTGGCTTCTGGAAAGATAATGACTTGGTCTACCTATCATGACAGCAAGATTAAGGAAGTGATGATTGGTATCAACTATGTCGATATCGAGGCTTTAATCAAGGGTGGAAACTTCATTGACATCACCCGTGAATTTATCAGGAAGAAACTGAAGATTGACAAGGAGGAAAATGCCCTGCGTTACAAGAAGGGCAAGTTCTCCATTATCATGATGCACAAGAAGTGTGTCGAAAGTAGGAAGAAAAGCCCGTACCAGTACCACGAGGTTACGGACGATGACGTTACCCTTGCGCTTGACACGAAGATTAACGAACCTCGCCTTGTTCATGATGAAAAGAAACGCCTCCTGAAAAAGATTAAGCAGAAGGAAATAGAACACGACAACAAGATGAGAGGAATCCTCGGCTTGACCCCCGTCAAGAATCCTGCCGTTACAACTAACGATGTTGTCAAGTCGTTGACATCGCCACAGGTGTTCCGTTGCATATACAAGAGGGGCAATGTGGATATGTACAAGAGGTTCGATGGCGGCTACAAGACATACGACTATGTGTACCATCCGAACCACTTCTTTACGAGGAAGAACAGTGCGAACAGGGTTTCCCTGAGTGTCAAGGCGTTGTTCTCGGGAATGTTCAAAATGGAGGAGGAAACATTCAGTTGTCCGCCAGACTGGTTCATTTACATGGACAGCTCTACCTGCATATCTGACATTTTCTGGAAGGAAAAACTTGACAGGCTTCCTACTGATGTTGGTATGGTTGGCGTATATGGCTGGAAAACGGTTCCTAGCTCGTTCAACTGGCATGACAGCCACGATTCCTATGGATGTTATGAAGGGTTGTCCGTTAAGGATAACAGCACCAGAAAAATCATAGGTGAACTCGGGTTCGGACAGCTTACCGATGTGAACATTCTAGGAGGCCCCGTATTCGCTATCAGGGCTAGCATGATACCTGACATTCTCCGTGTCCGCATACTGAATGGCTATGTAATCGGGGATGACCACATTGCCGCTGAACTTTCGATGTTCTGCCATGAGTGCCGCCAGAGGGTGTGCGTAATGGACACGAATGTTGTAACCTGCATAGACTACATGGATTATGTCGGTGGCGATGACTGGGAAGAAGACCAAATCAATTTTGTTTTACGTTGGCAGCACCGTCTGGCCAAGTTGAAGGATGCCCCGATATTATAAACTATGAATGATTAGACTATATGTCGGAGTTCATAGGTATGAATAACAACAGCACTTTTGGTTATGTCCACACGGAAAGTGGCCCAGTCAAGCCAGCAAAGACTGTGTCCATCGAGACGGTGAGGAATCTTGTGGCATCTATTCAGGGCAAGCACGTCCGTGGCGAGAAAGGCACTAACTGGGGTGAGCTCGCCAAGAAGATAAATAAGGATTGCAACCCGCATCCATATACCACGATACAGACGATTTTGAAGAAGGCTTTGACCGAGGCTGCGACACAGGCTGTCGGTCAGTCTCTATTCCGTCTTGACCTTGGTAATGTTGTTTGCGATGCTGCCCATGCAAAGTTTAAAATTACGAGAAGGAATCATTCAGTAATTGTTGACATGCTTTATCCTAACGATAATGGAAACATTACGATTAGATACAACGTTGATGACGTTGCTGAAAAGATGTTTGAACTTTCTCTGGATTCCGAACATTATATCAACGGATTTGGTCGTACCATCATCAGTTGTTGCGACACCGCAATCAAGGAAGCTGAGGAAATGGCCGAGGAAGATGATATCTATTCTACCGATGAATTTGGATATCAGCCAATCATGTCCGCCGATATGCGTGGTCTTCTGAAAATGACCAATGCCATCATGGAATCTGATATGGGCGGTGGTGATGCAGGCGGATTTGGTGAAGCCGATTTTAGTGCGGATGCTGCTGATGTCGCTGGTGCAATGGGCGGTGGCGACATGGGCGGTGGTGCTGGTGGAGCCGCAGGCGGAGCTGCTGCCCTTGGCGGTGATATAGACAATCCCGAGGACGACGTAAATTTCGCAGACGCTTGCCGAGGCATACTCAATACGGACCCAGAGACAGGAACATTGAAAAAGCTTGCAACAATCGTTGCCGATACTATTGCTGAACAGTCCAGAGAATCTTCGGCAGGAGAATATCTAACTGCAAAGCAGGTGCGTGATGGAACGAGAGGCATTGCCAAGGATTGGAGTGCTGACACGCTGATTGCTAAATTCCAAGAACAGTATAAGGCTTTTGATGGAATGGTGTCTGGAAAGGAGATGAACGAATTCGAGCATTTCCTCAACAGCAACGACGTGAATTCCGCTATGGATTTCGAGGCATGGATTTTGAGTAATCCGACAATGAAGGAGCTATATAAGCGTAAGGGTATCGGTCTTCAGGGTACTGAAACTAAAGACGGCTTGGATAATGTTGACCTTCCTTCTGATGGAACGGAAGCGGCTAATGGCGCAGCCGATGCTATGGGCGGCGACATGGGCGGTGCTGGTTTTGGCGGTGACATGGGCGGTGCTATGGGTGGTGCTGGCTTTGGAGGCGACATGGGCGGTGCTATGGGCGGTGCTGGCTTTGGCGGTGACATGGGTGCCGCTGGTGGTGCTGGCTTTGGTGGTGACATGGGTGCCGTTGGCGGTGATGTCACAGGCGACATGTCTGGCATGGAAGGAATGCCAGCAGATGACTCTGGTGCTGCATTCGGTGGTGAACCTGACATCAATCAAATCGGAGAAGTTGACAAGATTAGCGAAAACACGAGCGAAGAGCTGCCGAATCTTGGTGGTGAAGCCGCTGCCCCTGTTGATGAGAATGCTTCCCCTGTATAAGAGGTAGATGCTATGAATGAAGATACCCTTGATTTCTCGGTCAATCCTCTTAGAAGCGGGACGCCGATTGCGGGAACCTTGGCTGCGCAAACTGGCGAAAGTCAGGGAACCGTTGCGGCAAAGCTTGATGCACAAATCCGTGAAGAGCAGCAAAAGAGGATGATGAATCCAGCTGCGTACGTAAACTCAAAGACTCCGTACGACGTTGTGAAGGATGCCACTAAAAAGGTGACGGTCGATTTGAAGCATCCTGAAGTGGATATCCCAGAGGACAAGCCGACGACTACCGAGCAGGCCCCAGGTGCAAATCCGTTCAGTGTTGATGCAATTAACGACTGGGATACGGCTGCTGATTGGGCCAACAGTATGAATCCAGAGCCTGACGACATCAGTGGAATGGGTATTGCAATGAACGAACCTGTTGATGCTGGGTCTGTCAATGGGGATTCTGACATGACTAACCAATCGCTTGACATGATTAACTCTATCCAGCCGACGCCAGAGCAACCTGGCCCAGAGGTTGACGTAGTGCCTGACGGCGAAGTTGCTGGTGATGATACTGGTGAGGTTGCTGGGGAAGGTGAACAAGTAGAGGAAGACCCGTCAATGGTAGCGGGCGATGCGATTTAGGGGGTTGACATGGATTTCAATGACGTTCCTGAACACGAGTTGTTTGAAGCTATAAGCGGTGAATCGATTATACAGGAATACCAGCCTGAAGATGATGGCGGGGTAATCGACGGATTTGAAATTGACGGACAGACGAACAGTGGCCCGTTTGATGATAAATTCAAGCTGTATATCAAGAATCCGAGTCAGATTGACGACAACATGTTGAATGAGCTGGGAAAGCTGATTGACGGAAAGTACAGTGATGACTTCCGCAACTTGAAGCGTATTGTATCTAAGCCAGATACGGTGGAACAAATCAAGAATGCGGACATGGTGGAGTACATCACATACGAGGATATTCCTGTCGGTGTACTTACGCTGTCTGACCCGACAAAGGAAAACTACATGAACATTGTCCCAGCAGAGGCGTATTCTCTCCATAGTGCGTACAATCTGGACAACAGGCTTGAAATCGAGTATTTCGTCGTATCTTCTGAAATGAACGAGTACCCTATTGGACAGGAACTTGTCAACCATTTGTTGGAACAGAAGATTGCAACGTTCTTGGTATGCCCTGCCGATGACTACACTACGAACAACCTGATGAGACAAGTCCACTTCAAGTACGTGAAGACATTCAGAATCGATTCGGTCGATTATGACATCAACCTGTATGTCAACAGGGAATAGAAAAATATACTTTAAAAGATGATATCACCTACTAGGTAGAATATGAACAATAACGAATACTTTGGACAGCCGCAACAGCCTCAGCAACCCCAATATGCACAGCCGCAGGGATATCCTCAGCAGCCGCAATACTATCCGCAGCAGGGTTATCCCCAGCAGGGTTATCAACAGCCGATGGTGAACCCTGGCATTATGCCGCCAGGTGCGTACCAGCAGCGCCCGCCTCAGTTTGAAGGACAGGGCTATGCACAGCCTGGGTATGCTCAGGGACAACAGGGAAGGCCGAGCAAGCTCCCTGGCGGTCAGAGAATCGTGGAAACGCCGTATGGCGACGATACCGATGCCGCTACAAGGGATTACTGTAACCAGATTGATGCGGATGGACGACTCGAAGAGTTAAACAACGCCCTCGACCTGATTAACGGTACAGAACACGCTGACGTTGAAGGAAACCTGTATGCGATGGGCCAAAAGATGGAATCGGTCAGACAACCCGCCAAAAGTGGAATGAACGACCGACAGAAACTAACCGCTGTTCTTAATTCTATGGAACAGTTGGCACAGATTGTTTCCGACCCTGCCGCTTGGTTCCCTCAGGGAAGTCAGGACCAAGTTCCGAAGTTCCAGCCGCTTCTGACAAAGCTTGCTGCGGGTCTTCGAAACTACATCGGCAAATTGAACACGTTGACGTAGTGAAGTCAACAGACAAAGAAACTATAAGGCGACCGTTTAGGCCGCCTTTTGTTTTAGCCGAAAATGGGTGCTGGATTATAAACTATTTGTAAAAAGTTTTGCTGGTTGTATCATGTTTAAGGGAAAGAAGATAATTGGATTGCCACTATATACAGGAAGTTACACTGGCACCGTAGATGATGCATTTTTTCTTGCGACAATGAAGAAACAAGACGGCTCTGGCCGTCAAACCGTTGCATTTAGTTTGGATGCATTGCGTGAAGCCGCTCGTGGAGAGAAAGGTGCTACGGGTGCGACAGGTGCTGACGGTAAAGATGGTGCTACGGGTGCTACTGGTCCAGCTGGTGCAACAGGCCCGCAGGGCATCCAAGGTGAAGTTGGCCCTAAGGGTGGTACTGGTGATAAAGGCGAAACTGGTTCTGTTGGCCCGACAGGTCCGCAGGGTATTCAAGGCCCGCAAGGTGAACGAGGCGAAACAGGTGCAACGGGTCCTAAGGGTGAAACTGGCGCTGACGGAAAGGTTGGTGCAACGGGCCCAACAGGTGCAACTGGTGATAAGGGTGCAACGGGACCGACAGGTTCAACAGGCCCAACGGGAGCAACAGGACCCACGGGAGCAACAGGCCCGACAGGTTCTACGGGACCCACAGGAGCAACTGGCGCTACGGGTTCAACTGGTCCAACGGGAGCTACTGGCCCTACGGGTTCTACTGGCCCGACAGGTGCAACAGGCCCGACAGGTGCAACAGGCCCGACAGGTGCAACAGGTCCTACGGGTGCGACAGGTCCCACGGGTACAACAGGTCCAACAGGTGCCACGGGTCCAACGGGAGCAACAGGTCCTACGGGAGCAACAGGCCCAACGGGTGCAACGGGACCGACAGGTGCAACTGGTCCAACAGGTGCCACGGGTCCAACGGGAGCCACAGGCCCGACAGGCGCTACTGGCCCTAAGGGTGATACTGGTGACAAAGGCGAGCGTGGTGCCACAGGTGCAACTGGTCCTAAGGGTGCCACAGGTGAGCAAGGTCCAGTAGGACCAGCAGGTACTGGTTTGAATAATAAGGGAGACTGGGAGTCTAACACTTTTTATTCACCGAATGATTACGTGTTTGATGTCAAAGCGACAGGCTCCACAGATACCTCTATGTGGATTTGCCAATCTGCTGTTGGGTTTACATCTACCGAGCATCCGTATAACGACAGAGCCAACTGGGTTGAATTTAGTGCCCCGCAGGGTGAACGTGGTCCGCAGGGTATTCAAGGTCCTAAGGGTGCAACTGGCCCGACAGGCGCAACAGGCAATGATGGTAAAGATGGTGTAACAGGCCCAACGGGAGCCACAGGCCCAACGGGAGCCACAGGCCCAACGGGAGCCACAGGTCCTACGGGTGCAACAGGTCCTACGGGAGCAACTGGCCCAACAGGTGCAACGGGTCCTACGGGAGCCACAGGCCCAACAGGTGCCACAGGTCCTACGGGAGCAACAGGCCCAACGGGTGCAACAGGTCCTACGGGTGCAACTGGCCCAACGGGAGCCACAGGTCCTACGGGTGCAACAGGTCCTACGGGTGCAACAGGTCCTACGGGAGCAACTGGCCCAACAGGTGCAACTGGCCCAACAGGTGCCACAGGCTCAACGGGAGCCACAGGTCCTACGGGTGCAACAGGTCCTACGGGTTCTACTGGACCAACAGGAGCTACTGGCCCAACGGGAGCTACTGGCCCAACAGGTGCAACAGGTCCTACGGGTGCAACAGGTCCTACGGGAGCCACAGGCCCAACAGGTGCAACTGGCCCAACGGGTGCAACAGGTCCTACGGGAGCCACAGGCCCCACGGGTGCAACTGGTGCAACGGGTGCCACAGGCGCAACAGGTGCAACGGGTACAGAATTTACTCTCGCAAGCAATTACCATCAACGGGCTGAAAACGGCACGTTCTACTATATTGAGGCACGGGTTGAGGACGCTGGATGGACTCCATCGGTTGACGATGGAATCCTTCACTTTGTTCTCAGTACGGGTACAGTGTCATCAAATTAGTGTGACAACGGGAGTTGGATGATGGCGATAAATGGACTTATAGCATTCAACCGACATAATACTGATGGGATATTCTATGGTAATATCCCTGTTGATGCGGTGTATTATGGCAATGTTCTTGTCTGGGAGAAAGTTTTTAACTTAATCATGGGCGATGAGCGGTGGGTATGTATTGAATATGAAGCAAAGCTAACTGAAAATGTGTCAAGCATAAGCGTGTTTCTTGATAGAACTACCAATGATGGCGTTATGTGGATAATGGAGGACAATCATTGCGTAGCCAAATCTACGACACAGGGCTCAAACGCAACAGAGATATATGGCTGTCAAGGTTATCTAAGGACTCATACGTTTTCAAATTTGAAATTTTATGAGGGGCATACTTATTATATCTGCTGGAAACACGGTCAGTGGGCTACGACGGATTCAACTCCTGATTATTTTGCGTATTATCAAGGTGAGGTGGGTAATTATAAAAAGATATGCTTGGATGGAAACATAGACACGTTAGTATCCGACTGCGGTCTATATGAATATATGGGAGAACTTTCCACCATGGACTGGGATACTGCAATGAAGTATGAGTCGGGTAAAGCGTTTTACTCTTCTACCTTCAATTATGATGCGGTTAGTGGTAGAACAAGTTCATACCCAGTTAGCTCGACTGACCCAAGCGTAGCTTTGTATGTAGGGGAAGTTGATAATTCATCCGAAGAATCCAACCCTGAACGGCAGAACAATCTATATACAAAGTTCTTTACCATGCGTGCCAATGACGTGATGTTTGATAAAGAAGCAAATGACAATTCAAGTAAGTTCTATAAAAGGACGGCAAACTACCAATCGGCATCCAATGTTTACATGGGAAAGCTTACCAGTGGCGAATCGCTATCCGTAGTTGATTTGAATAACATATTCTACTGGAAAGGTGGTTATCAAAGTTCTGGGTTTAACGACGACGTATTGTATATAGCGAATGTATCTTTAATTGGATTTTTAGGTTTTGTTGATGCCAATTTTTTTAATGGCCTGAGTTATGCCCAAAAGATGGCTAAACTTTATATGCTAATAGGAAATACCCCAGGTAAACTATTTGCGTACATGGATTATAATGACATCGGGGGAGACTATTCTGGATATTTCCAGCGAGAGAATGTATATAAAGCTGTTAACAATAGTAATAATCATATTACTTCATTAACACCGATAACTCAGGAACCTACCAGCGGAATAGGTTGGCTAGGGATATACTACAAGGGTGCAACCACCGCAGCTGATGGCTGGTTGGACTCGGGTGGAAATCCGATTACAAAGGAAGCTATCGTGATAAATACGTCATCCAGCAGTACTCCTGTATGGGAAGTAGCAACATCTTTGGGCAATATATTCGAACGCTACAAGGATTCGAATAATAATAATGTTACGACAAACAATATGGCATCATCAGTTGCCTTTGGCGATGTCGCCTCTGATAGCACTGGCGATGTGAAAAACGCAGCTTTCAGCAAAATTTCAGCAGTATCGCAAGCGACGCTCGAATTTAAAAATACGTTGTTAGATTCGTCTAACAAGAAATTTTATTTGAAGGTCAATAATCGAGAGGTTTAGCAATGATTTATGCGATGAATAAATCAACCGAAAAGGTTAAATTCCGTGCGACTAACAAACAGGTGCTAGACCTTATGTTGGAACAGGCGCATGAGGATATCAATGATTACATCTTATTTCAGGAGTTTGGTATGAGGTATATATCAACCATTACCCATGTCGATGGGGTATGTATTTACAACAACAGGGAATACTGGTCGAAAACCGCTGTACAGAATCCGTTGACCCCAGAAAACTATTCTGAACACGAGGTGTTGGACTTTATTGGAAGGGCGGTTCCTTACGATAGGTATGTGGATGAATTGAACACGAATATCAACCGTATCAATGCGATTGATGGAACAATCGGTGAAGTCATATACAACATAGATATTGGCAATGAGATGATTGCGTTGTTCAAGGAAGAATGCCGTCTGACAAAATTCAGTGGAATTACTCCATTGGAGATTGCGGCAAAACTGGCACAGGCGTACACTCTTGTGTTGACGGGCTCATTCCGTGAGGCGAAGACCGTATTTCAGGCTCTTGACACAGACCCGTTCCTTACCGAGGAACGCAAGCAGAAGTATATCGACATGCTTGATGCGGCTGATGCCATCGAATATGCGTCTGACGAAGACCTGATATTTACAATGGAAGAGAATACCTAGTTGTAGTGTCAATTGAGCCGTGTGTTTGGCATCATGCGTGTGCATGATGCCTTTATACGTTATAAACTATACATGAAAATTAACCTAATGTAGGCTATCATGTTTAGCAAGAAACAGGTTTTTGAGAGCTATTTGGGACGGTTGGGTTTGAACAAGACTGCTTTGGAGGCGGTTAAGGACATCAATGGCGTCCTGTTTGAAGGCATAGACGACTTTCTTGATGACCTCGGCGGTGGTGAAGAACTGCCTGCCGATGATTTTGAAGTGGGTGAAGTTGAAGAGAAGTTTGGCGATGAACCGAAACCAGAAACCCCTGTTGAGACAAAGAAGGAATACAATCCTAGCGACCTGATGACCAAGGCTAAGATTCCGTTCGACAGTGCATGGAGCATGGCGTTGAAGTGGGTAAAGACTGAGCCGAGGTTTTCTGATTTTGGCTTGAACTTCAATAACGGTTTTGACAATGTTGAGTTCATGATTCCGACCCCGAATGGAAAGCCGACGTACTTCCGTGCTGGTACAGTTCCGTACGAGATTACCGCAGAAGGCGAAGAAGGTGTGCCGAAGTATGGACATGCGACGGCAACAAACCCTGTGGTCATGAGCAATGATGTATACAATAGGATACTTACATACTATGAAGAAAATGGCTATCCTGGCATAGGTGACTTGAAAGACATTCCGTTCATTGACATCAAGCGTTTGGTTCTTGGCAATGCTGTTCACCGTACTGGTGAGGAAGCTCCGAACATTGGACTTCAATGTAAGGTCGAGGTTAACCCGTCGGCGACAGTTCTTTCTACTTCTATTGACGACCGTGACATAACGTCTGGTCTTACCCAGACGAATGAAGCGAAGAAGAATGAGTTGAGCCAGTTATATGGTTTGCCAGTCGAAAGCCTTTATAAGGTAGTGTTGAAGGAATGGACGGATGCTAACGACCAGTATTACATGGATGAGAACACTGGCTTTATCTATGATGTTACTAGGGATGCCTCCATGTCTGGTATCAGTGATAAGGACCTGCGTGAAGCACGTCCACACTTTGGCTCCAAGAAGACGGCTACGATTAGCACATCGAAGCTGGCTGAGTGGGCCCAGACTCAGGATATGTTCAAGCTGTTGTTGGAACCAGGGTCGAGGAAAGTCGTTTCTAGCACCATTTACCAAGTTCCAAAGGTTGGCCCAATCGAGGGCATTGAAAGTGACCCCAAATATGTGTATATGGATGACGCTAACTATGATAAGTATATCAAGAGCGTCAACGACCCGTCTATTGAGAATCAGGTAAAGCGTTATGATGTTGGAAACTTGAACAACATCATTTCCAAAGAGTACAAGCAGTTTACTGAATTTGGTCAGTCCGATAGGACTGGTTCGAATGTGTATGGCCACGATGAAAATGGCTGGGTTGAAAACATCGAATGGAAGTTTGACGGTGATAAGGACAAATATGTTCTGACTGATGATACTATTAAGAAGCTTAAAGCTGCGTATGGTGCCCGTGCTGACGGAAAGTTCTACAACTATATCGCTGGTAAAAATACCCTGACGATTGGTGGTGAGATGAATGCCGCAGACGGAACGGTAAGTGGCGGTTATGAATACCACCCGCTGGTTATGCTGCGTGATGGAAAGGGTAGGCTGATTCCTAGGCTGGTTGCTGTATTTGACGACTCGTGCTGCAAGCCAGGTGATTCTATAACTAGGATTGTCGGTAAAGATGGTCTTACTGGACCGAAACCCACCATATATGGATTCGCTACTATTACAAATGGTTGTAATTTGGAAAAAGTAGGCGATTTTAACATATTCGAGTGTTTACTGAGTCAGGTAGACATATCCAAAAGCACTGGATATGTAAGCATTGGTTCACTGAAAAGTGATGTAGCGGGTGTAGCAAGTCCTAGTAAGACGGAGGTTACGAATACCTACATCGCTGTTGGAAACAACGGCGCAACACAGGTTTTGCCGAATAACAGGGCGATAGCAGAGACGGTTGACGGTGTTCGAGGTGTAGTCATAGAGGACTCTATTGTTTCCGATTCAAGTATTGAAAATGGATATGCACAGATAGTGCATTCTGTCATCAGTAAATTGAATGTCAGCAATGCTGGTGTGAAAGTGTTCAACGGTTGGAGAACTGATGATGCTAGCAATGTTGAATTTGCTGGTGACAAAAAGATTACCATAACTGGACATGCGAACTATCGTGGTGAGTACAAAAAGAGTCCTATAAAAGGAAAATATGGTTATCGCACATGGCTACAAGGCGACGTGACAACGAATCTTGTTGGCAATGTTGTTCTCAATTCTAGTACAGGTAATATTGTATGTAGCGGTACTGTCTTGAATAATGCTATTGTCAATGGACCGTGCAAAATCAGAACATGTAAATTGAGTGGCATAACGGTAGGTTATGGCGCTCATGTTGAGGCAGAATATAAGTCCACTGATTTGACAGCGGTTACTACAAATCCTGGCGGCAATAGTCCTGAGTTCATTCGAATCGAACACGGAACCAATCACCCCACTGTGCTAGGCAACTCTGACTCAGACAGTGAGAGTGGAAATATTGTACTAACTGGTAGGGTGTTTATTGAAGGCGGTGCCCAGATACAGGGTTCGGAAATCGCAAGTGAAGGCGATGACGTGGCGTATGTCCGTAGCAACATGAGGATGAATACCTGCTTGCCGTATACTCTAAACGAAAGGGAATCTGGTTTGCTGAGTCGGTATATCAAGCCAACCACTATATTGGTTGGTGACTGCTCTGATTTGAATGCTACTGCACGTAGATTGAATCGTACGCATAATTCATTTGGTACTGATGATAAACGTCAAACGCCGTTTGAAAGATATGACCAGTTTAAGGCAGGAGATACTAGCGATGCCTTGAAAGACCTGAGTGTATATGATTCGAAAACCCTCATCGACGATTTCTTGAAGAGCACGTCTTCTGTCTTGATGGACCCGAGTGTGTTCATGGAAATGAAGGAAAACGGTGACGTTGTACCGAAACCAGAGTTGAAAAAGACTATATGGGACCCGATTGGTGGATTCTTGGTCGGTGCAATCAAAGAAACTCGTGACGAGGCTGGAAATGCTGTTACGAAATATGGCAGAATTGTTATGTTGAAGTGTCCTAACGTCATATTGGACCATAGTGCAATCGCCAGAAAGAAGAAAACCAACCCTGGTCAGGATGTTGATTTTAAGACGTATCTTTCTGGTGTAATTACATTGAGGCAGTATTTGAAGTTCTTGGATGATAACGGTTATGGCGACTGTTACAAATATAACACCGCAAACAAGTTCGGCGAGGACTTCGTGCAGCTTTGCTACATCAAGGATGGTACGATGACTCCGTTTAAGCTGACCCTTGACCAGATGAGGACTATTAGTAACAACAACAAACGTCAAGTTAGCCTGTTCTTGGACACTGATACGAGTAAGAATAACATCAGTGATGTTGATACATATGATAGCATCGTAACGGCCTATCTCGATAAAGATGGCGGTATGGTTGTGCAAACTGAACGTAACAGGTATGCATATACAACACCTGTCGTGGATAGTGTCGGTAAAGCTATTGTATCTACTCGCACTAAGCAATGGACTGGTGATGATGGCAAAGGAGAGTTTGAGAGAAAGGTTGTTGATTGCAGCAAGGATGGTATCTACAAGATGGGTTATATCTTCCTTACAAAGCACTCAGCTGGCGACCCAGATTTGCTTAGCATCGTCCATAGGGCGGTTTCTGGAAATACAAAGGGCCTAAATAAGAAAGACGCTATCGCAGCCAAGATAAACGAACTTAATGGAATTACGATGCAATCCAAAGACCTTGACATGTCTCTTGAAAGTGGATTGAACCGTATTGTTAGGAAAATTAAGGAAGATACCAATTCAGTAGATTCTCCTGAAAAGGTGTATATCCTTACATTGCCTGCCCGTGAGAACTCTAACCAGTTCGCATTTGTGCTAGGCAATATCGTTCCCAAGAAGAGAATGAGCCAGAGAGTAAGAGACGGTCTGAACAACATTGGATGCGAGGAGCTGAGATGTCGTAAGTTGAAGTATATACCTGAAAAGGATAAGTTTGTCGCAGACAAAAACTCTGGTCCAGTCAAGGTAAAGCTGTTGGATAACATCAAGTCGGCTAATGGAATGGATAACGAACATTTCTTGGCAAGGTTGGCAACAGAGGAAGACTTCCGATTGCTGGGCTATCCTGTATCGAATGAGCGTAAATAGTGAAGAAAATGCGGTTCCCTCAAATTAGTTTGAGGGAATTGCTGTCAAATAATATATATTAGATTATACTCGAAACAATGGTTGTTTTGTGGATTACTGTAAGATTACACCATGCATAAAGGCAGAACTTAACAAATCGGTTAAAATGAGTCGGGAGGAGGAAGCCCGTCTGTTTGACGAGTATGCAAATAGCACGGATGAAGCCCGAAAGAAGGAAATCTTCGACAAGATTATCTTGGCTAACCTGAAGTTTGCATTCAAGATGGCCAGTGAAAAGGCCAAGGTTTGCAACAAGTCCATTGATGACTTGTTCTCCGAGGCGAAAATCGGCCTGATTGAAGCCTTTAACAAGTACGACCCCCATGTGGGCACGAAATTCATCTCGTTTGTCGTGTGGTATGTACGCCGTGCGTTGAACACATTTGTGTCAGACGATGATTTAATCAGGATTCCTATCGCATTGAAGGCAAATGTCGCCAAGAAGCGTCGCCTCAACGAGACGGATTACACTGAAAGAGAGGACCATGCAAAGGAAGTTATGACCAACCTGAAACAGTCGGTCAGGGCTTCAACTGAGGATGAACAGGATGGCTTCCATAACGAGGCGCCTGATGTCAACTCGGACGGCATTGCAGAACTCGAACACGACAACATGAAGGCTACCCTGTGGAAGATGCTGGAAAATAGCCTTGATAAGAAGGAACTCTACATAATGAGGTATTCGTTCGGATTGAAGGACGATGTTATCCTTCCCGCAGCCGATATTGCGGCAAACCTCAACATGAAGAAAACGGAGTTCCAGAAAATCAAGAAGGCGGCATACGAGAAGATAGCCAAAAACAAGGAATTTTATAGTCTCCTTAAAGAGACGGTAAATTCGTAATGTTCAATTTTATCAAGAAATTATTTAATGGAGGCAAAAATATGGAAGAGGAACCAACCCTTGCTATGTCAGGTCAGTCCGTTGGTGATGTACCGAATGGCGCACCTACAATGTCAAACAACGAAGCTGCAAGGCAAGTTCAGGAAATGGCGGAAATGGCCAACAGGAACGCTCTTGGAGTAATCCCTGGTCAGGTCAACCGCAAGCAGCCACAACGCCCAGCACCACGCCCGAACGGCCCTGTGACACAGTATAACAACTATCAGCAGCCGCCTGTGAATCAGGTACAGCGTGTTGCTCCTGCACAGATGGTGGCACAGCCGTTGCCGCAACAACCGCAACAGCCTATCGCTCCGCCACCACCGCCACAACCGCAGTATTACCAGCCGCAGCAGTATTACCAGCCACAGCCGCAGGTTCCGCCAGCTGGCTATTACTACCCGCAGCAGCCGATGCAGATGCAGCCTATGCAGCAGATGCAGCCTGTCCAGCAGCCTCCTCAGATGAGCGATGGCTTTGGAGCACCGTTCTCTGAAATGTATGTGACGAGCGACCAAGTGTACGAATGCTACATCGACCTACCTGGGGTTCCTCAGAGCGACCTTAAAGTAAGGGTCGTGCAGAACAGTCTGGAAGTTAGCGGTGTCCGTAAGCTCCATTCAGATTCTCCTGCTGCTGGAAAGAAGAACAAGAGAGTCAAGGTGCTGGCTGCACAGTCGAGTGTGCCTGCATACTTGTTGAACCACTTCAAGTTCACGTTCCCGTTCGCCAAGCCTGTCGATGAGGACAATGTGAAGGCCAAGTTGGAAAACGGCCAGTTGCATGTTACCATCAACATCCTGTCAAGCGAAAAGGGTGTGAGCGTAGCCGTTGGCATCTAGGAGGTGACTATGAAGACCGTAGCGGAAATAATCAATGCGAAGTATGTCCTAGTTCCTCTCCTACGAGATACGAACATGGGCTACATGATTACGGAACGTGGCGACATGACAGACTACGAATGGAGGGTGTGGCGTAGGGCTACCGAAATCAGGACTGTAAAACAGCTCCTGACTGCGGTTTCCACCAAGAAGACACCTGCAGAAATCCAGCGTGGACTCATGAAGATTGTCGAGTTCCTGAATGCCGAAGGGGTCGATGCGGCCCTTGTGGGAACGGTTGCTGCAAACGACCAGAGAATCAAGTCGTATGAAGACCAGTCGGAAACCACGGCATCGTTCAACGAAGAAGAACTCTAACAGATATAAACTAGAATAGGAAGAAGGGGGCCGCAGTGGCTCCCTTTTTCTATTGTACCTGACGGAAACTCCTGACGGTACGGAGGTTTCGACAAACTGTTGGAACCTTCATTCACTCAACGGTCGGCAAACCGCCGACAGGAGAATAACTATGTACGGAACACTTCCTGTATTGAACAGTATGATTGAAAATGTATTCGACATCTTTGACCCAAAGAGATTCGGTCGCCCGATTTTCCCCTATGCCTTTAAGAAGGCTATCATCAATGATGAAGAAGTCTTGATTATAGAGATTGCCGTTGTCGGTTGCTCTAACGAGAATGTCACGGTTACTGCATCGGGTAACTTGATTAAGGTTACGGCAGCAGCACCGCCAGACCCAGAAAACTATGTCACCTACTATGATTACATCAAGAGGCCGAACTTCACGTTCTCATGGGCTTTCCCGTGCGCCTACGATGTAGCACATGCAACGGCGACGGTAAAGAATGGCCTTTGCACTATTGCGGTCAAGAAAAAGCCTGATAGCGGCGAACAGCCAATTACTGTTGGCGATGGGACGGTTACACCTGCTAGTGACGAACAAGTTGAACCAGCTGGTGGCGAAATTGGTGAACAAACGGATGAAGGAACTAATGGATAATTAGTCTCCTATATGAAAAAGCCCACTGAATGTTCAGTGGGTTTTTTGTTTAATGTCCGCAGTTGCAACCTTTCTTGACTTTGGGTAATGTCCGTCGTACGACGCTGCTGGCTTTGTACACGGCCTTCAAGCCTTTTGTTCGTAACGATGGTGGCAGAACCCACATGAAGTCGAGAATTGCTGGGAAATCCTTTGTCATGCGGTCGATTGCCATTGTTCCTGTATATGTCGAGCCGTTAGAATCCGTGTACTTGAAGTCCTTTGCATCCGAGCCTGCATCAATGTAGTCAACATCATTTTCGCTGACTTTCTTTTTGATGACTCGGATGTAGCTGCTGCAAATAGGGCAACTGGCATCGTAGTAGATTTTAGGTTTCAACGTCATGCTCTCTCCTTTGAATAAGCTTACGCCTTGATTGGTTCGTCGGACCACTGCACTTCTGGACCGCCGTCATACACGTACTTGTCCTTGTAGCCAGTACCGAAGATTTCGTCCATTCGTTGGGCGATACCCTTGAACAGTTCCTTGTTGTTCGGTTTCAGGTGACCTTGGTCATCCATTATCTGGTTGTCGTGCAGGGTCTTCATGTCTTGGTGCATGATGGCGTTGCGGTTCTGCTTTGCAAGCTTTTGTCCACGGCTGTCAACACGAGATATCTGTGCTTCGTGGAGCTGGTGCATTCCTAGACGACCAGTGTCATATTCTGGGACCAGTGTCGGGCAGAGCTTTTCACGCATTTCGCTGTCGAGTTTCTCGTTCTGCCTCAGGATATGGTCGATACCCGTGAGGTCGAACATTGTTCTTTGGTCAATTTCATCACCAGAACAGTGCATTCTCGGCCAGCATCCATCGCCGCAGGTACGCATTTCAGCACGGTTGTTCGTCGGCTTTGCCAGCTCGTAACCGTCACCGTCATTAGAAACGATGATGAAGATGTGAGGGATGTCCTTGTTTTTCAACTGAACTGTATCGCCTACATTGTACGGAGCCTCGAAACCAAGGGATTCAAGGGCGTTGATGTTCTTCATTGCATGGATTGTGTTCATGGTGTTTAGACCAAGACCAGCTTCACAGATGGCAAGCTTTTCTTCCTTTGAAAGCTTCCCGTCGTCAGTCGAACTAAACAGAGGGCCTTTCTTGGCGTTGATTTCCTTGCCCGAAATGCCGTATGCCTTGTAGAGGGGTTCGGTTGCGTCGTCGTACGGGCTTGCCTGTACGATGAGTGCCATCGTATCTTCATCCTCAGGGGTGTTTTCTTCCTCTTCTGGGGGGAGATTGGCAATGGCCTTGCACTGCTGGTTCAACTCCTCGAACTGAGCCTGTGATTCAAAAATGGAAAGTTCGTCGTTGCTGTACATTGTTGTATTCCTATTGAATTCACATATAGTTTATACAGTTCACGATTGGGCGGAAGTATAAACTATTAGTGAAAGAAGGTTTATCTATGAAATCGAAGAAACTTGCTGGCATCCGCTTATTCAACTATTTGAACGATGGTATCAACTGGAAGGACCATAAGGATATCATTCTTGACTATTGGATAAAGAATGTTGCACCTCAATATAACCGTTCTCCCGATAAGTTACAGGGTTTCGTTACAGTAGAATCCCTGCCAACCGCTGTGCAGAAAGAATATGAGGACTGGTTCAAAAAGTTTGACTTCCAGACATCGAGTGACCAGAAATGGATAGATTTCGTAAACGGTACACTAAACATCTTCTACCATACGACGGGTTATCATGAAGAACCGCCAAATATCTGGTACATAGATATGATGAAGTCCGAGGTGAAGGCTAGGAACATTGTCGAGACACAGGTGTATCATGGCAATCCTAACTTGAACTCATTTATGAAAATCGAGACAAACTCCAAGCCAGAGGAAGTCGGTGGTCGTCGTAACGGTTACGTCTACGCTAGGAAGTTGGCTTCGGTCAGACCAAGGGACACACAGGGTTATTACTGGGGTGTTATCTTCACTTGCGACGAGACGGTTAGTATCAAGTATGACTCTAACGGTCACATGGAGGAGAGAAGCATTTGCTGGGCGGCAAACCCAGAGCATATCACATTGGTGAAAATAACCGCAGATGGCCTTTTCGTCATAGTTCCGTGCGAGGTTAAGAAGAAGCTGTGGATGGACCGAAGGGTTGTCCCAGAAGGCCTTATTTCTACGACTCCGATGAATGGTGCCAAGCTCGTGCAGTATTTGCAAAAGAACTTCAATGTGATGTATGGAATCTTCGACAACATCAAGAAGCGAGTGGACGAGGCCCGTGTGAACGCTACCGCCAGAAAGAACGCACTATGTACAATGTCTGACGAAGAAATCATGGTGGGTGAAGTCCTTGGTATGAACCCTGAGGACTTCGTTGAGAACGGTCACGTAACGCCCAAAAAACTTGAATACAACCGTAAGGTAAGACGTAGCATCCACCAAGCTAACGTGAAGCACCGTCAGGAAGTCAATGCGAAGATGCGTGCTATCGAAAAGGAAGAACGTAGAAAGGCCAAGGAAAACGCTGGCAACTTCAACGCATTGGCTTAATCCCTGTTCCTTCTAAAGTTGACAATGTCGTTTGCCGTAGGGGCATTTCCGTTGTTCAAAATCTTGTAGACATCTTCTATCGTGACAGTTTCCGCTTTCGGAGGATTCACTTCGAGGTGTGCAGAGCTGAGTGAAGCGAGCTTCATTCCAGCGACTTCTGCATTTGATATAACCTTTTCGTAGATATCCTTGTACTCGGTTCCATCATCGCCAGTCTTTGTTGTGATTGCCGTTCCGTTGGTCTGCTCGTTCAGGTCGGCGACGGTAAGCATTCCCTTCAACTGGTCGAAGTCGATTAGGTCTTGTTTTGCGATGATTCCAAATTCGTTTTCAAGCTGTTCGAACTTGTCTGCATACGGTCCGTTGTAGAACGAGTCGAACATGAGTTCACCGTTATATCCTTCGAACATCTTGACGATGGCATCGAACTCCTGTTTAATCTGGTCTGCTATGAACGAATGCAGGATGTATGCGTCACCGCCGACTGCAACAAAGTTGTTGTAACCTCCGATTACAGAAGTCTGGGAAACGTATTCATCTTCCTTCGTTGCAGGAACGAATAGACCATCAACCCAGCGGCCCCTTTCGTAGTTATCCTTGGTGACTTGCTTCTGGTCGTACATGTTGTCTACAGACAGAGGAAGATTTGGTCTTCCGTCACCGCACGGGATGTGCAGCCTGCCGTCTGCGAGCGTTATGTAGGAAGCATCAATCATATCCTGTGCCCTGATTTGCACTTTCTCGTATTCTTCTCCAAGGAAATTCTTGACAAATGCAATCGGGTCGGTAGAATAGTAACTTGAAACGACTGGCTTGTATCTGGTGATGTATTCACCTGCGAGCAATGCACGGAAGGATTGAAGGTTTCCCATCATTCCGAAATACACAAGAAGTTGCTGATATGCAGTCTTGTTCTTGTTAATCCATTCGTACATGTCGCCCTTGTTCGGCATCTTCGTTCCGTATGCATCCATCTTCAACTGAATCATCCTGATGTATTCAATCAGGTTAATCAGAGGAAGGTTCTTCGGGAACTTGAAGTTGCGGATGGACTTGGGGTTGACGTATTTTACTCCACCATAGCTGTCTGCTTCATTGTATACAGCCGAATTCTTTGGGAACCACGGTGTGTTCTTGTCCTTTAATAGTTCAGAAGAAGGAGTCTTTGCATATTTCGTTGCGGGAACATAGGAGAAGTCAACTATCGGGTCTCTCTGGGAAATCAAGCTGTCCCTGAACTTCGGGGCATCCTTGTGATTGACACCGATTGGGAGGAACTCCCAGTCGAACAGGTCTGCACCAACAGTCAGGCGACCGCACCAGACAACATTGAATCTCGCTCCATACTTGCCTTTGAGACAGTCGTCTGTGAAAGTGCGAGCAATCTCGATGAGCTTCATCATATCATCGCTGCCATCCTTGATAGGAGTCTTGTTGTCGTCGCCATAAATCATTATCTTGGCGGCTAGGCCATAGTTATGCCACGAGAGGAAAGCGCTCTCGCTTCCGCCAAGGCATCTTGCCCTCTGGTCATCGACAGAGCGTGTCGTTTCCACCAGCTCTACCCTGTTCTCACCGAACTCGTCTCGAAGAATTCTGATGAGGTGTGCTACGGTAGGATATATATTTATACCCTTTCTAAGGCTTGAAATCTCCTTGCTGGTATCGAAGAAGATTTTCCATCCGTCCTTTCCAGAACCGAAGCTACCGCTACGGTCCTTGATTGCGTATCTCGACTGGTCGAACGGTCCGTAAGAGCCAAATGCGTAACCACGGATTTCCTCATCGTAGGGGAAGTACGGAAGGTTGTACTCAATGTTCACTTGGGTGGTCTCGTCACCACTCTTCGTATCGTCGAGACCGACCTTGAAGTATTGTGTCGTACCTGTCTTAGGGATGCCTTCTGCCTTGTCGAGAGTTATGGTATGTGCATCAGTTATCGTACCTGCGACTTCATCATTGTACCCTGAAACTTTCAGCGTAACCTTCTTGCCTGCTTCGAGGTCGCTAGGAATCTCGTTGGTTACGATGACGGTTGAACCATAAGTATAGCTTGACTCGAATGGAATCATCCTTTCGGGTATTCTCATGTCTTTGGGGTACTTGCTGTACAGGCCGACGTTGATAAACCTGATTTCCGTCCAGCGGACACCGATGAACTTTGTCTTGGTTATCGTACGCCAGAAACAAAGGAAACGCTTTCTTTTCTTTACCTTTTTGTAAAGGCGGGTTGCAATCAGCATTCTTGCGGGGAACTTTGCCGTGATGGGAATTCCGTTTTCTACTCGATAGCACTGGGAGTCGCTTAGAATCCTTTCCTTGCTTTCAAACACTGAATCTGCGGTATAATACTCGAAGTATTTTATCCTGTTTACTACACGATTGAACTCATCAACGCTACGCTTCAACGAGTTTAACTTTATCCTCAATAGGGCGGCAGCTGCTGGTTGGAAAAATGCCATTGCGATGATTGCTGCATCAAACTTATCTACAATGTCATCGACATCATCTACTATTTTTAACTTCAAGGACAAATTCGTTGCAGTGATTGAAGAATCTTGCTGTAACAATGGGACCATATCTGAACGTTTAGTTGATGTAGACCACTCTTTATCTTCGTCAAGGTCGGCTCCTTTATACCAGTCTACAACTTTTACTTTCATATCAGCATGAGAGTTGACCCAACTTTCCATCATAGCTGCTGTCTGTGCTTCATCAACCTGTCCATTGACCACAACGGCAGTCATAACTGGTGGAACGCTAAACGAACTGTATTTGGCGTTTTCCACTGGGGTTGTCATTCCTACTATAACATGGTTGAGTATGTTAGCAAGATATTCGCACCTAGTAACACCTGACGGGCGTGGCTGTACCGATTGGTCATAGGTTTCAACCAACAACGTGTAGAAATCTTGCATGGAATATTCGGTGTAAGATAGCATAGCGTGTTCAAAGTTAGAATCACCGTATGCGTCTTTTAAGCTACCAATAGTTTTACCAATATCAACACTCATGTCAACATAAACATATTTTCCAACCGAAGTATCAACTCGGTTAAACAAGTACCTTCGGAATTTGTATGTTCCATTCGCATAATATGGTGATACAATGCTGACGTATCTATTCCATCCGTCTCCTTCATACTTGCATTTCAATGATTCAATGTCAATAAGGAACGTCTCGCCAGGTGCTGTGAAATTGATTTCTTCTGCGGTTGCGTTGCGGAAATCTTGTGCAGATACTGCCTTAATCTTGCTTCGTGTAGATGATTTCAACGACTTTTTCAATACCCATAGACTCTTGATTCCTTCAAGAACGTCCTCAAATGCGTCTTCAAAATCTTCGGCAACTTCTTCTTTTGGATAATATGCTTCGAAGGCATCACGAAGAGATGGCAAGAACGGGGTCTTGTTGTCGCCAGTGCAATCAATCATGTAGCCGTAGTTCTGCATGCGTGTGCAGAATGCTGCCGTATTAGCTCCCTTGACTATGGTTGATGCAGTCATCGTTCTCGGGAGGACTGGGCTTGGAACCGTTACGTCAACAGGGTTCTGTCCTTGCGGAGGAGGTGCTGCGTTCGGGTCTACGAGGTCATAGTATGTAGATACCTCTACCTCGAACTTGTTTTCCCTAACATCCCGTGCGACCTTGCTCATTCGGCGTTCTAGCGTGGAGTAGGACAGTACGCAATTTTTCTTCTTGTACTTGCCTGATGTTGCCCATTTAAGGGTTTCACATCCGCTACCAAGAAGACCGAACATGGCCATTGCGTGTGCATACACGTCCTCGTCTGTCGCCACTGGTTGCGGGTTTGCAATTAAGGTGTATTTTGGGACGACGCTCATAACAAGAGGAACTTTCTGGTCTACACTGGCGTCATCATCGTAGTGTGCAAAACCCTGAACAGAGGATATCAAGGTTCCGCCAGGTCTGGGAACTTCGTATTCCGCATCACCGAGAGATGAACCGACCCTGAAAGCGTATCTGTCTTCGCTTTCATTTCCGTCCTCGTCGATAACAGAACAACTTTGGACAAGCATGCTCTTCTTGTCATCGTTGCTTCCGTCGAAATACCTTGTCGTTCCATAATAACGGCTGTAATCACCAAGGGCGATGCCCGTGATGATGTAGTCGATGTTGCGGGTGACATATTCGTTCAGCGTGGTATCGCCGTCATCGGTGGATGCGGACGAATCTGACTTGATTGGTACATCTTTTAGCTCTATTTTGGCGTCAGTCTTTCCTGACATCTTTTTGTAATACTTGCTGAAATCGAACATATTGGCTCACGGGTTTTCGTTTATAGTTTATCAGGGTGGAAATAAAACGTTTCGGTATAAAAATACCTTTTGAAAAATGTATTTTAACAGTAGTTTAACAAATAGGTATACCCAATGAAACATACATTAACCCTGCATGCAGTTGACCTCAAGGTTAACATCGACGAAAAGAAGGAATTTCTCGACCAAGTATTCGGTCGTGGCAAAAAGGGCCCCGAAAACGAATATTCAATCGGAAGCTTTGACATCTTGGGCCGTGCCCTGACCAGACTCAGCGATAAGCTGACACAGGAAGACTATGGCAAGGTGTATGCCTTCCTTGAAGCGGTTGAACAGTCCGTAGGCGAAGGGTTCAGCAAAGTCGCTAGCGACCTGCTTGCAAGTTCCCGTAACGTCATGAGCGAGATTGATGCCGTGAAGCTCAACTCCGATGGCGATGGCCATGCTGCACAGGAGCTTGACTGCAATGTTCCGTCCTTGTACAGAACAATCATCGCACTTCTTGAAGGAATGAAAATTTGTTGTCATGAGCGCCTTTGGAAGGTGAAGTACGCTCCGAGGCAAAAGATTGAAGACCCTGAAATCAAGAAATACGAAGCTCAGGCTGCCGAAGAAAAGGCAAAGAAAAAAGGCAAGAAAAAGGCAGAGAAGGAAAAGCCTATTCTCACCAAGGAATTTGTCAACAAGCATGTTCTCAAACTTGATGAGAAAAAACCGAAAAAGGAAACCAAGAAGACTGGTTCGGCCAAGAAAGCAAAGTAATAAATTACATAATTAAATAAGAAAGCCTCCCCAAATGGGAGGCTCCTTTGTTGTGGCTATAAGGAGGCAATTCACCACAACTAAAGCTTAATCTGGTCCTTGTAGTCCTTCTGGGTAATCGGCTTGTCAGATGTTGCCGATGCAGTAGAGCAGATGGCGAACCTGTTCTGCCTTAGTGCCCTAAGCAGTTCGTCCTTGTCCCATATCTTGCGCTCCTCTGCGGCTTCACGGTCCTTCTGAGCGGACTTGCCGATGTTGCTGGCATCCTTCGGGATGTCGTATTCCATACGGCGATAGTTGCGGTAACCACGACCTGGGGTGTTGTTTACCATGTCGTCTTCAAGGAACTTGTCCTGTTCTGCGGCAAGCCTGTCTGCGGTATGCCAGTAGTTCTGGTTGTAGGCACGGTCAAGGAACTTCTTTGCCTTGCCGCTGGAAATGTCGCTCACGTTCTTGGCATATTCCTGACACATCGTGAACATGTCGTGGCGATAGTCTGGATGTGTGTCGAAGTTGTCACCAGCACTGCGATAAGCGTATTCAGAAGATTTTAGTGTACCCATAAAGAATCCTTTTATGACTTCTCATTTAGTTTATATATTCGTTAAGCCTTGCCAAAAACGCAAATATGGATTATATTTGCTTTTATGAGAACTTCCGAAGAATACAACTTTCCAGACCTCCTGAATGACATCAGCGGGTATCACCTCGAACGGTGGAATAAGAAGACCACCGCATCTGGTTTTGAACGCTATGCGTCCGTTGACGAGTGGAAGAACATGGCTTTAATGGAAGTCATTAGCGTGAAGTCCGAGAAAAAGCTGCATGACCTCACCATAGGAATCATAATCAATGTGCTGGATAGGGGAAGGGTTCAGATTTGCTTGACCTTCAAAAGTGAGTACAGTAAAGGAAGGCATACATTCAAGGGCGATAAATCCATGTATAAGTTCAGGATGGACAATCTTTTCGCCAAATTGAAGTGCAAGCAGTGGATTAATTATGGGCTTGTTGAAGATGGACGGTGCTGGATAGGTGTTCCCCGAGCTCATACTACCGAGGTTCCTGACCTCCTGTGGGAGATATACAAGAACATTCTGCTATATCCTTGCGATAAGGCGTATGAGGATGTCGGAAAGAAGCCCGAACCGTCGGCCACTTCGCTGCCTGACCTGTCCTTCTCAGAGCTGGACGGGGTATAAACTATTGATGATTGAATCAGTGGTTTAGCTCGATGGCGTTTTGCGATGAAATAAAGGATAAAATTAAGATAGAAACCCCGTTTATTATCTTTGGCCGAAACTATACAGGTCAGTTTGTTTCTCGCATACTCGTTCTGGATAAGGCTGTTACAAGCCTTGAAGTTGTGGATGAAGATGGTCTTTTTAATCCTCTGGATGTTGTGTTAGCCGATGAGGATGGTCCTATTGTATATAACCTATCATTGAACAGATGTGCCCTTATCAATGTCCAGACATGTGAATGCCCAGTTGTAAACGAGTTGAACCTTCGTGTCCGTGTAAACGAGTATGAGGAAACATGCACCTTCCCTATATACACGGTCATTCCAGGCCATGTCAAGAATGCGGCGACGGAAGCGAATACATTTGGAAAGCAGCTCGTCCTTGATTTCAATATGCTTCCCGTACTTGACGCTAATGGCAAAACATCATGCGAAAAGGGATTCGACCCGTCATCTGTAGACCTGTCTGATTTGCTCGCATATTTCCATGTGCTCTTCGAAAACGAGGGTGAAAAGTCCGTTGCGGAACACGCTTCGTTCGAGACCCGTTTCTGCCAGATGTTCTATCAGAGCATCAAGATACCTTCCCGATACAAAATCAAGGACATGTTCAGCCCAGGTGATGTGCTGACCCTTAAATACAAGGTTGGTGTCGATGAATACGGAAACGACATATACTATGTCATTGACAAGTCTGCCATTTACAAAGACGGAACAAAGATAACTGGCCCGATTAAGGTTAAGTATGTCCAGAACGACAATACGCTTACCCTCGAAATGCCTGTCGATAAGGATGCTACTGATGACAGGAAGTTTACGACCAAGGTCATACCGAATGGTTCATACCATGATTATGTCGAAGTCGGCAAGTCTATGGTAAGCGGAACCTTCGACACGTTGTCCCACATCTATATCATGAGCAAGGGCAACATCAAGGGTAAGGCGAAATTCTATGTGGATGGCGTACTTGTCGGTACGTTCGGAAAGGATGTTGTCGGCAACGTGAGGGTTGACGGTGTTGAGTACAAAGTTTGGAAAGTTGACTTTGATTCAACCGTACGGTTGACACTTGAATCGGTAATAGGTTTGAAGTCTCCTAACGGGGAACAGTTTACGACATTGCTCATGGATGGAAGTGTCGTAATCGGACAGAACATTGAAGAAATCGGCCTGCTGAAGTTCCCTATCGACCAGTGTCATAACGACTTTATCGTAGAAGGTTCAAGTACCGCCTGTACCGAGTTGCAGCTATACGATGGTGTCAGCACGGCCAATGTGCCTGTGTATGAACTTGACTTGGATAACAACCAAATCAAGATAAATCTGATGCAGGGAATGTTCCCTGTGGACGAGCGTGGGCGTGAGGTATGCGGAAAGAGCAACATCGTTATCAGCGGAAAGGGCTGTGGTGAAGACCAACCAGCATACCGTGTTGATTTCCCTGTCATACGTTACGTTTATGACGGTTCTAAAGATGATGGAAAGTATACGACTGGTGCGAACTGCATTTATACGTCCCCAATCGAATTGAACACGGATGACTACCAAGGTGATTCAAATACGCCAGCAAAGAGCTACGGCAAGGATATGTACGTCAAGCTGCGTAGCCCAGAGTCATGCTGTGCGATGAGATACCTTTCAGTCAAGGTGAAATACAACGAGTATCTCCAATACAAGCACGGTGAGCTGACTCTTAACGGAATTAAGTTGCAGGAAAACGACTTGGTATGGCTTACATCGCAGTTCATCAAGGAATCCGAAGATGGAAAATCCGTAAACGAAAACGGATTATGGATTGTGAAGAAGGGTGACTGGGAGTATTACGGCGATGTTACCGAAGATACGTTTATTGACCTTGGTGCTCGTGTAACAGAGACGGTGTCTGCTACAATAGATACCAATGTAGGAAGAAGGTATGGCAACTACTGGCTTGGAACAGTCAATCTGAGAAGCGGTATGATTGTCAACCTGCAGAATCAGGATGACGGGCAGAACGGCCTGTATCGCATCATGTGTGGCGAATGGAAGTATCTGGGTGAAGCTGGCCCGTATAGCGGCAATAGCGTCGATATGTCCAATGATATCGTCACCTACAACGACATTGATTTCTGCAAGTGCGGAGTTTACCACATCTGGTATTACTACCTCAATGGTTCTTGCGTTCTGAATACGGCGACAAGGACAGTGAAGGTTGTAGGTAAGTGCGGTGAAAAGGACGGAACCCTTGTTCCTGGCAAGCGAATCCGCATAACTGACTATCAGGTGAAGACCGAAGTTGACAAGGGATTGATGCCAGGTAGCAGCGGCGACCCGCTGATAGATGAGTGCGTAAAAAATGTTGAGTCCTTTGACAAGCAATACAGATTTGACTTGGAAGATGTTGTTCAGCAAGGAAGCTGCATACAAGACGCTATCTACCCGAACTGTAATGAGGGTGCGATTTGTGACCACGAGTACGCCGCATTCTCCAAGGGGGAAGATGGCAAGTACAACAGCGCTGATGGCACTGGATTCAGTATGGTGTTCTGGCAGGCGACAATGGACGATGACCGTGTTGACTACTGGACTATGTATGCTCTTGTTGCCCGCACGTCTAAGAACCCGAAAGAATATGTTGCATACCGCATACAGCAAGTTGGTGCGGCGACAGTTGAAATGGTCGATGTGACCGACTGGTTCGAACTTTTGCCAGTGTCCTACGATGATGGTGAAAACACTTATTTCAGGGCGGTTCCAATAACTGGCGCTAACATTGCGGCTGATATGATTACATTCAATTTGCCTGTAAACGATTATGTTGACGATGTTCAGGTAGGCGACGTGCTGAATGTGTCGAACGGAAATGTGATGGAAGAGAAGATGCGGGCCAAAGTAACCCGTATTGAAAATGGTGTTGCAACTGCTGACATTACCCTACATGCTGGATTCAACAAAGATGACTACTATGTGGAGATTTATCGCCACAAGATGGTCGGGTATGGCATTGAAATCAGTGACCCTTCATGGGTTTTCAGCGGAAGTGCCGACTATCCGTTGACGTATAAATCCACCTATGAAAGTAAGGATTATTATGAATTGGTTGTTCCTGTAAGTGGCCGTCTCACGGTTGGCAAGACCTATTATGCCTATTCAACTAAGGGGCAAATACGCCCGATACCGTTTACTATAACGGTTGATAAAGAGGATGAAAATTATATAACGTATGAGGCTTGCCTGAGTCATGAAGTGCCTACCTATGATGTGGTCACCCGACATGTAGAGGATGGGGAATTGGTTGAAACGGTCGAGAAGAAACGCTATCCTATCCGTGTCGCTGTCGGCAATGCTCTCACATGGAGAACAATCGACGAAAGCTGGACTATCAAATCGAACACGACAAAAGTTAAGATACCTATGTCTTATGATTTCAGGTTCTACAATACGCCGATATCCGTTCAGGAATTTGTCGATTTGTACAATGCGACGAAACCGCAGTGTGTATACCCTGTCGATGGTGTGCTTATCCTTGCGGACGATGATGACGACCCTGAGAAAAAGGAGTATTGGATTAAGGACCTTGGTGACATGGATGGTTACCCGTCAGTAATCTTGCTAGACTCAATCTCCTACGGTCCCGTTGTAGACAATGAGCCAGACCCCGAAGGTAGCTCTACTAAGTATGTTGCGATAGCGGCAGACGGCTACCTAAATCCAGGTTACGAGGACTGATTGTAAAATATCTTTTACATTTACATTTTAGAATCCCCCTTGACAAGGGGGATTTAATAATCTATATTCTGGTAGTCTGGGGTAAACAGCCTCCGACCAAACATTAAAACAAGGAAATTAAATGTACAAATCCTACAATAACGGCAACTTCGGCTACAAGCGCAAGGATGCCCGTGATTTTAACGAAACGAAGACTTTCGACCGTAATGCCACCATCCGATTGAAGAAGGATGATGGTTCAATCGAACAAATGACCTATGGTCAGGCTGAAAAGCTGGCACAAGACCAAGGATTGGATGTCGTTGTCGTGAACGAAAAGGCTGCCGTATTCAAGCTTGGCGACCAAAAGAAGGAAGAGTACCTGAAAAAGAAGGCTCAGAAGGAACAGGACAAGAAGAACCGTGAAAACGCTCGCCGTTCCGAAGAAAAGACCATCACCTTTGGTCCGAACATTGGCGAAAACGATTTCAAGACGAAGATGAACAAGGCTGCAGAATTCATTGAAGCAGGTCATCCCGTCAAGATTGCGGTACAGTTCCATGGCCGTGAAATTTCCCACAAGGATACTGCGATGGCTACCTTGAAGCCGATGATTGTTGAAAGTATGACTGCGGCTAACGCTGTGTGTACAAAGGAATTGCCTATTACCGACAAGAACAACGCCCGTGACTGGATGTTCTTCTATGTGAAAGGTAAGGGTCAGGCTAAGGAAGCAGTATGAGCATAAAGGGCATCTTTCGCTCTACCAAGGCTAAGGCACAAGCCCTCATGCTCGGGTTGAAAATCCTGAGCTTGGGCTTTGCCATTGGCATGGCTTTCTCGACTGCTATTCATAAATTTATGGAGGATGCCGAGAAATGATGAGAATGAAAGATGATTTTGTGTGTAGCCATGACCTGCTCGATATATGGGAATGGATGGAAACCGCCTTTATACGGGAGTGCGACCGCAAGGGTATTGACCCTGATAATTACGGCGAGATTACCGTGTCGTTTTCAGTGAGTGTAAAACAGAAAAAGAAACCGAGGGAATAATGGAAGCTCACGTCTATGTTCGGAATGGTTCTCCGTGGATTTGTGCGGTGTGTCCCAAATGCGGTCACGCTGTCTATCAATCTGAAAAATACTGCAAGGAATGCGGTACGAAGATTGAATTCAATGATTTCACCACAGTAAGTCACACTCGTGGGCTTCATCTTAGGAACAGTGAATGGGTAAGATACATTCCTAACAAGATGGAGAATTTAAAGAATTTCTTGTATGAATTGAAAAAGCTTGAACAGGCTCATCAAATTGAAGAAACCAGCATGGTGAAAATCATGCGTGATGCGTACTACAAGACGTGTGCTGACGAATTGTTCAAACTGGGGTGATACATGGCAATAAAGACAGTAGCAGACTTGGCTGAAGAGCTGAAAAAGATGCCTCAGGACTTGCCCGTAGTAGATATGAACAAGATGGAGTTTGAAGAGGTATTTGAAGGCATTAAGTATTATGACGACGGTCGAGAAGAGAAAGTCGTTGTCGTGTACTAATAGGAGAATATCTAATGTCGCAAATGAATATTAAATGTCCTGAACGACCGAAGATGGAAATTGTCATCGACAATGGAATTTTCGACCCAATCGTACGGCTATTGGTAAAGCTTGGCCTGTGTCACCAAAAGGAACGGATTCAAGCAGAAAATCCAGATGCCAATGTAAGATACCAATGGGAATACCACAAATAAGAAGAAAGCTCCGTTTGAACGGAGCTTTTTGCGTTACCAACCACCAAGAAGTTTCTCGCAAGGTTGATAGGACGGGGACTCGGTAACATTGTCCACGCATTCTGGAACTTCGGGAGGCCTGAACAGGACATCCTTTTTGAGTTCGTCGATAGTTGCGTTGACAGCGAACGGGTATTCCGCTTGTGTTGTCGGCTTTGCCGCATCCGCACCCGATTCCATTTCTCCCTTCTCGTAGGTTGTCTTTCCGAGGAGGTTGTTGATGAAGTTCTCCTGTTCGGGCTTCATCAAAACGTCGTCCGATACCTTCTGTCCAGAATCCACTGCCGTATCCACGAAAACCTTCCACCAATACTTTCTTTGCTTGTACTCGTATTCAGGCTGCTCGTCGGAAATCTTGGTCACCTGATACAAGATGTTGTTGAACTCGAATTTGAGCATATCGCCAGCCTTGGGGAAAATCTGCTGTGCGGTATAACCATAGTAACGGAAGTCTTCATAACCACGCTGATACCAGATGGGGTTGTGCTCTGTCGGGGCGCACATAGGCTTGATGCCATGTTCTCTCAGTGACTGGTAGTTGCATTCGAGGAAGTAGGTCATCAGGAATTGCAGTTCCATCTTTCCGTCGAACTGGATGCCGTACCTGTCGTACAGTTCCTTCTGCGGCTGGAACCCGATTAGAACTTGGAAGTCGAACTCCCTGTCAACAGTACGCAAGTTGTCCTCGTGGAACAATGAGTTGCTGTCCACGTCCATCGTCACGGTGTAATACTTGATGAATACACCCTGACGCTTTACAAAGTCCGATGACATCCTGTCATAACGCTCTTGGTCAAGGAATGCGTTGTGCCTGCGGTAGTGGAACCTCACCCCGAGGTTCCTGTCACGGGACATGACTGGGTTGTTAATCTGGGCCTTTTCAGACCGTTCGACATAGGCTCCAATCCTGTCGTTCCACAGATGTTCGGAAACGTGCGTCAGTACCGAGAAGTTCTTTCGCTCCTCGTTCATAGCTCGGCAGTTACCCCTTACGGGTATGATGAATCCGTTTACCTTCATGCAAATAGTTTATAAACTATGTGTATGGAAACGAAACTGTTTTTTGAATCTATCGGAAAGCTCGGCCTTTCCGAGGCCCAGTTGGAAGCCATCAAGCGTCTTCACAAGGCGTGTTTCGAGGGCTTTGAACGAAACCTGATGTTGCCGATGGCTGATAACCATAACATTCATGATGCTATTCAGACGCCGATGGCTACGAACAGTTCCCACTCGAACGAAGTTGGCGCTCAACAGCACCCGATGACCCTTTCAACAAACCCGAACGCAAACCGAGACCCTAAGAAGGAAATGAAGGAATGCTTCCCTGGCAAGATTGTATGGAAGAGGGAAAAGATTAAGACTGACCCGAAAATTCAGGAAATGATAAAGACCGCACAGGGCCACATCAAGCAGAATTATCCAGTCCTTAATTATAACGCAAGCGCACAGCCGATGGCATGTGGATTCGCTGCTCCCAACAGGATGAACTACTCTCCGTACAAGCAGGGTTGTGCCGTTGGTTGCTACGATGGTGGTGGCGGAGGCGGAGCTGCCGCTGCTGGTGGTCCTGCGGTATAGTATGTACAACGTAACTGTTAAAAAGAACCGCCCGATAGAATATCTTGTTATTCATTACACTGCGGGCACGAGTTCCAAGGGCGGAACCGCAAAGCGTATTGCAACTTATTTCGGGAAGCAGGATACGAAGGCGAGTGCCGACTTTATCGTGGACCAAGATGAAGTTGTTCAGTTCAATCCAGACATCAGGAACCAGTATTGCTGGGCTGTTGGTGATAAGATTTACAATAAATTTTCCACATCGCTTGGTGGAACGTTGTACAAGACCGCTCGTAATGCAAACTGTATCTCGATTGAGATGTGTTCTGACAAGAAGAATACCAAGTCACTCAAAGTAACTGATACTGATTGGAGTATTTCGGATAAGGTTGTCGAACGTACCGCATTGCTCGCCAAGAAGCTCATGGAAGAATACGATATTCCACTCGACCATGTCATCATGCATCACTGCATTAGCGGAAAGCAATGCCCGCAGCCGTGGGTGAGGAACGAAGAATGCCTGTCCAACTGGTATGACTTTCTTAAAATCATCGGTAAGGAAAAGCTTCCTAGAAACCCGTTGTATTCAGGAACGACAACGGCAAATCTGAATTGTCGTGAAGCTCCCATCGTAGGAAATGTTGTCACTAAGTATGAGAAGGGCACCCAGATAAATATCTATGCTGAAAGGCGTGGATGGGGCCGAACCACTGACGGGTGGGTTTTACTCAACTATGTCGAACGGATATGAAGAAAGCGGGTGTTGAACCCGCCTTTTTCATACCTTGCCCGTTATCAGTAGAATTGTTATGACGACGATTGCGAAAGTTATCATTGGACCAATCATGTAGTTTCGACAGACGACGTTCCGTCGCCGTTGTCCTTGTCAACGGACTTCCAGTCCTTCTCGACGTATTGAGGCTCGTCGTCACCATCCTCTTGGAACGCTACGTCGTGAAGTTCGTTGATGACCGATTCCATTGCCGCTGGCAGGTTCAACTTTCTGATTTCTGATTCGAACATTTGCTTCTTCAATGACATGTTGTCCTCCTAGATTGCTCCGAGACGTTTTGCCTCGTCGATATCTCTCTTGTTCATAATGTAGTAGCCGTTACGGTTCTCTTCCGTGTTGTTCTTCAATGCACCGAACCTGTACCGATAAGCGTCGATGTCATGAGGTGCTGCGGTTCCAGTAACTTCAAGTTCGTGCATCGGGACAAACTGTTCTGCAAACTGTTTCATGTCGGCTTCGTCCTTGAAACGGATTACGTCCACCTTGCTGTCGTTGTTCTTGTCCTTGATGAACATTAGTCTGGAGTCTCTAAGCTCGTCGTATTCCTTCTTGTTCTTCATGAGGTCGTCAGCGTGGCGAGCCTTCATGCTGGAATCGTTTGTCGTTGTCACGTTGTATTTGCCGCCTGACATACGGTTGATTTCGTTCATCTTGTTTGTGAACGACGCTCCGTGCATGTTGGCACCCCACTGGGACTTCGGAATGCTTACGTACTGCCAGATGTGAATCATCTCGTGGAGCAGGACTTCCTCTGCCTCGGTTTCGGTGATGTCGTTGAAATAGCTGGACAGACGGATTTTGAGTTTGCCAACGTAGTTGTCGCCAACCTGTATGCTTCCCGCTGACGGCATGTTGCTGACGACACAGGATGCGTCGCCGACAGCGTTTTGCGTTCCAGACATCTCGAACTGGATGTCCTTCGGGAGCCTTCCACCGAAGAAACGGGAATTTAACTCGTTGTACTTCCGTTTGGCCCACTCGCTGGTTATCCTAAGGTTTGTATCGAGCTTGTCGATGCGTTCAAAAAGAGATTTCATTTTACGACCTCTATCTTCATACAGTTTATAAACTGTATGTATTGCTAGGAGGCCACTATGCAAGCAATGATGCAAAACAAACAAGTAATAGACCAGAACGCACCGAAGCTGCTAATCAACTACGATGTTGCCGAAATGATACAGAGGGCGGTCGATGTCCTGAAACGTTTCGGCAAGAACGTCAAGGAAGTTGAGCTGCTAGGCAAGAAGATGCACGGGATATGCTATCAGGATTCAGTCGTCACTATCCTGTCAGACAGGATGAAACGGCATTTTGCGGTGTATCGCAACCGTACTGGTACGCTCGTTGCAACCATTATGGACGGGATTGTGAACTCCTACCACTGGGAGATAATGTTCATTGATACCCATCTGCAACATTTGCTGGAAAAGGAAACCGATAAACTGTAGATGAATTTGATTGGTGTCAAATATGGATAATTACAAGATTTTCATGGAAGCCATCTCCAAGCTGGACCTTACCACGCCGCAATTGGAAGCTCTCAGCAATTTGTACAAGATTAGTGCAAACCGCCCGAAGATTAACGGCGAGAACATGGGAGATGTCATCAACGAGGTTAACGAACGGATGGACGCTTATGCGAACTACCTTAGTTCTATGCCTCACAGCAAGGAAGAGTTCTTTGCGAAAGTGAATAAGAAATGGCATGAGCTTAGGGATAAATACAATTTGAGAGTACCTGAGGACAACTGGTTCGATGTTGACCTGCACTCCCTGACGTGGATTCCTAGAATTAAGCACTTGGACGAAGATAGCGTGTACAGCGAGGAAGAAAAAAGGTATGACTCCGATGCACAGGCCAAGGCTTGGCTCAACATGATGTTTGACCGTAGACAGAAGGATAGGTCGGACTTCAGAAGGTATCTCCAATGGGAACGTGATTGCCTACGGATGAAGTTTCCGTCTCGTGGTGCTGGTATTTCAGCATACAAGAATGACCCTGAAATCAACGAGGCCCTTAACCACGGCGGAACAGCCGAGCTTGTAGGAAAGTATTGCTTGGAAAAGGCTCTCATGCACCCGTTCATGACAGGGCTGGAACAGGCTGACAATCCAGAGACTAAACGGAAATATGCAGACCTGTCCAACAGGATGGCATACATAGAAGATGTCAAGTTCAATGGAAAAATTCCTTCAATGTATCTTGATGGCCCAGACGAGATATGGTTCGGGTGGCACAGGATTCCAGGCGGAAAGAAGGCGTTCACCAAGAAACGCTTCGGTCGAGATTCTGACATGTTCTCGAAGCTACCTCCCCGTCGTTAAAATAACACCATTGACAAAACGGCCTTCATATCCTATCTTTGAGGTATGAAGGCCTTTATTTTTTCGGATTTTCACTATGACTATTACAGGAAGGAGATGTCTATGGACACGTTTGTGTCCAAGTTCCTCCCTGCTGACATGCTGATTGTCCCAGGCGATATAGCAAGCAAGTTTAATGCTGCAAAAGAAATTCTAAAACGGCTATGCGACATGTACAGTCATGTCGTTTTCTGTCTCGGAAACCACGACATGACAACCCATGTCGATTACGGCAAGTTCAAGACAACCGAAGAAAAGATTGAATGTTTTCACCAACTGGCTGACTCCATCGGCAACCTCCACTTGCTGGACGGCAATGCGGAAACCATCTGCGGCGTGACCATTGGTGGATGTACTGGCATCTGGGACTATACCTACCTTAGATACCTCGATACGCCCCATACCCAGCAGGAAGTTGACAGCAACTGGGTTGCGAACACTTATGACGGCAGGTTCTGGAACTACATGAACAATGACATCACCCGTATCAGGGAGAGGTTGAACCAGCAGTGCAGGTCCGTCCTCGCATTGAAGCCCGACGTGATGGTTACTCACTATGCCCCGATAAATTTCCGCCTGCCAGACGAGCATGCCAAGTTCAACTCGGTCTACTACTATTTCTCGCCTGAGTATATCAAAATGTTGAAACCAGGGTCCATCTGGTGTGCGGGCCATACACATACCGCATACCACGTTGGGAACCTCTATATCAACCCGTTGGGATATCCCGATGAGAAACCCTACGAGTTCAATTCTTTGAAAAAAGAAGATTTCGTGATAGATTTGCCTCACAATAATTTATTTTAGTAATCGAATCAAGGAGACTCAAATGCAAGAAGTGAACAATTCTACCGACAGCGTGAGAAATCACAATGTAGGCAACTCTGACTACGCAAAACATAAAATCCAGCCGTGGGATGTATGGATTGAGTTCCAGTTGAACCCGTTCGATGCAGACCTCGCCAAGAGGACGCTCCGCACCAAGGCGGAAGGCGGCATGACCCAGAACGAAGCAAGGAAGCTCGACTACGAGAAAATCGTACATATCGCCTCCGAGCGCATCCGCCAGATTAAGACTGGTGTGACATGGCCAGTTGCAGTCTTGGAACCGACGGGAGCAAGGGTCGATGAGATTATCGACGAATACAAGCTTTGCCCGAAGGATGCGATGATTCTCGACAACATCCTCATGAAGGAGACCACGGATGGTGGTCGAATCAAGCAGTATGAAGCGGTGATTTGCTATGCTAAGGAACGCATTGCAGAGCTTAATCCGCTGATTGCAGAGGAAAAAAAGCAGGCACAATACAAGAAAGCGTGGCCCGATAAACGTGATATTATCATCGAAAATGCCGCTAGAACCATAAATGACTGTCTCAAAAAAATTTCGGCGGAACAGTCAACATATAAACATATAACAAAGTCGATGGAATCGCTGTTGAATCAAATCGCTTCCAAAGACCAGTTAGACTTGTTTAACCATTAACCTGAGAGGGAGACATCATGAGTGTTTACGAAGATATGAATGTCATCAACCTGTCCATTCTGGATGAGGCTGCCCTTTCAGAGTTCTTTACGAACAACGTAAACAAGCACTTCTGGTTCCAGCGTACTGACATCGGTCTTGAATTGAAGTATAATACGGTATTGGAACAAACAGGGCATCTGTGGTGGAAGAAGGTTAGACGAGCTGCAAAGTTGGCTAACTTTACACCGCCAGAAGGGGATGACTACAACGTGTGTTCCGATATCGCCAAAAAATTTGGACATCTTATCGAAGAACACTTGCCAAGCGGTTACGAAATTACTATAATGGCAACGTTGAAGTTCATCCGAATCGATTGCCCCTACAAGGGAACATATCGACAACCAGTCTACGATTACAACGTAGTGAACGTGGTGGACAGAAACAGTAACCGACAGCTATCGATGGAAGAAATCATTGATATCTGCGGCAAGACCAAGCTAAGGGCGCCCGATTTCGAAGTCGGAGAATACATGTTCCTAAGTCTTGGCGAGATGTTCAAATCCTTTGAGTCGTTCAAAAAGTACGTTCGAGAATGCGATAAAGACCATTACGAACTAATAGCTTTCAGGGCGACACAAGAAATTCGATAAAAAAGTTAAAAAAATATCGAATTACCCCTTGACAAAGATTTTGAATATTTCTATAATTGACGACGTAAACGGGAACGGTCAAGGTTTCAAACCTACTTTCCTGCGTCAGATTGGACCGTGAGTCCTTTCAGAAGATTGACATTTCGGCTTTGCAAAAGTTGCTAGGTTGATAACCTTACTCACACATGATAGTCTTGGCAATGGACTGTGTTGGGTGATTTAAACAATCATAACGTTGAGAACGGTGTACCCGTAGGTGAGGGAACCGTCAGCAGCAATGTTGAAGACGCCTTGTTCGATACAGGTCGGAAGGCATCGTTCTTGCGTTTTCTTTTTTAGGCTCCTTCATATGGAGGGGTCTAAATAGGGAAACGCTCACGTTTCCTAGCGGCTAATAACCGCTATACCGTACAACGGTGGTGCTGGAAGCACCTTAAAAACTTGCGGGGTGTAGCTCAGTCTGGTAGAGCGCCTGCTTTGGGAGCAGGATGTCGTCAGTTCGAATCTGGCTACCCCGACTATTGTTCGAGTGGAGATGATACAAGTAAGCCCGTCCAAGGTATATCCTTTTGGGGCTAGTGCAGTAGCATAAGTTGCGGGATAGAGGCTGGGAAGGCTGTATGGATGGCCCAGTAATGCGCTACTCGGATGATTCATGATTATAAACTATGTGTGTAATTACATTTATGGAGAGTAATCATGGATTACCGTCAAAAAAAGGAATATACTGCTTTTATGGAAAGCGTATGTAATGAGTTTAACTGCATGCCAGCTCTGCCAGCTCTGAAAGAGGGCTTTAAGGCATTGTGTGAAGCGGAAGGCTTGGCTGAACCTCAGAAATATCATGAGGGTGATGGCTTGTATTTTGCATCTCAGAACTTTTTGTCAAAAAAGCCACGGGAAGAATTGGATGTAAATGAAATTATGAACCATCTTGATACGTGGTATAGAGAACCGTTCCGCCCAGATGAATTCGAAAAGCGCATTGACTATTTTAAAAGCATCCCAAACCATGAAGTTATCGTTGATGAACCAAATATGGTTGTTACATTGAGCTCATCAAAGAAACCAAATGGATATGGAGACTATCACTATAATATTAGTGCATTGAAGGTTGCTCCTGTTGATGTTGACAAAGAAGCTGCCAGTGAGTATAATAAATACCTTGGTTTAGGTAAAGATAGGGACCTTGGTATGAATCCGAAGACCCCGAAGTTCTTCAAGGATATTGCTCGTGACCCGACGTTAGGTCTCTAATAAGATTTCAGCATGGTGGAGATTTCTCCACCATAATGATGACTACTGCGCATGGCACTTCGGCCATGCGCTTGTGGAAAAGTGGTTTTGTCAGTTTGGCGGCTCCTATGTGGTTAACCATGGGATGCCGAGACCATCACCTAAAACAAACTGAATATTATGGTACAGGGTTGAATGGCTGGTCTGTTGCCTCCATACGGGGTTATCACTCGTTAATTATGGTAGGTTCGTGAGTTTTGAGTAAAGCTCTCTGCGACCAATCCTGTCGCACCCGTGACAACACGTGAAAGGGGTGGTGCCCGTGGATATTATTGGCATGTACCTCAGTTGGTAGAGGGGGCGACTGTTAATCGCTTGGTCACAGGTTCGAGTCCTGTCTTGCCAGCTAAATTGGAACTTTGGGTAGCTCCCAGAGAAGTCCGCAGGTGAAAAACGGCTCCTAATAGGGTGTGATAATCGTGGCGGTCGCTACGCCGTGGGAACCCATCCGAAAAGAGCTGTTTAGTAGCCTGAGCATTTAAAAACGGGGCTTCGCAGGTGTTTAGCATTTGCTCTGCGGAGAAGATGAAGGTCCTGGCGTCCAATGCTTGTATAAGTCAGATAGACCATGCATCAGTGAAGTTTTTTGTCCACTTGTGCGGATATCGACCGTTCTTCACATTTTTGCCTGGGTAGCTCAGTTGGTAGAGCGGCTCATTTGTAATGAGCGGGTCGGGAGTTCGAGCCTCTCCGCAGGCGCTAATTTATTTTTATTCACGTTTAGCTTAACTGGAAGAGTTGCCTGTCTGCAGCGGGAAACAAAGGTTCGATTCCTTTAACGTGAGCTATTTATTGCCGATTCGCCAAGCTGGTAAGGCACAGGACTCTGACTCCTGTATTCGGGCGTTCGAACCGCTCATCGGCAACTATGAAGAAATTTGCGGGGTGGAGCAGTTGGTAGCTTGTTGGGCTCATAACCCAAAGGTCGCAGCGTTCGAGTCCTGCCCCCGCTACTAATTCGATTGTCCAAGGGTCGTCATGACGGCATTTGGTAAAGTTCGAAGCCTATCAAGTGGAAGGTTAAATTCCTTCACGATTCTTGGACAATCATTTTTGCCGCTGTAGCTCAGTTTGGTAGAGCGTAGGTTTGAAGCACCTAGCGTCAGAGGTTCGACTCCTCTCGGCGGCACTAAACCATAGGTGAAATAAAGTAGGTGCCCACCGTGTGGGATTTTGGTGGTTCTAAACCACCCACCTATGCGTTTATCCGCAGCTATAGCAATTGGTTAGATAGCCACTCTGATAAGGTGGAGGTTCCTGGTTCGAGTCCAGGGTTGCGGACTACATTTTTTGGCGCTATCGAATAACTGGCCTAGTTCATCGCCCTTTCAAGGCGGCAATACGGGTTCGAGTCCCGTTGGCGCTACTACATTCCGACGTAGCTCAGCTGGTAGAGCAGGGCTTTCGTAAAGCTCAGGTCGTAAGTTCGAGTCTTACTGTCGGAGTTAGAAAACATCTGGCTAAATGTCCGTCATTGAGGGCCAGACCCGTTTCGTTCGGATATCGATGGACGGGAGGCGTGATGAAGCCTGCTATTAAATGGTAACGATAACCATCTTCGGTCTATGTAAGGGCTAGTAGGTGAGCCCGTTCGCAACATAGATGACAAACCGATGGCCTCGGCGACAAGCGGAAAGGATGCCGTAACCCCCGCAGCTCCTCGAATTCATCAAACTTTCGGAATCTAGCTCAGTCTGGTAGAGCGCTTGCTTCGGGAGCAAGAGGTCGTAGGTTCAAATCCTGCCATTCCGACTAAAACACAAATGAGTAGAACCCGTGTTGCATCATTCTTGATTTCATGCTAGCGGGCTAACCCAGATGGGGAAAACTCTGGGATGAGGAATCTGTCTCTGCGAATTAGATGAATACCAGAATGATGGTCGCAGAGGTGTAGTATTGGCTCTACTAAAATATGCCACGTGAGACCATTTGAAATAAGAATGGGGGAGATAAACTTTGGGTTAACCACCAAGTGTGCTCCTTAATCCGTCCTTGAAATTAGGACGCCTGTAAGTTTGTGTTTAAATAAATTTCGGCTCCATAGAATAACTGGCTTAGTTCGCCGCCCTCTCAAGGCGGAAATTCGGGTTCGAGCCCCGATGGAGCTATTATAAAATCTGGTGCTTATTATATTCTATTTTGCGCTTTTATAAAAGTTATCTACGATAACTGAAAGCTGCCAACGGTGTTGGTGGAGGGAATGCTGGTTCGAGTCCAGTCAAAACGTATAGTAAGCACCTTCTTTTTTGCAGCCATGCTGAAATTGGTAGCCAGGCCAGCCTGTCACGCTGGTGTCCTATGGGCGTGCGAGTTCAAGTCTCGCTGGTTGCGCTAATATACTCTCGTAGCTCAGTTGGGAGAGCGCTTGTTTTACACACAAGGGGTCAGAGGTTCAAACCCTCTCGGGAGTACGAATTTACCCCCTCAGTGGTGTAACGGTAGCACAAGGGATTGTGATTCCCTTAGTTCGGGTTCGAATCTCGACTGGCGGACTAAAATCAAAAACAGTATAAAAATGGTCATAGTTTATCCGCTGTTCTATGGCAAGTTTTTGCTCTTGCAAGGCGGTCTCCGTCAATTAAGTCAATCATGTCGAGACGGACATGGGATGTCGGAGAACGTGACCCCTGCTCGGTGACAGGCTAAAACGCCGCCATTTTATGCTCTCGTAGCTCAACTGGATAGAGCGCACGGCTACGAACCGTGAGGTTGCAGGTTCGAGTCCTGCCGAGAGCACTAGATTTTTTTCATTGGAAGATTAGCCTAACTGGTAAGGCAGCGGTCTTGAAAACCGCCGTGGGTAAAACTGCTTGGGGGTTCGACTCCCTCATCTTCCGCTAAGTTTAAAGGTCCATTAGTGTTCTTCTCGCAAAAGAGCTAGTGACGGGTTGAAAGATGCGAGGTCTTTACGAACCCGAGGTTGCAATCGACGACAACGGAAGACGTTTGAGATTGCTCACGGTAACGTACCTGATATGAATGGCAAGTGCGCCTAAAAGCGTTATTACTTAATGCGGTGTAGCTCAGTTGGTAGAGCAACGGAATCATAATCCGTGTGTCAACGGTTCAAGTCCGTTCTCCGCAATTAAATCGGGTTGTGGCGGAATTGGTAGACGCTCACCGTTCAGGGCGGTGTTCTGAGAGGAGTGTGAGTTCGAGTCTCACTAACCCGACGCTGACAAGTTTTTGACAAACAAAGATTTTTGTCAAATTTTCAACTTTTTTGACAAAACGGGTTGACAGTTGTCAATTATCTTTCTATATTTCCGAACGTGGTTGACACGAGATGTTAGCTCGCAATTTGACAGTTCGGTTTTGCAATTATGGGGTCATAGCTCAATTGGTAGAGTACCAGCTTTGCAAGCTGGGTGTTTCGGGTTCGAGTCCCGATGGCTCCACTAAAATTAATGATACAAGCATACAACCGATTCATTGGAGCAACAATAGTCGGTGGCGATTAAATCGGCTTTGGATGTGCTAGTCCGAGACAGAGATATTCTGCCGATTGACTGACTGGGCGACCGTTAATGTATGCTGAATCGATGTGGGCCACAGGTGTGCGGTGCGACAGTGGGCGGTTAACCTGCAGGTTAGGCAAACATGAGTCCCCTCGGGTCGAGTATCATTATTTCTTTTTCTTTGGGTTGGCTGCGAGGATGGTGGTTTCGCACCAGTCTGTAAAACTGGTCCCTTAGGGTAAACATTGTAGGTTCGACTCCTATCCAACCCATTAAAAGTCAGTGTCGCTAGAAAGCGTTACTTAGGATGAATTCTCTGCAAAAAGAACACGCTTTCGCTTTTTACCTGACTTCTTTTATTCCAGGATAGCTCAGTTGGTTAGAGCACGTAAAATACCTGTCCTAATTTTCCCCTGTACAAGGGTGGCGTTTTGGTTGGGTTACTTAGCCTGTTAAGCTCGGGGTCGTAGGTTCGAGTCCTGCTCCTGGTACTAATAAATTTCATCCAGTGTCGATAGAAACCGTTACTTCGCTCTGTCTTTCACACAGATTTGCCCTAACGGGCGTAATCGGTTTCGCCTTTTTACCTGGATTTCCCCAGTGTAGCTCAGTTGGTAGAGCCCGTAAAAACCTGTTCGCTTTTTCTCCCGCAAGGGTTGTGATAGAGTGGGTTACTTAGTCTGCAAAACTCGTGGTCACAGGTTCGAGTCCTGTCGCTGGGTCTAAACAATCTTTCCGTTTCAGCGTAGCAGCAAACGGTGCCAAATCGCAGGTGGCACACTGAACCGTCGGAGTATCCATTCCGTGGCTGGATGTGGTGAAATGACATACGGTGATTCTTGCGGATATATCGGTCGCTCCGATGAAGTTTCTGTTTTGTAAACGGCTGTTTCGCACAGCGCAAGTTCCCTTTCAGAAAACAAATGTAAAAGGGATTATGATAGCAGATTGACAAACGCCATTGTCGAAATGCGAAGGAACAAATGCGAGTTAGGGACTTTAGCTCAATTGGTGAGAGCTACGGACTCATAACCCGTCGGTTCTCGGTTCAAGTCCGAGAGGTCCCAGAGCTTGCTTTCTTACCGTTTGTTTGCTGTGCAGACATGTGAAGCAAACGGCCTCTAAAGTTGGAAGTAAAAAGGGCAGGAAGGATATGGCGTCGCAAACCGTATCTGGTAATGCGGGTGAACTTCACATAAGGAGTAATTCTATGCCTTGGCGAGTGGCCAGTAGATAGCGTTTCGCACCGTCCCGAGATGAAGGTGGGGTGTCAGCGTCCCAAAGAGCTGATTGCACAATGGAAAGTGTACATATCCTAGCCTCCAGGTTTGGTGCAGTTCGGACTTCGGTTCGTCCTGTGTCATGATTCGATTTCATGAAGGTTAACTAATATGCGGATGTAGCTCAATTGGTAGAGTTCCTGCCCTCCAAGCAGGTTGTTGTGGGTTCGAGTCCCATTATCCGCTCTATGCGTTCGTAGCTCAGTTGGTAGAGCAACGGACTTTTAATCCGTGGGTCGTGAGTCCGAGTCTCGCCGAACGCACGAAGTTTCGCTTCATTAGCTCAGTTTTGGTTAGAGCAGTTGCCTCTTAAGCATCGGGTCCAAGGTTCGAGTCCTTGATGGAGCACTACATTTACTGGGGTATCGTCAAGTTGGTAAGACATGGGATTTTGATTCCCATATTCGTTGGTTCGAGTCCAGCTACCCCAACTAAATAGGCACTGAAAGATGGTCATGTGTTTCACGACACGTTGTAAAATCCAAAGGTTGCGGCGAAAGCCACATAACGGGTGCCGACAAGATTTTCCACAATCACTAAAAATGACTGCCGTCTTCGCCACAATGCAGTTGGCGGTAGTTATGGATAGGACGCAGATAGTTCACCGTGACTGGCATGCTACTATCCGTGTGATTCCCGATGCATCATCCCGATTAGTTAAACCCAAATCGGTGAGGGCAGACTGCTCTCATTCAAGGTGTGGAAGCCAAGGGAAGAAGATGATGCACAAGTTCCTGTTCTTTCTAACAGGATATATTGCTTGAAGGGATGCAGGTATTAAAGCCCGCATGCGCCGACAAAGAATTGCAGCCGCCGTTCCGAATAGAGGCAGGTCCTTAATGAGGGCGGGTACAGCAATGTTGCTGCAAGAGGTGCATTATGTCAAGATAACAGACGACTTCATGTTTTCAATCAGGTACTGTTCCCTGCGGTGAAACCGAAAACTGGCCGTGTTGATTTGCGCATAGGTGCGGATGATTGCCATACAATGGCACGGCTTACCATTCAGCTCGTTACGAAAGAGAATGGATTTTAGCGCAAGTACCCAAGTGGTCGAAGGGGGAGGTCTGCAAAACCTCTAGGCCGAAAGGCTCACGTAAGTCCGAATCTTACCTTGTGCTTAACATTTTCAAAATCAAAGGAGATTCTATGAATTTCTCGAAGAAAGATGTGGATTTCGCACCATCTCTTGTTGAATACAAGATGACAAAGATTCTTGAAGATAAGGCTATCTTCAAGAATGCTACATCGCCCAACAGGGATATTCTGAACAAGGTCTACGACCTGTATCAGCCCGCAGCCGCTGCCCATGGAGCCAAGCTCTGGCGTGTCTGGGATAAGTTCAACAAGGACACCCACACCTACACGGTGACGGTGGAAATCTTCAAGGGCAAGAATAAGCTCGTGCTGGAACACACGGCTAAACCTGCCGATGTTGATTAAACAGTAATGGAGACTCTATGAGTACAACATTGGATAAAGTGCATGCTTCACAGGCTCTCGCCGCAGTAAAGGCTATCGTAGAACCGCAAGTGGAAAAGCTTTGCGAAAACAAACTATTGTTCAAGGATGGCGAAGCGTCTAGGCGTGAAGTTCTCGATGCCGTTTACGACATTTATCGTAAGGCGACAATAAACAACGGTGTCAAGATGTGGCGTGCTTGGGACACTTTCGACAAGGATACGCACACATGTACGCTATCTGTTGAAGTTTTTGCTGGAAAGGAAAAGGTCACGATTAAACACGTTGTCGGTCCGAAACAGTAATTCCGATTGTGCTTGTAGCTCAGTTGGATAGAGCAACAGTTTCCTAAACTGTAGGTCGCCAGTTCGATTCTGGCCAAGCACACTAATGGAGGGATGGCTGAATTGGTAAAAGCGGAGCTTTGCTAAAGCTTTGTCGGTGACGACACGCAGGTTCGAACCCTGTTCCCTCCTCTAATTTTCCCACAGTAGCTCAGTCTGGTAGAGCGCTAGTAAATGAATAGCCTTTCGCTTTTTTCCCTGCAAAGGTGACGTATGGATGGCTTACTTCGATAATGGTGACTGGATGTCGTAGGTTCAAATCCTGCCTGTGGGACTAATAATTTTTTCGTGGTTGTAACATAGTCTGGTCTAATGTGTCAGCTTGCCATGCTGAAGACATGGGTTCAAATCCCATTAACCACTTAACACATGCCGACGCCTCCCCGTCAATCTGGCGACAGGTTGATTAACGGTAGGGGAGGGTTCCTCTTACAACTTTCTCGGTGAAAATCGTTGCGACGTGAGAGTTACTTAGATTGCCATAACATTAATCTTTTGAAAGTTCGACTCTTTCCGTCGGCATGTTTTTCTTTACGCCAGATTAGCTCAATGGTAGAGCTCCAGGCCAAAAACAGCACTTTCGCTTTTCCCAATCCCATGGATTGTGGTGTATGAAATGTGTTACTTAGGAATCATCCAGGAGGTTGTCGGTCCGAGTCCGACATCTGGCAATACTTTTTTAACATCAACAACAATTCCTAATCACAACAAAGGAGATGATTATGGCGTCGATTAACAAGAGAAAGGTATCTACCCCTGTGTTCACTCACGAGGGTGGAAAGGCTTCACACATCGGTTTCGAGGAGAAGTTGCAGCGTACTGTGCTGTGCTGCCTCCTGAACGAGGATACGTTCTATGAGGACGGAGAGTCCATCAAGGACCGCATCAAGGAATACATGGGCAAGGTCAGCAACGAGTTTGCAATCGCAACTCTGAACAAGGCCAAGCACGAGTATCACCTTCGTCATACCCCGTTGTTCATGCTTACTGTGCTCGCAAGTCAGGGTAAGCTGACTAAGGAACTTGTTTACTCGACGGTAACCCGTGTTGATGACATCACCGAGTTGCTCGCCATGTACCTCGCAGACGGCAAGAAGAAGACACTTCCGAAGCAGTTGCAGAAGGGCTTGGCTATGTCGTTCGACAAGTTCGACGAGTACCAGTTCGGTAAGTACAAGGGTAACAAGAAGAATGTGTCATTGAAGGATGCAGTCATGCTGTGCCACCCGAAGGCACCGAATGACGAGAAGAACGCTCTCTACAAGAAGATTGTAGACAACAGCCTTGCTACTCCGCTTACTTGGGAGACCGAGTTGAGCGCTGGTAAGGACAAGAAGACGGTCTTCGAGAACCTTCTTTCAACGAACAAGCTGGGTGCCCTCGCCCTGTTGAGGAACCTCCGCAACATGGAGCAGGCAAAGGTGTCACAGCGAGCAATCGTGGATGGCATCTCGAAGTTGAACGTGAAGGGCATCATGCCGTACAACTTCTACACAGCAAACAAGTACAGCGACGGAACCTACTCCAAGCAGCTTGAGGCAGCAATGTTGAAGGCCGCTCGTGAGACGTTCGACAAGTTGGAGGGTAACACCCTGTTCATGGTCGATACGTCGGGTTCTATGGACAACCATTTGGCAGGTAAGAGCGAAGTCACTCGTGGAGAGGCTGCCGCATCTCTCGCTGCCATCATGGATGAGGTCTGTGAGTTTGACAAGGTTTACACCTTCGATATGGATGCACACGCAACCACATCCAAGGGCTTTGCGCTTGCCGACCGTTGTGCTCGTTGCGTTGGCGGTACTGACCTTTACGGTTGTACAAACAGTGCTGTTAGAGCTAACACCAGACCGTTTGACCGTGTGATTATCATCACCGACGAGCAGTCTATTGGTGGTTCTTTCACCAAGGATGTTCTCCGCATCCCGCACAAGTACATCGTGAACGTGGCTCCGCACCAGTTCGGAATCTCTTACGGTGACTTCATCCACATCAACGGATTCAGCGACGGTATCTTCAAGTACATCGCTGAGTACGAGAAGATGGGTGCAAAGAGCGAAGAGTAATTTCTTTGTTCGTTAGACATTAGGGTGGCCGAAAGGCCATCCGCTTTTTAGGGCGTTCGACCAGTTGGTAGGTCTGCAGTCTCCAAAACTGTTACTCGGTGGTTCGAGTCCATCACGCCCTGCTAAAATTTCGGTTAGTGGTGGAATGGAAGACACTCCAGCCTTAGGAGCTGGTGCTCGAAAGGGCGTGTGGGTTCGAGTCCCACCTTGCCGATTATTTTCTCGCATCGGTAGGTGGCGGAACTGGTAGGCGCACCAGCTTGAGGGGCTGGTGTCCGTAAGGACGTGGGGGTTCGAGTCCCCCCTTACCGACTAAATTCGGCAGGTGATGGAACTGGTATACGTGCTTGGTTCAAACCCAAGATTTTGTGGGTTCGAGTCCCACTCTGCCGACGAATGAACTTGCCCGAGTAGCTCAGCTGGACAGAGCGTCTGCCTTCTAAGCAGAGGGTCACAAGGTTCGAATCCTGTCTCGGGTACTAATTGCAAAGCCGAAAGATAAAATCTCAGGCCCGACTGGTTTTCAGTCGGGCCTTTTTTGTTGACTACTCGTCCTTCGGACTAATGTTTCCTTTTGTGTCGATGTTGTACCATGTTCCATTCAAGTAAACCTCGGCGAATCCATCATGGAATTCACGTATCCTATCAAACCATTGGTCAAATAGTATATTTCCTTCTGTGTCGATGAAGTTTTCTTTTCCATTCAAGTAAACCTTGGCGACTCCATGATAGAATTTAGTTATCGCATCAAACCATTGGTCAAATAGTATATTTCCTTTTGCGTCGATGAAGTTCGCTTTTCCATTCAAGCTGACCCTAGCGAATCCATTATCTAAGCTATATGCATCATCAAACCATTGGTCAAATAGTATATTTCCTTCTGTGTCGATGAAGTTCTGTTTTCCATTCAAGCTTACCTTAGCGAATCCATTAGTGAAGCTATCCGCATCATCAAACCATTGGTCAGATAGTATATTTCCTTTTGTGTCGATGAAGTTGTCTTTTCCATTCGAGCAGACCTTAGCGAATCCATTCTTGAATTCAACTACCCCATCAAACCCTTGGTCAGATAGTATATTTCCTTCTGTGTCGATGAAGTTGTCTTTTCCATTCAATCTGACCTTAGCGAATCCATTATTGAAGCTATATGCATCATCAAACCATTGGTCATATAGTATATTTCCTTTTGTGTCGATGAAGTTCTGTTTTCCATTCGAGCAGACCTTAGCGAATCCATTATTGAATTCACCTATCCAATCAAACCATTGGTCAGATAGTATATTTCCTTTTGTGTCGATGAAGTTATGTTTTCCATTCAATCTGACCGTAGCGAATCCATTAATGAAATTACCCATCCCATCAAACCATTGGTCAAATAGTATATTTTCTTCTGGGTCAATGAAGTTATATTTTCCATTCAATCTGACCGTAGCGAATCCATCATAGAAATCATCTATCCAATCAAACCATTGGTCAAATAGTATATTTCCTTCTGTGTCGATGTAGTTCTGTTTTCCATTCAAGACGACCTTAGCGAATCCATCATCGAATTCACTTATCCCATCAAACCATTGGTCGGACAAAAGTTTCCGCCCAGGTAGAACAATATTCTGTTTATCGTTAATCTGAATAATATTTACATGAATCATATATTCACTCAGGTCAATACCATCATCGAGCATTTGCTGGACTTCGTCAAGGTAGATGTATCCTCTTTTGGTGACTTCTTCTCTGCTGTAAGGGGGGCAAAGGTCAAATACGTATCCTCCAAGCAAATTGGATAATTGCTCCTCGTTCATTACGCCATCAGAGCCACCGTTAATATGATTCCATCGAGATGTTACTGCTCGCAATTGTTTATCTGGCGTTACTATAACTGAAATCAAACTAAGGCCATAGGTATCAAGCGGCGCATTAGGGCCAGTTTCTCTCGGAACGGATTCGAAATTAGGAACATGGCAGAAATATACTTTGTTTTCGTTATGCTGGCCCGTGTATGACTGCCACATTCTTTCGTCACGAGTCAAACACCAGCATTCGTTGACGTTTCCATGGTCAGTGTATTGACGATAGTGTTGTGCTGTACTGAAATCTGGAATCCATTTGATGGTGTAATCACTTTTATCGTAGGTCTTGTTTTTTAGCTTTTCTTGTGTTTCGGCATCGGCTTTATGTATTGATGCCCCGAATCGGTCTTTAAGTTCATCGAACGTCATGCCGTTTAAGTTGGAGTCGTATTCGGTTTCATGAGCTATCGAAATTTCTTGTAGTATCTTTTTAAGGAGAGTAAGTTTTCTAGTATCCTCGTTTGCTTGCATGCCAAGTTCGCCGTAAGCAATTCTAGCGGCTCCTGGCTCGAACTTTATGCTTGTTATCCCGTCGTGGAAGAATGTATTCCTCACATTATGTTCAAGATATTCGATTATTGACTGTGTATTGCCTCTTTCAGTCAATATCGGATTGTTTTCGTCGTCTGTTGCGATTTCATCGAAAAGCTCATTATATTGAGGAAATACATTGCGTATGGTTCTTTTTGTCTTGTGTTTTGCTGTGGATGCAGCATCTTCAAACAATGAATTAGCCAATGCACATACCGCTTCGTATTGCGGAAGTGTTAAATCTAGCTTGGAAGCGTAATGGTTAAACAGGGTGTTCATTCTCAGTCCAAATACGTATAACTCTAGTTTATATTGCCCCGACTGGAAGACGGGCTTTTTTAGTTGACAGACGGGAGTTATTTTACTATATTTTCTAGCAAGCAAGGAAATTCTATGCAGAACACTGACTTTATTGAAACTCTTTCCGCAAAACTGACTGACGGTGTACAACCCGCTATGGATTTAGTGGTAGAAAACATCCTAAATGAATCTGATTTTGCAAAGTATGGAAACGACGAAGAAGACGTTTACTACAAGTATTCAATTCTCCTTCGTGCATCTGGGTTCCGCCCGAACGAGTTCGAAAATGAACTGAGGGCATCCGTGAGTGCCGCATCCGATATTGCGGTCACATCTAACTCTAAGAAAGGAAAGGCCTTGGACCGTGAGTCGTTGCTGTGCGAGGTTATTGAATATCTCGCCAAGGAATACTACAACGGTCATGAAAAGGCGTCTGACGATTCGTATGACGGTCTCGTAATGGAACTTCGGTCTATCAATCCGAAGAACCCGTTGGCTGCGGGTGGGTTGGCCGCAGCCGACGATACGGGCCGAAAGAAATTCCAGCATTACCTCGTTACGGGTACTCAGCAGAAGTATGCCAACATGGACGCATTCAAGGATGAATGGTTCCCGCAGTATGGTGGCAAGCATCGCCTTATGCTGAATGGCAAATGCGATGGTGCTGGTAGCGAAGTCATGTATCAGGACGGCAAGATTCTCCAAGCGATTTCCCGTGGTGACGGGTTCCAAGGTGAAGATATAACTCAATCCGCTTTGAAATGGAAGGGCCTTGTTCACGAAATTCCGAACTTCACGGGTTCAATCCGTGGTGAGTTCATGTTGAAGGAAAGCGTATTCCTCGAAAAGTATTCCCAGACGATGAAGACTGCCAGAAACGCTAGCTCTGGTTTGTCGAAACGTCTTGACGGCAAGGGTTCAGAGGATATGTCCTTTGTCGCCTACGATGTTCTCAACAGGGCTCCGACCCAGTTCAAGACCGAATTGGAAAAGATGCAGTGGCTGGAATCCTGCGGATTTGAAGTTCCTATGTATGAACTTGTCGATACGCTTGAACAGGTCAATGCGTTCCGTGAAAAGGTGTTTGCGAGCCGAAAGAAATCTATCGACTATGGCTGTGACGGCATTGTGGTCAAGATAAATGACATCGACTATGACGACCTTCGCCGCAAGACCCCGATGACGCAGTGTGCTATCAAGTTTGAACTGGAAACTGCTGTGACCACTCTGATTGGAATAGAATGGAGCTGCAAGGGCAGGTATCTTTCTCCTGTTGCTATCCTGACCCCGACTGAACTGGATGGGGTTACTGTCGAGCGAGCTTCCCTCTCTAACCTGAACAAGATGCAGCAAATGGGCATTCAGATTGGTTGCAAGGTGCAGATTTCCCGTCATGGTGAAGTTATTCCTCAGGTCGATAGTGTTGTAAAATAATTTTTACAATAAAGGTGTTGCCAAGAAGCATTTAATTAGGTATATTTTAGATACAAACAAAGAGGTAACATCATGAAAAAGCTTATCAGTATCATTCTTGTTTTCGCCGCAATGGTGTTTGCAAAATACGATGTGTACGGTGGAACTGGATTCTTCGTAAACAGCGAGTATCTCGTGACTGCATATCATGTCGTTGATGGCTATGAAAATATCTGCTATTACGACATAAAGAATGATACATGTTTCAAGGCTCACGTCGTTGATTATACGGTTGACTCGGATGTTGCCTTGTTGAAGCTTGATGAGGAACCTGTGGAAATGCCTATGGTATGCCGTCTTGCTCACGGTGAATTGCCTATCGGGGAAAAGCTGATGTCGTATGGCTATCCTGACCCGATTAACGAACCTGATTTGACTGTTATCCCGCTGAGTATTCGCATGCAGTATCGGTATGATGGCAATTACAGTTTCTATCGAATGACAGGAACGCTGCGGAGTGGAATGTCTGGCGGGCCTAACTTTACTAGGGACGGTCGAATCGGCGGAATGAGCAAGTCTATAATTGTGGAACAGAATACTAGCAATGTGGTTAAGTCTACCGAATTGGTTCGTATTCTCCGTAAGAATGGTGTAACGGAATATCCTAATACAAAGAATGTGAAGAAATGTGTTATAAGCATCTTGAGTTCGGATTCAGAGTTCAAGTCTGCTCGTCAAAAATGGGGTTACTAATGATTCCTGAAAAATACAAAGAATATGTGGCATCGAACATTGCTTTCCCGAAGGAATGCCCTGTCTGCCACGGTGAGTTGAATGTGTTGGACAACGGGATGGTTTGCTGCGTGAACCCGTCCTGCCCTCAAAAGATTGTCCATAAGTTTGCCAACTTCTTCGATGTCTTGGCGATTGACGGTGCGGGAGATAGCTGTGTTTCTGCCCTTGTTAATGAAGTCGGCATGAAGAAGATTCCTGACCTGATTTACGATGCCGTATCTGGCGGGAACGGGCTCTCCAAGGCAATGAATAGCCAAGTGAACGGTGCGAAGCTCCGTAAGAACATGTTGGCTGCGATGAACGAACCGATTTCCATGAGCAAGTTCCTGTCTCTGTTTGACTTTGATGGGTTCTCCGAAGCGAAACTGTCTGGTTTGGAACGCCTTGAAGTGTTTGGCGGATGGTATGACAACCCGATGTCCACATTGGCGACCATCCGTTCATATACGCCTGAAAAGCTGGCCATGTTGGTCATCCCTGGGTTCAGCGCTTACGAAGTCAAGTTGAATCTGTTTACCCAGATGTTTGACGCCATTGATGAAATCACGGGAACTGTTGAACTCGGGAAGTTCACGTTCAAGAAGTCTGTGGAAATGGATGCTCTTGGCGGATTGTCTTTCTGTTTCACTGGTGCGATGGAATACAATCGTGACGACCTTGAACGCACCGTGAAGGCGTTTGGTGGGCTTGTAAAGGGCAGTGTCAGTGCAAAGCTTGATTATCTCGTGCAGGCTGACGAAAACTCTACCTCTACCAAGTCGAAGAAGGCAAAACAGCTCGGCGTGAAAATTATTACGCCAGAAAAGTTCTTTGCCCTCTTGAAAGAAAAGGGTGTAAATACTATATTGTAGACGGAGGTTCTCATGAATGACGAAGAACTTAAAGATTTGAGCGTCGATGTCAAGGAATGGTTTCAAGACCAAGTCGAACTTGATTGCGACTGCATGAGTGTCGAAAGCGAAACCGAAGGGGATGACGATAGCGATGTTGTCATCACGGTAGGCTACCATTCGAAGGAATGGTCTGTTGCAAACCCTGACGGAAAGATTTTTGAGACGGAAAATGCTCTTGAAGAGTATCTGAAAGAGAAGATTGGTTCCGACCTTGAAGACGTACTTAATCAGTACGATGTGGAATATTCCAATGTGGACGTAAGTGTTACTTCGATGTTTGACTTCACTGCAACCATCGAAGGAAAGTATGCTCCCAAGGAAGATAGTGACGAAACGGATTCGTCTGACCTTTATTAACCGAAGAGGATTAAAATGAAAGAAGTACAAATCAAAATCAAGTATCTTGATGACAGTATCAAGCGCCTTACCTACGTTGATGGCAAGTCCGACTGGATTGACTTGTCCGCAGCAGAAGATGTGGTATTGAAGAAGGGCGAATTCAAGCTTATTCACCTTGGTGTAGCTATGGAGCTTCCCGCAGGTTACGAAGCGCATATCGCACCTCGCAGCTCTACGTACAAGAACTTCAAGATTCTCCAGACCAACAGTGTCGGTGTGGTTGACGGTTCCTACTGTGGACCGAACGACTGGTGGAAGCTTACTGTTTACGCAACGGAAGACACCACAATCAAGAAGGGTGACCGTATCGCCCAGTTCCGCATCATTGAAAATCAGCCGAAGATTAACTTTGTCGAAGGTGAACTGACTGGTAAGGACCGTGGCGGTTTTGGCTCCACGGGCAAAAATTAGTCGGAAATTTTAGATGTATAAACATTAAAGTGAGTGCTAGCGAATTGCGTCGCCATCATATAGGCATGGGACCGTCGCTGGCACTTACTTTTTAGCCTATCTGCTAGTGTAGAAAAGGTTTCTGGGGTCGTCAGAGCAATCTGGGGGCCCCTGTTTTTGTATGGTAGCTCCTTAAAATATATAAACCCTTAGTAGGTGCAAAGGAGCCCTCATGAAAGAGCTAATCAAATCGCTTACCTCCATGGGCCTTACGGTGACCAGGGATGGGATGATAATCTATGATAATATCACATTCGGCAAACTGGACTCAAACGGGAAACCCGCAATCTACTGCTATCCCTTCATTTGCTGGGATGACGAGCAAGACAAGGAATGGCTTGATTCAAGCGAAAGCATCAGTGTAGATGACGAGTTCTACGAGTATTACGAGCAGTTTTGCGCCGACTACCATGGCTTGTTAAACTTCAATAAGATGGGCGGAATATCCCTTGTGGGAAGCGTGTTCAAGCATGATGTGAACATAGTTGAACTTGTTCGTAATGTACTTGAAATTTATAAGGAAATTGTACGAGATTTAAGAGAAAAAGCTATTCAAAATTTTTAGTCTGGACACCCCAAAATCTATAAACTAAGGGTATGGTTAGATACCCGAGGATAGGTTTATGGCGGAAATGTGGATAGCGGCTTTGAAGACGAATAGTCCAGCGTTGCTTATATTCACGTTGATAGCTGCTGGATTGTTTTATCTCATCAAGCGGATTGAAACACAAAGGAAAGATACAGGAGTTAAACGTAACGAGCAATTCAGTCAAGTGGACAAGAAGTTCCTTGAAATGCAACTGGAATACCAGAAGAAGGAATTTGAGTACAGGCAACAGCTGACTGTTCTTGAAAACAAGATTTCTCTGACACAGAAGGATGTCGATGGTGTAAAGGACCGCTTGAAGACGGTAGACTATAAACTAGAGCAGATAACTACTGCTTTGAACGCTATTAACGAAACGCTCTCGGGTATCAAATCTACCTTAACTACATCGCTGAACACGATTGAAAAGCGTATTGAAAGGCTTGAAGGAGTAGATAACTAATTTTGATGGGGGAGATATGAGCTGCGGTTGCAACAACGGGATTCCGAACGAGGTTTATGACAGGATGCCTTACATGAGGCAGACCCCTACGCATCATCATTGCTGCCCTCCGCCTCCTCCGCTGTTTATGCCGTTCCAGCCGCCTCCTTGGTTTGGACCGTGCTTCCCGCCTCCGCCTAGACAGGCAGGCCCGTGGGAATACACCCCGTCGAGGATGTACCCAGGCCCTCCTCCATGTGGATGCGGACCTCGCCCGCACATTCCTCCTCCGTACCCCCACTTTTGGCCGCATCCGTGGCACCAGCCTTATTTTGGCGGTCCGACCTTCCATTACCAGTGTATGCCTCAACAGGCTCCTGTATGCGGCTGTATGGGCCCGATGATGCCTATGCCGCGTCATCCTCATGGTTGTGGATGCCATCCTAGACCTATCTGGCCGAATCCAATTGGCCCGATGCCGCCTATTCCACCGAGACCGCTTCCGCCGCCTCCGCCAGACCCGCCTGAGATTGCCCTTCACCCGAAGCGCATCGTTGCTGCGGTTCCTACGGAACAGCATGATGCTACCATCGTGGAATACAGCAATGGTCATTTCGACGTGATTGCGAACGGATATGTTCCCGTTGGCGGTGGACGTAACAACGGACCGAAGTGCTGGCATGCACAGGATATTCGTGGAGACATTTCTGATTCCGAAGGTCTCGATACGGTCAACTTCCAGTTCAACACTTCTGATGCAGGTGCAACTTTCTAATGGATAAGCATTCAACATTTGTCGATACTATCAAGCAGCTCGGACTGGATGAAGCCATGTTCGAGTGCATTGCTGGTATTCACAAGGCGTGTTTTGAACAGGTCGCCTTCGATGTCAACGCAAAGCCTAATCCAGAATCTCCTATCCCTTGGAGGCATACTGGACAGATAAACCGCCTTCCTAGCCTTATTGGTAAGAAGGAGGTTGGCTACGGCAATTTCAACTCCGAGTGGTTCCCAGAGAGCAAGGTGGCGACGAAGGACCCGACGGTTAAGAACCTGATTGCCTCGTCAAAGGAGAGCCAGATGGGTTATCGGGTTGGAACATGGGGCGGACCTGGCCGCACGGTCCTCGGTAAGAGTTCTGCGCTCTCGAACGAAAACATCTGTGCGGACACGAGTACGAGCCAGTCATAAATGAAAAAGCAATCGGAAATCCGATTGCTTTTCTGTTTCAAATGTTGTTCCTTATCGGTTCACATTTTCCATTATCTTGCAAAGAGATTCGAACTGTGACTTAGGAAGGTCCTTGTACTTGTATAGTAGGTTGGCACAACGGTTCTTGTATTCGTCAGTATACTTTGACATACCCTTCATCTTGTCAACGGTTGCACGGAACTGCTTGATGGCATCCTTTGCGTTCTTGTCCCAGTCATCGCAGATGAACTTTGTGTTGACTGGAATATCAAGCTCGTCATAGCCCACCATATTGTTGTTCACGGCCTTCATCTTTTCCACCTTCACCTTGGTGACTGGCTGTATGTCCTTGACCTTCAGGAATTCTGGGTTGTTCTTTATTTTCGGAAACTTTTTGTCGTCGGTCTCGGTGTCATTGACTGCGTTGATGATGTTTCTTGTTTGTCTAGGCTTTGCTACCTTTGCAACATTGTCGTTAAACATGTTCTTGACTTGGTTTGCCTTGTTGTCCCATGATTTTTCGTCGGAAGAGTCATTGCGGATTTTGGTGAGTTCTTCCTTGACGCTTTCTTTGACAGATTCTGGGATGTCGGAATCGGTGACAACGCCGTTCTTCTTCATTACATCGGCTGCACCAGAAACCTTGGGTTTAAGAGCAGTCTCCTTGCTGGGCTTCACTTCCTTGAAGTCCTTCTTTTCTTCGGTCTCGATGAACGATGCACTTGCTGGGTCGTCTTCATCACCTCCATCAAACTTTTTTGCTTCGGGGGTCTTCTTCAATTCGACTGGCCTCATGAGGCTCGTGTAACTGCCGCAAGGGTCGTCTTCAGGAAGGTCGGCGACCAAGTCAAACAAATTCTTGTAATCTTCAATGAATTTCATAATATACCAAGTGGTTATATTTACCAATAGTTTATAACCTTATTATGAATGCGGATATGGAAGTGACTGTATAAACTATATACGAAATCACCATTGTAGGATGCAAAAATGTCCAATCAAGTCGATATGTTTAAATACTATGCCTCTCAACTGAATTTGAGCAAGCCTCAGTTGGAAGCTGTAACGAATTGTTTTCAGGCTTGCTTTGAAGCCGATGAAACTGCAACAAACGCAGAGACTGGCACTGAGCCTAATGTCACTAAGCAGCCTGAGGAAGCCGCTCCGTCTGAAAACAGGCAGCAGAAGGGTTCTTTCCAAGATACCAACATGTGGACTGACGTTCAGATGAAGGAGCATTTGAAGACAGACAATCCTCTTCTGCAGAAGATGATGAACAACAAGGGTAGCAGGGGCGTTGCCAAGGTTAGCAAGGGTGACTACAAGGCTATCATGAATGCAGGCAGTAATGCCGCCAACGGAAACTACCACAACAATGTTTACAATGAAGAGGCACGTCAGCGTAACATGCGTTGGCAGAATTTCCTTAACAAGACGCTTGGCCTCAATCTTGCGGTCGATGGAAAGTGGGGTAAGGAAACCGCTGCTGCATATCAGCAGTATCTGGACTCCAAGAAACAGGCTTAATCAACTGCTCTTTAAATTAACGAAAAGCCCTTCCGATTGGAAGGGCTTTATTTTGATGAGTTCGATTTATTGTACAGTCACATAGCTTCGGACCTGATATGTGCATTTTGCCATATCGGTCGTATTGGGACGGTTTTGCTTCACGAATCCAGAAAGGAGCATGCCGTCATAGAAGAAAGACAAGTCGGATTTGCGATTGCTGTTTCTGAATGTCATTCCGATTACTTTTCCGTGACTGGAAATTGCGGCTCCGCTGAAACCACCTGGCAATCGGACATTCAATGCACGGGCGACATACTCAGGAAATGTCGAATCGGCAACGACCTTTGCGGGAAACGCCTGTGACTGGACCTTGGGGCTGAACTCGTTGAACCCTGTTACGGTTACGGGTTCACCCGATTTTACAGGACGGTCTTCGATTTTGCATGCGTTAAGGAATACCTTGTTGTCAACCTGTACGATAGCCAAGTTGGCATATTCGTTCTTTTCTTTGTCAAACACGGTGTCTGCGGCGTATTCAACCCTTGCGATGATGGGGAGGTCGTTTACCATCACGACGATGGAATCCAGCTGTTCGGATGCTCGTGCGACATCGCCTGATGTAACGATGTAGTGCTCGTTGAATGCGATGCCTGTGCCGTATACCTTTGTTATTTTGCGCTTTTCCGTATCAGCGAACAGTGAGGTCGCAAGGATGCAGATTAAGAGGATGAGTGTTTGTTTCATGATGTACTCCTTTTGGTTTATGATATCAATATACATAATTAAACCAAGATTGTCAAGAGGTTTTTGAGAAAAAATATAAAAAGTTAAAAAAATGCATTTTTTGATTGACAATCTTGAAATAAGTAACTATATTTGATAGCATGAAACCATTAACTGCACAAGAAATAGCCGAAAGAAATGCCACTGCTCAGAAAATCCTCGATAAAATTTTCGCCGAGGACAAGCTGAAACAGGATAAGATTAAAAAGCGCCAGAAGGAGCTTGAAGATACTGCCGAAAAGCCACTTACCCGTGAGGAATTTGACCTTGCTGCGACCGAGGCAGGATTTCGGGTGGTAGACATCCGTGGGTATCACGTTGCCGTATGTGATAAGTATATAGTGTTCCCCGACTGTGCGGCAGAACCTGGGCCATGCTGCGTTGGCGGGTTTTATGGGTCTGGCAAGCCTTGTGCCCATATCGCTACCGAACTGAGGCCTGAGCTTGGTGTTGCTGCAGACCCGAGCGACCCTCTCTATCCTAGAAACGAATTCTGGTTCTATGATTACGCCCAGTGCGAAAAGGCGTTCAAGGATATTGCCGAATTGCTGAACAAGTATCTTGAAACAAAATAACACAACCAAATACAAAGGACATATTATGGCTGAAAAGAAAGAAAAAAACGAAAACGTAATTGATTGCAGTAATGGTTACTATTCCATCGCCATGTACTACAAGGCACCCAATATTGAACACGTCGATTCGTACCGTCCGAAGGACGACAAGGATATGCATGACTACTTGCGTAGGGTTATCGGTCACTTCCTTAGTAATTACTGTGTATCGGATAATAGCACCCTGTTGCAGAAGATGGATGATTTGAAACTGTTTAGCGGCTCTCCTCTTGCAGCTTCATTCGACAAGGTGTCGATTGAATATTCGTCTGGAACGATAAAGTATTGGTCTGTCATGTTTGACAATTACATTTGCATAAACGGATGCCCTGGTACTGATGAAGCAGCGTATATGCTTGTCCATATTGAATGGAACAGGACTTGATGCTATGCCAGTGATGGACAAGTTGAGACAGTGCGCTGAAAAGATGGGCTACCGCCTTCTTGATGTACCACCAGAGTTTGCAAAGGCTATCGACGAAGCCTACGACGCCGTATTTGAAGATGAAGAAAAGTCGGAAACCAAAAGCAGTTCTTGAAAAATATATTTTAATACATGAGTTAATCAACAACTGCAATAAGGAGTAAATATGGCAGCAAAGAAAACATATTCGTTTGGTAAGGCACTTCAAAACTTGAAGGAAGGAAAGAGCGTACGTCGTAAGGGTTGGAACGGAGTCGGTATCTGTATCTCGCTTCAGACCCCTGATAAGAAGTCCAAGATGACCCAGCCGTACATCTACATCGACACCCTCGGCTTGCAGACGACGAATCCTAATGCACCGAAGGGCCGTGTACCGTGGACACCGAGCCAGACCGACATGCTTGCCGAAGACTGGGAAACCGTCTAATATTTTTTGGTGAGAGAGAACAGGCCCGTCAGCATCTGCTGGCGGGCTTTCTTGTTAAAAATGTATTTTACTGGTAGTTCGAAACTAATTGGATTAACATGAGTACATTGAGCGTTTGCATCATTGCTAAGAATGAATCTGAGGTAATCGGAAGGTGCCTTGAATGTGTAAAGTCGTTTGCCGATGAGATTGTCGTTGTTGATACGGGTTCGACCGACAACACGAAGGAAATCGCATCCAAGTTCACCGACAAGGTGTTCGACTTCAAGTGGATAAATGATTTTTCCGCCGCAAGGAATTTCAGTTTCAGCAAGGCCACAATGGATTATGTCATGTGGTTGGACTGTGACGATATAATCGACGAGGCTAATCAGAAGACGATATGTAAGTGGAAAGAGGCTATACCATCGCTCGATTGCGATACGTTCATGGCGAAATACGATGTCGGCGGTTCCATGACAACGATGGTAACTCGTATCATTAAAAGAGGTGCATGCCAGTGGGAAGGTTTCGTTCACGAGTACCTCGCATCTACTTCAAAACGAATCTGTTTGGACTTTACAATCACCCACAGCAAGCCGACTTCAAGTGTAGAGCGTGATAGCGGAAGGAATCTGAGGATTTTCCAAGAGAAGCTGAAAGAAAATGTCCAGTTCAGTACAAGGGATATCCTATATTATGCGAAAGAACTGTATTGGAATGGGGACAACGAGAATGCCAGTATATGGTTCAATAAATTCTTCGACCAGCCTAATGCGTGGGTAGAAGATAGAATAGAAGCGGCTCGTATGAAGGCTGACATTCTTGAAAAGGAAGGGAAGCTGGATGAAATGATAGGCTTCCTTTCACAATCAATTCTCAAGTATGGTATGAACAATCGCCTTCTGTACATGTGTGGATTGGGACTTTATCACGCAAAGAAATACCACGAGGCGACAATGTATTTCCTTGCGGTTGTAAACGGGTTGGGAACAACCAGCGAGTATTTTGCTGATAGCACGGACTACACTTTCCTGAGTCTTGTTTGGCTCAGTTGTTGCTACTGGTATGCTGGCGACAAGGTTACAGGCAAGCGTTTCCACGAGATTGCCAAGGCGATGTACCCTCAGGCGCCAGTGATACAGACCAATGAACAGTTCTTTGGAACTGTTTAGGCGGTAAGCAGTTTAAGTTCGTCGTCAGTGTAACTCAACCAAGTAGGCTTCCAGTTTTCAAGGAGGCCTTCTTCTTTTAGCGTTTTGAGCAGGGCTGACATTGGAATCAGCTTATGCACTGGATTGAAAACGTATGTATTCTCCGTGCTTGAATCCAGAACGCATGTATCGTCATCGTTGAATGTCAATACATAATAGCATTCGTTTTTTGGGCCGACATACTTAACATGACGCATGTCTGACATGCGCCAATGCTCTGCGTTGTTGGCCGTAGGTCCTGTCAAATACTTCCACCAATATAGGGGATTCGCAATCATTTTTGCCTCTCGTGTAACTGTTATGCGAACTTGATGAGAAAGTGCTGCCACATCCTGACCAGCCATATCCATATTCTTTTAGGCAGGCTGCGTTTAGGCAACCCGAGGAAGCACTCCGCTATCACCCAATAGAGTAGAACTTTTACGTCGATGCTTGTCTTCAAGTCCCTAAGAGGGATGTTGACGGTTACAGTATTGGCGTAGAATGACAGGTGGAGTGCCTTGAACGGATATCCGCTGATGTCGATGTTGGTGAAGGCGATGGAAATCTTATCATCGTCTGACGGGGATATGGTGATATTCCGATGCGATGGGGTCCCATCTATTATGGAGTAGCGCCTTCCCGAGTTAGTGATGTTAACTCTGGAAAGCAGTCTGCTCTTTTTCATTATATTACAAAATTTCTCGTAGGTCATTTCATAATCCAACATTCCTTCTATAGTTTATCAGGAAGCTCAGTGTTTCTTCTTGGCTTTTTTCTTGGCTTTCTTGGCCTTGGCTGCTTCAAGCTTCTTTTTCAGCGCTTTCTTGTCGAACGGGATTTTCTCGTACGGGTCGAGCAGGAGTTCCTTTCTCATGTACTTGCTGTTCTTCACGCAATCGGGGAGGAGCTTCTTGTTGTACACGCAGACGGGGTTACCCTCGATACCTGTCATGAATCCGACAAGGGCGTTATCACAATCAGGAATATAGGTGATAAGCTCGCCTTCAATTTCCTTCAGCTCACCTTCGGGGTCATCAGGATACTTGACGGGATTGATGTGGGCAGGTGTTTTATCGCCCATGTAGCAGCAGAACGTGTTGTAATCCAGGGCTTCCAGTGCTTGGAGGTATGACATGTCGCAGTCTTCCGCACATTGTGCAATCATTTCCTCTTTGTCGTATGCGAGGATGCCGTTTCCGAGGATGCCAAGGAATGCCTTGTAGTATGAACAAGCAGGAAAGAAGTGTTCATCCCAATATGCGAACTCGGCGTTCTTTCCGAGTCTGGCCTTGCAGAACCGTTTCAGTTCGGCAAGGGAATTCGGGCGTTCTCTTTTGGGAAATCCCATTTCGTCGAATACGACTTTTTCGTTTTCGTCATCGTACTGACTATCGGTATTCGACGGGCTCTGTTGCGGAGAGTTCTTTGATTCGCACATTGTAAAGCTCCTTGATTTTTGTGATAAGTTGTGTGTATGCAGCATGTTGAACTGCGGTGTCTGTCGGGATTTTGGCAAGCTCGGTGATTTTTTCCTGAGCCATGCTGTAAATCTTTTGTGCAAACTCGGACATTGTTTCTTTCTTGTCCATCTTTTCCTTGAAGAAATCGACCAAGTCAGCAAGATGCCACATGTTAGCATTTGCTGCTTCAAGCGCCTTTCGGAGGAAGTTGTAACGACGGGTGTCGCTCATCTTCAACTTAGCCGTTGCAGACTGGTTCTTCCCTTCCTTGGCCTTGGAAATTTTGTCCTTGGTTTCCTTTGATGGGTGTACACCTGTGCGGGCCCGCCTCATGGCTGCCTTTGTCGCTTCGGAGTGATGGTAACCTTTTTTGCGCCCTCTCTTTTTTGGTTCGTTGTTTTGTGTAGACGCTTCGGCTCCACTTGATACTTCAGTGGACCCATTAATATTGGTCTTTTTGATATCAGGTTCATTTTGCATAGTGTACCTCAATTTATATGTTTACCCCCCTAATATACAAAATTAAAATGCCCCTGTCAAGGGGTCAATATAAATAATTATTTATGATGTCTGGTAACGGTCTGAAATAGCTTCCTGAACTCTAATCCATGGTTGTCAATCCAACGGCGGGCTAGGTCGTTCGATGATTCCTCGACGCCCTCCCCTCGTTTTCTCAGTATGTAGGCCCCTATGACCAACATCTGAATCTTCATTATTGTTTTGCCATGGTCCATACATATAGTTTATCGGGTTATTCCGAGTCGGGATTTCGGTAGATTTGTAACCAAAGATTTACATTTGATTTAATTAAAAATATTCATAACCCCATTGACAAGTATGAAATAATTATTTATATTTATCTATGTCAACCAATCTTATCCAAACAGGAGTAGAAATAATGCAACATCAGTATGACATTCACGCTTTCATTGGCGACGATTTCCATGATACGCACCACCATGTCACTGGTACATACAGGGCGTGCATGAAGGAGATTCGTTCCAGAAAGCGTCCTTGGGAGCACTTCAAAATCATCGAAAAGACCCGTATGTAGGAGGTTCTATGAAAGCAAAATTTCTATCAGACATTCATTACGACTCCGCTCGTGAGGAAAAACAAAAGCAAATAGAAGCGTACGGCAAGGATGCTGACTTGCTGTTGATTTCTGGTGACTTCGGAAATTCTCTCGAAACAATCAAGGAGTGCCTGAATGTTATCTCCAAATCGTGCAAGCGTTTTGTATTCGTTCTCGGAAACCACGACTTGACCGTAGAATGGGATAAGGACATCGACAGCACTGCTGAGAAGGTAAAGCGTATCGCAGACTTTGCAAGTACGTTGGACAATGCTACCCTCTTGGGTTATGACAAGCATCTTACGATGGTTGACGATATTCTTATTGGGGGAACGATGGGTCTATGGGGTTTCCATGTAGAGGACACGTTCACCCAGTATGAGTGGCGGATGCATTGGTTTGACGGTAAATATTGGGGAAAGGATGTTGACCTCCTGAAGATAAAGAGTGACGAAATGAATCGTCTTGAAATAGTTACCTCGGCCAAGCCCCATATTGTATTGACTCATTTTGCGCCGTGGCAGTGCAGTACGAACCCGAAATATCAAGGTTCTAAGAAAAACCAGTATTTCTATTTCAACATTGACCATTATGACTACTCTGGTATCAAATACTGGGGATGCGGCCATACTCACGATGCACACAAGCTGATGATTGGCAATATGCAGGTCATGCTGAATCCTCTTGGTTATGGAAGCCATGAAGAAAATCCGTACGCCTTGCACAACCTGTCCGCAGACGATTTTACCGTGGAGATTTAACAGCAATGACTGCCCTTGAAGTATTGGAAGGTCTTCTTGGTCATCGGGTTGCGTGTGCGTTTATTGTTGTTGCGAAACTGAACCAGATGGAGATTTTTGTTGAAGAATATGCAGAGTGGACAGCGTTGCATTTCTTCGGCAAGAATGCACCAACATACGATATTGTGACGAACTCGTTACCGTCTGACAAGCGAAAATGTGCGGAAGCATTGCTTGACTACATGTTCCCGAAACGGGTGGTCAAGCTTGATGACTTCCCTGAAATTGCAAACTCATTAAACAAAGAGGAAAAAGTATGAGTATGAAAGTGTTCCATGCGTATCTGTTCAAGGAAAACGCAGAATTCAAAGACATCCAAGAAGCTAGACAGTACATCAACGACTTGCGAGAGAAGTTCATCAAGTGGGTTCCGACCGACATGATAAAGTGGACTACCATCATGAAGCTTAGCCGTGCCGAACAGATGGAGAAGCTTGAAAAGGATACGCAGGACCCAGAAATTGGTGGCGTCTGGGATTATCAGCTTCAGTGCGTGATGTTTGCCCGAGAAGTTGATGGAATCAATTACATCGCATTGCAATTTTTTCCGAGCAGGCCTGTCGCCAAGTTCTTGAAAGAGAACGTGAAGCTGAGGGAGTTCTGGTATGAAAACCAGACTGATGACGGATTTGATTTGCCCGATTGGGAACAGCGTGACAAGTTCTGGCATACTGTTTACGACAAGTGTTGGACATCTAGTCAGGCAGGTTTTGCTTGCGATATCTATAACGGAACGGAATGGAATACAACTGGCTCCATCATGAGAGAGTTGGCTGTTCTGGTTGACAAACAAAAAGAACAACAAGATAAAAAGGAGTAGCCTATGTACGAGGCGATGTTCAAAAGAATCAAGTCGCAGGATTTTCCGTTGGAGTGCAGGGGGATGTACTATTTCAGCAAGGGACGGCATGCCCATCAGGAACGCAAGGGTTCTGGGTTTCCTTACTTTGTTCATCCCCGTGGCGTAGCGTATATCGTCATGGAACACGGTGGCACTATCGACCAGATTAATGCCGCCTTGGCACACGACTTGCTCGAAGATACGGAAACCTCCTATCTTGAAATCATGAAAGTAACTCATTCCGAAAAGTGTGCCGACCTCTGCACGGAACTCAGGAACAATGAAATCCGTAAGGAAGAAATGGGCAAGGAAGCCTACATTACGGAAAAGCTGCTCAAAATGAGCGAAGACGCTCTGCTCATCAAGCTTGCCGATATGGTCTACAACTCGTATGACCAGCCTGGTGAAAAGGCTTTGAACAGGATGTACCGCAATGTGTGCGAACTCCTGTTGAAGCGCAAGCTTAATGAAAAGTGTAAGGAAATGGCGGAACTTGTTCTGCTTGCCTAAAAGGATTTATTTATGCCAAAACCGATATTGATTAAGAAACGAGTGGTAATAGACCTTGAAGTTGAAACTTACAGCAGTTTCGGACTTTCGGATGATGAGCTTGTGAAAGCAGTTGAGAAGGATTTAGTTCATTCGATACAGGAGCGAATGTATATCATGGCGGGCGAAGTTGGTTGCGCCAATGATGGCAAGGCGTTCGGCTACAAGTTTAAATCAAAGGGATTCAAAATCAAATAGCACGGAAGGTTTCTTAATGAAAAATTCGCAAAAGGATAGATACTACAACAGACTGCAAAAGTGTCTGAAGGAAATCGACTCGGTTATTCCGAGAAGGGTTACTGTTGCCGAATGGGCTGCACATCGTGATAGGGTCTTGAAAGAGTATGGCTTTACTATGGACGATTATTACAGGATGTGCAGCCTGACTGAATCCAACACTAAGGTCCGATGCGACGAAAGTGTTAGGACGTTCAAGGAAAAACAAAAGATTAAGCTTGACAAGAAGCTTGATGAATGTGAAATTCAAGGAGATTGATATGTTGAACCAAGTAGACTGTACACCCGATACCCCCGTAATCGAAGCGGCTGCCGAACGAATGGCTCTCAAAGAGATGGACAACAAGCCGTTCCGTGATACTAACGAGATGTCTGGTTTCCAGACTGGGTATATGAAGGGGTTCATCGAAGGTGCCGAGTTCATGCGCACGTTCTATCGCCGTAGGGATATGCGTGATAGACTGGACAGGGCTGAGCGTGAAAAGAAGAAGCAAGCCGCTTCTGCTGCTGATGACGACAAACGCATCAAGCCTGCCGAAACTGATGTTTCTCCTTATCTTAGGAGGTAACTATGGACGAAGCGTTTGTCAATTCATTGAGGACTGAACTGTTCAATCAATATAACACCCTCGATGCGGTTTCTGAATACATCGCCGTTAAGGAAGGGATTATGGATATGTATGAACATGGCCTTAAAGTGATGGATGTCCGACTGGAACCTCTTTACGATAGGGTGGTTGTTCACTACACGGTCGTGGTAGACAGAAGGGTTCTATACCGTACGTCCTATCCTATGCTTTGGGAAGTGCTTCAGAAAGTGAAGGAAGAGTTCAAGACGGTAGGCCATAACCCGTGGACGATGCAGACATTTAGGAATAGTCCGAGACGGGTGAACGAAATGGAAAAGGTTAGCGGTCCTGCCCTAAGGGTGATTACACCAGAAGAGGCTGCCGCAATCTTACAAAAACAGGTCGTAGACCCTCTTGCAAAGTAGAAAAAATATACTATATTTGACGACGAAATAGTTATCAAATAGAGGATATTATGAAAAGCATTTACGATATCAAGACCACAGGCAAGTTCACCCCGACCCAGACTTTCCGTGAAAAGAAGGCTGGTGTAAACATTGGCCGCATGGAAAGCTCCATGAAGAAGCTGAACAAGGGTTTGGCAAAGATGGCTAAGGAAAGGCACGATGCCCGTTCCAAGAAGGGGGCATAATGAAAACGGTTTTCGCAATCATTTTTGCTGCAATTCTCGCCTTTGCCAGTGAAGGGGATGTCAAGTACGGTGTCCGTACTGGTAGCGTAAAGACTGAAAACGGTTACATCGGTACATACCAGTTCCCCGACACCACGCTTACAATCCGCTTTGCAAAGCATGCTGTCAGCCATGTTCGGTACGACTTTGCAACCCACACGCTGTACACGAATAGCAATGACGCAGCAAAGGATGGAACCGTTGTGCCTCCGCCTCCTAATGAACCGAAAATGCAGGAAATCCGCCAATGGAATCCTTAATTGTATTCGAGGAAGACTGTACAGACCTTGCCGAGGACTACGATTACGGAGAGGACGAGTATGTTGAACCTGAGTTCATCACTCTTCCTGACGTAAACTACGACCCGAGCAGGGTTAGGGAGATAGTTCATGACGGCACCCCACCGATGGGGTTCCGCCTGATACTTCCTCCCCGTCCTTACATGAAACCCTCCGATATTCCCCTGAGTGAAAAGAAATTCATTTACATCAGAAGGGACACGGACGAGGTTAGGATTTGCGACGTTCTTCCTATTGTAGGGTACAACATAACAGACCATCACTTAGACCTTTCAACCGAATACGTGAGAAGACAATCATGAAAATCATAGACAACTTCAACATCATCAGCAAGCTCCTGAAGTTCGAAAGGACTGGGGACTGCTACTACCTAGAAATCCTGCTCAGAGCCAAGGATGGAAACAATGTGCGGGGCAAGCACAATAACGGGGACAGGACCATCCGTGAAATCCTCCTGAACCACGAAGGTCATCTGGAAGAACTCCGTGATGAAATCATCAAGCTGTGCCACGAGTTCAACGCCCGTGCATACATCCGTCTCAACCGCAGGAACTATGCTGCAATCGGTTGGCACTATGTAAGGGAATTTATTTACCGTGCAAAGGAGAACGATACCAAGCAGTTCGAACATCATCAGCAGGACCCGCAGCGTAACCCGTTCCGTGCAATGAGTACGGCCTGTGGAAAGGTCAATTCAGAACCGAGAGCCACTACCACATGGCTTATCGACTTGGATGATTGCACGTTTGACAGCCCTATCGTAAAGGCTTTTGAAGCCGAGATTATGAAGCCTGGGATGAACATGAAGATTGCCCCAGAGGACATGATTGTTGCCAAGATTCCGTCAAGGACTGGCATTCACCTGATTGTCCATCCGTTCAATGCGGCTAACTACATCGAGGAAGGCGTGGTTGCTTGCCCGACAGAAGAGTTCCGCATGATGCATGCCGTCTTGACGTGGGCTGTCGAGAACAAGCTGCCCATCGCCACGCTGAACACTTTCCTTCGTGGTGAGGAACAAATTGAAGAATCTGACGACCATCCGTACTTGACCGACGAAGATGTCTATGTCATGGAAAGGAATTACCGCAAGGTTAATGACAAGATTGACATCGCTGGGTTCAACATGACGGTTGGCGAGTTCACTGCGGGTGTCCACAAGGACAATCCGACCATCCTTTATGCGGAGGCGGAAGAATGAAGTATTTGTTAGTTGGTGCTGGTCTCTACAACGCTGTAATCTATCAGCGTTTGATTCACGAGTTCGGTGTTAATCCACTTGACATCACTATCATCGAGAAGCGTGAGCACCTCGGTGGCAACTGCTATACCGAAAAGATGGATGGCATCACTGTTCACAAGTATGGCGCACATATCTTCCATACTTCTGACCCTGTTGTATGGAAGTTTGCGAACAAGTTCGCTACGTTCAACAACTTTGTGAACAGTCCGATTGCCGTGTATTACAATCAGGCTAGTGAGGAATCGGAGACCTATAATCTCCCGTTCAACATGAACACATTTGTTCGCTTGTTTGAACAGAATCTTGGCGTGAAGATGGTGTCTCCTAGCATTGTAAAAGGTATTATTAACCACGAAATCAACAAGTATAAGAAGGAACACCCGTTTGAATCTCCAAGGAACCTTGAAGAACAGGCAATCTCCCTTGTTGGAACTACCGTGTATGAAAAGCTGATTAAGCACTACACTGAAAAGCAGTGGGGGAAACCGTGTACAGAGTTGGAGCCGTGGATAATCAAGCGTCTGCCGCTAAGGTTCACATACGACAACAACTACTTCAATGACATCTATCAGGGTATTCCCGAGGAAGGATATACCAAATGGATTGAGAACATGTTCGAAGGTCATCCTATTCACTATGGTGAAGATTTCTGCGAAGATATATTCAACCACAGTGTACATGGAGTGAGCAAGAACAAGTTTACACAGGTGTTCTATTCTGGTGATGTATCAGACCTGTTGAACTCTTTGATGAACTACAGCAAACTGCTTGCTGGACTTGTCCACGAGGACGGGTTTGACGATTACTGGCTTGACTGGCGTTCATTGAAGTTTGAAGAGAAGCTGCTTCCTACTGACAACTGGCAGGGAAATGCTGTTGTGAACTACACTTCGCCAGAAGTAGCGTACACGAGGAGTATTGAACACAAGTTCTTCAACAATGAACAGCTTGATGAACAAAAGACGCTTGTTACTTACGAGTACCCTGTGAAGTACGAGCGTGGCAAGTGCGAACAATACTATCCTCTTGCAAGCGAGAATGAAAAGTACCAGAAGATACTTGGTTATCTTCCTGCGTTGTTTGTTCCAACTGGCCGTCTTGGACTGTATAAGTACATGGACATGGACGACGTGATTGGAGCGGCACTGTCCGATACTAGAATTCGGGTTGAACCTGTGATTGAGCCAGGTTGCATCTTCTCTCTGACATCAGTTTAAAAACTCTCCTTAACGGAAAAGACCGCCTTAATCGGCGGCCTTTTTTAATGGTGATGATGGTGAACGGGATATCTTTCTTTATGCCTGTGCGACCCGAGAAGGAATGAATGCCAAGAGGATTCAATTGAATGGAGTTTCTTCGACACCTTGTACATGAATATCACAAGGACGACAAGCACAATTAAAGAAACGGAGGTTATTGCTGCGGTATAAACCAACAGCTCGTGTGTGTATAGGTCGATAGCGTTAATCATAAGGTATCTCCTTTTAT
>Ga0265301_10000188_pt1 | contig 99939 bp, 87 predicted proteins | sample AusTroGonzalo_MG_2_FD_193488 | JGI IMG/M metagenome (GOLD analysis project Ga0265301, IMG submission 193488) | Bovine rumen microbial communities from tropical cattle in Woodstock, Queensland, Australia - Gonzalo_04 | ecosystem: Host-associated > Mammals > Digestive system > Stomach > Rumen ... | reverse complement strand
AGCGTGACGGGGATCTTCCTGGGCTCCTGGCTCCTCTCTTTGGCCGGTCTCCTGACCGGTTGGAACACGGTTTTCGGCGGCGGACCCGGCGGCCGCGCCGGTGCTGCGCTCATGGGCTCCTGCATCGACCTGGTCGGCCTCATCGTCACAGCCGTCGCCCTCCTGGCCCTCATCGGCCTCTGGTTCTATTTCGTGACCGGTCTTCCGTCCCTGTCGCGGCAGGAAGATGCGGAGGAGGAAGAAGAGCCCTCGGAGGAGGATCTGACGCCGGCTGTGCAACTCGTGAACGAGCCTGAACCGGATCCCGTTCCGGAACCGGAACCGGCGCCTGCCCGGATTGTGCCTGCAACCGATCCCCGGCCCGTCGTCAAACCCGTTGTACAGCCGGATCCCGTCGAGGAACTGGCAGAAGAGGAGGAGGGTACCTTCACCGTGGAGACGGACGACACCCTGGATCAGAAGGTCCGCAAGCCCCTGGAACCCATCAACAACCGGGACGACCTCCCCAAGTACAAGTTCCCTTCGCTGGACATCCTCGGGGATTACCTTAATGCCCGGCATACGGTTTCCCAGGACGAGTTGAACCGCAACAATAACAAGATCCGCGCGACCCTGGCCAGCTACAAGATCCAGGTCCGCGATGTCACCGCCATCGTCGGCCCGACCGTCACCCTGTACAAGGTGTATCCCGCCCCTGGCGTGAAGATCGCCTCCATCAAGATGCTGCAGGACGATATTGCGATCTCCCTGAATGCGAAGGGCGTCCGCATCGTCACCCTGTCCGACTCCGTGGGCATCGAAGTGGCGAATGACACCGCCTCCATCGTCCCCCTCAAGCAGCTGCTGAACGACGAATCGTTCCGCACCAGCAAGGCGGAGTTGCCGGTGGCCATCGGCTACACCATCTCCCAGAAGGTCAAGGTGTTCGACCTGGCCGATGCCCCACACCTGCTGGTGGCCGGCGCGACCAAGCAGGGTAAGTCCGTGGGCCTGAACGTCATCGTCTCCTCGCTCCTGTATGCCAAGCACCCGTCGGAGCTGAAGTTTGTCTTCATCGACCCGAAGATGGTCGAGTTCTCGGCCTATGCCCGGCTCATCAACCACTACCTGGCGGTCCTCCCGACGGCGGCGGATGCGCAGGACGAGATGGACCAGGCCATTGTCAAGAATGCCAAGAGCGCGGCGGCTATCCTCCAGTCCCTGTGCGTGGAGATGGACGAGCGCTACGCCCTCCTGAACAAGGCGACGGTGAACAATATCAAGCTCTATAACGACAAGTACAAGGAGCGTCACCTCCTCCCGACCGAGGGGCACCGTTTCCTGCCGTATATCGTCGTCGTCATCGATGAATACGCCGACCTGACCATGTCCGTCGGCGCCGGTCCTGAATCCAAGGCCGTCGCCCGGAGCATCACCACGTCCGTCATCCGCCTGGCGCAGAAGGGACGTGCCGCGGGCCTGCATGTCATCCTTGCGACCCAGCGTCCGACCGTGGACGTAATCACCGGCCTGATCAAGGCGAACTTCCCGATGCGCATCGCTTTCCGTGTGACCTCCCGCATCGACTCCTCCACCATCTTGGACCAGCCGGGTGCCGACAAACTGATCGGCCGCGGCGATATGCTCCTGTACAGCGGCGTGGAGATGGAACGCATCCAGTGTGCCTTCATCGGCAACGATGAGATTGCAACCCTCACGAAGGCCGTGGGGAGCCAGATCGGCTACCAGAAGTCCTACAATACGCCGTATTACCTGCCGGAACCGGCGCCTGAGGAGGGCGAGGAAGGCGGTGGCGGCATGGTGGACATGAAGCAGCTGGACGAGCGTTTCGAGGAGGCCGCCCGCCTCATCGTCACCAGTCAGCGGGGCTCCACTTCCGACCTCCAGCGCCGGCTTGGCATGGGTTATGCAAAGGCAGGAAGGGTGATGGATCAGCTCGAAGCCGCCGGCATCGTCGGACCGCAGAATGGCTCGAAGCCGCGTGAAGTCCTGGTGAAGGATTTCAACGAGCTGGACCAGATCCTGAGCCACTTCTTGAAAGGAGAACAATGAAACGGATGATCACCGGCCTTGCGGCCTTCCTCGTGTCCCTGGCAGCGTTTGCGCAGGGCAGTATTCCCATCCTGGACCGGGTTCCCGGACACCGGGTGCAGTTCCACTATACCTACAGCCTCTCCAAGGGCGGTGCCCCGATGAAACAGGTCACCGAAGGGGAGGTGACGGTGGAAGACAATGCCTACCTCCTCTCCGGCCTCGGCCTGGAAGTGCGCAGCGACGGCGTGTCCCGCTGGAGCATCGACCGGGAGGCGGAGGAAGTGCTGATTGAAAAGGTGGAAAAGGACGACCTTCTCACCAATCCGGCCCTGTTCATCCAGTCTTACAAGTCCCACATGGACCAGATCCGGGTCAATGCCTCTTCGGCGAATTCCCTGGACGTCACCCTCGTCCTGGACGAGGACACCTCCGCCCGCTTCGTCCTCAAGGACATCCGTTTCCGGGACAAGCAAGGAAAAAGCGACTTCTCCTTCGATGAGAAATCGCTTTCCAAATCGTATGTGATTACGGATCTCCGTTAACGCACGCAACGGACCGAGAGGGCAAGAGAGCCCTTGTCTGCGTAGGCGGTGCGCACCTCATTATCCTGTACGTAGATATAGCGGAAGGCCGCCTGGTTCGTGTTTTCCGCGGACTCGGTGGCCGTCCAGAAAGCGGCGTAGTTGTAGACGTTCATGTACAAAGGGGAGGTGAGGGCCGGGAGCGCATAACCGGAAGGGATGATGCTCATCTTCTTCTCGTTGGTCTTGTTGACCTGGGGCCAGTACTCCCACATCTTCTGGCTGTTCAGGTAGGCGTCGCACATCAGCGGGCCGGCTTCGGAGCCCAGGGTTTCCCATTCTTCCACCGTAGGCAGACGCCAGCCTTCCGGGCAGGCGGTCATGGCCTCAACCCAGGTATAGTAGCGGCCGAGCGGGAAGGAGGTCACATCGGCATCCTCATAAGAGAGGCCAGCACCCATCCAGGCGAGGTTGTTGCGGAACCAGTCCAGTTCACCGTCGTGGATATAATAATACTCGCTTTCCCCTTTCTTGCCGCGGGCATCCTCGATATGGGCGTCCGTGTCCGGGTCGATGCCGGTGCCCGTCAGGGTCTTCCCCAGTTCCGGGTCGATGACGATGACGACCTTGCTGGTGGAAACGGCGTAATAGTTCCCGTCCGGATCGGAAGCCTGGCAGTAGACGATGTAGTTGCCCACTTCACTGAGGACCAGGGTGAAGGAGTCCATCTCCTGGTAATTATCGGAATCCACTTTCCACTTGTACACGTACTTTTCCAGCTCCTTTCCGTCCTCCGTGTAGACGCCATAGGGCGTTAGCTCGAAAATGTCGCCGGGGCGGGCGAAGGTAGGGAGGTCGAAGTTCACCCCGTACAGATAGGGTTTGGTCGTGGTCGTATCGTCATTCTTTTTGCAGGAAAGGGCGGTGAGGACGGCCAGGGACAGGGCGATATAGGTAAACAGGCGTGTTTTCATAAATGTTTCTCGCATACAATCTGCAAATATCGTGATTTTATCTTAATTTTGTGCAACTATCTTGCCGCAACCTTCGTGGAGATGAAAAAAATAACCGCATTTGCCGTCGTCCTGCTCCTGCTTTCCGCCTGCGGGAAGCGTGACCACTATATCCAGATCACCGGTCACGCCCAAGGGGGCGTCTATACTGTCAAAGCGAACCTGAAAGGTGTCCGGGTGGCTCCGGAGACGGTCCGGGATTCGGTGGAGGCCATCCTGACCCGCATTGACACAACCCTTTCCGGTTACAACAAGGGCTCCCTGCTGTCCCGGTTCAATGCCGGGGAGACCATCCGGCCGAACGGGCTGTTCCTGGAGATGTACCGGGTGGGCTATGCCTGGTACCGGCGCTCGGACGGCGTGCTGGATTTTGCGGCGGGGCCGCTGTACGATGCCTGGGGCTTCGGATTCAAGTCCGGCGAGATGCCTTCCGACGAACAGGTGGCGCAGGTGCGCGCCGCCTGCGGAATGGGGCTCCTCAAGCCGGAGATGACCCCGCGTGCGGACGGTACCCTGTCGGTCCGGGACGTGCGACTTGACGGGACGGATGCATCGGTCGTGCTGAACTACAACGCCATCGCGCAGGGTTACAGCTGCGATTTGGTGGCGGCCTATCTCTATTCCATCGGCGTGAAGGATATGCTGGTGGACATCGGCGAAATCTGGTGCGACGGCCGCAACCCTTCCGGGAAGCCCTGGAACGTGGGGGTGGACCGCCCCTACGACCGACCGGATGACGGGACGGACGAACTCGGGACCGAACTGGACGGCATCTGGTCCTCAGACGGAGCCGGGAACGGCGTCGTCACGTCCGGCAACTACCGCAAGTATTATGTCCGCGACGGCCGCAAGTATGCGCATTCCATCGACCCGCGCTCCGGCTATCCCGTGCAGCATAACCTCCTGAGTGCCACCATCGTCAGTCCTGAAAGTTCCGCCGATGCGGACGCCCTCGCGACCTGGTGCATGGTCATTGGACTGGATGAGGCGAAGGTCCTCGTTGCCGGTCTGGACGGGGTCGAAGGCTATCTGATCTATACCGCGGAGGACGGCTCCATGGCCGAATGGGCCTCTCCGGGCTTCCAGCTTACGAAGTAACTAACTGAAAGCAAGACGATTATCTGTGCAGAGGTGCACCCGGTGGTGCACCTCTGCAAGTATAACGCGTTGTGTCACAGCGTGGAAATGGTGGAGAGGATGAAGATCAGGGTGCGGCACAGGGCGTCGGTGGCCTGGATCAGCAGGGCGGGGCAGCAGCCGAGGGCAAGGAGGGCGAGCGTCATCACTGCGGTCCCCATCAGGAGGGTGGTGAGGGGCATCGCAAGCAGGTTTGTCAGCAGGAAATACGTCGGGAAACTGTGGAACCGGATCCAGGCAAGGGGGCCGGTGAAGACCTGGCACGAGATGGAGAGGGCGGCGGTCTGCCAGACGCGCCGGACCGGGTCGAAACGGAAGCTTTTCGGGTACCAGGCCTCCATCCGAGGGTAAAGCAGGAAAATGCCTGCCATCGCCAGGTAGGAGAGCTGGAATCCGGTGGAACTCAGGACGGAAGGGGAGAGGACGAGCTGGATGAGCAGGGCCGTGGATAGCACCCGGAGGGGGTTCCGGGGCCGGCCGAGCAGCAGTGCGGTCTCGCGGAGGGCGATGAACAGGAAGGCCCGGACGATGGAGGGCGTGGCGCCGGTCATCAGGGTGAAGATTCCGGCGGCAAGGAGGATTATCCCATAACGGAAGCGCCGGACGGCGGGGCTGTTTCCGAGCGGCCACAGGAGGCGGGACAGCAGGAGATAGAGGATGCCCATGTGGAGGCCGGACAGGGCCAGCAGGTGTGAGGCGCCGCTGCCCCGGAAGATCCGGACGGTCTCGCCGGAGAGGCCGCTCCGGTCACCGGTCAGGAAGGCTTTCAGCAGGGGCGCCGTCCCTTCGGAGGGGAAAGGGACCGTGTCGATGAACCCGCGCAGCCTTTCCGCCGGGGCCGATGCCCAGCGGGCCAGGACGGGACCGGGACCCGCGAAAGCGTCCGTCAGGGCGCAGAAGGCGCCGCAGATCAGGAAAGCGGGGAACAGGATGCCCATGCGCCTGGTCCGGAGGACGGCGAGGAGGAGGGAAGCGAGGATGAGAAAAAGGCCGCCGGAGAGGCTGTAAGCACTGACGGGAAGACGCAGGAGAAGCGTCCCGGCCGCGACTCCGGCCGTGAAATGGACTGCCAGCGCCTCGATGCTCTCCCGCTTCACCATTTCCTGCATGTTTTCTGCGAAAATACTGATTTATTTGTTAACTTTGCAAAGATAGACCGAAAATAATTAACAACTAATACCTATGATCATCCTCGTCATCAATTGTGGAAGTTCTTCCATCAAGTACCAGCTCCTCGATATGAAGAGCGACGACGTTTTCGACGTCATCGCCAAAGGTATCGCCGAGAAGATCGGCCTTCCCGCGGGCGTCCTGCAGTATGCTCCGGCCGGCCGGGAAAAGATCGTGAAGGACCTGCCGATTCCCGACCACAAGGTGGGTATGCAGCTCATCCTCGAAGCCCTCACGGACCCGGAGACGGGCGTCCTGAAATCCCTCGAGGACATCGAGGCGGTGGGCCACCGCATCGTCCAGGGCGGCGACTTCTTCTCCGGTTCCGTCCTCGTCAACGACGACGTCCTGGAAAAGATCGCCTTCTGCAGTGACTTCGCCCCGCTCCACAACCCGGCGCACCTGCTGGGCATCCACGCCATGCAGGCCGTCCTCCCGACGGTTCCGCAGGTGGTCACCTTCGACACGGCTTTCCATCAGACCATGCCGTCCTACGCCTATATGTACGGCCTTCCGTACCAGTACTACGAGAAGTATCGCGTCCGCCGTTACGGCGCGCACGGCACGAGCCACCAGTTCGTCGCCGGCGAAGGCGCCAAGCTGGCCGGCCTGGACATCCACAATTCCAAGATCATCACCTGCCACCTGGGCGCCGGCAGTTCCATCTGCGCCATCCAGAACGGCAAGTGCGTGGACACCTCCATGGGCTTCTCCCCGCTGGAAGGCATGATCATGGGCACCCGCGTGGGCAATATCGACGCGAACGCCGTCATCTACCTGGAGAACAAGCTGGGCGTCACCCCCGACGAGATGTCCACCATCCTGAACCGCAAGTCCGGCTTCCTGGGCGTGTCCGAGTACAGCTCCGACTGCCGCGAGCTGGACGAGCGCGCAAACAACGGCGATCCCAAGGCCAAGCTCGCCCTCAAGAAGTTCACCTACGACATCATCAAGAACGTGGGCTCCTACGTGGCCGCGATGAACGGCGTGGACCTGATCGTCTTCACCGGCGGCATCGGCGAGCACAACTCCCGCCTGCGCCGCCGCGTGCTGGAGAACTTCTCCTACCTGGGCCTCAAGGTGGACTATGAAGCCAACGTCGCCTTCGGCGAGGATGCCATCATCACCACGGAGGACTCCAAGGTGAAGGCTGCCCTCATCTGCACCAACGAGGAGCTCGTGATCGCCCGCGACACCATGCACATCGCACTCGAAAATCAAGACTAACATATGATCCAGAATTTCAACGACCTCTTCGCCGAGCTCAAGGCGAAGAACATCTGCAAGAAGATGGTGGCAGCCTGGGCTGTCGACGAGCATACCATCGAGGCGGCCTCCAAGGCTTCCGACCTGGGCTTTGTGAAGTGCACCCTCGTGGGTGACGAGGACCTCATCAAGAAGGTCTGCGCCGACAACGCCATCGATGTCGCCAAGTTCGAGATCGTGGACATCAAGGACGAGCTGAAGGCCGTGGCCGAGGCGGTCCGGATGGTCCATGACGGCGAGGGCGAAGTCCTGATGAAGGGCCTCTGCTCCACCGACAAGTTCCTCCGCGCCATCCTGAACAAGGAGACCGGCCTGCTGCCCCCGAAGGGTGTCCTGAGCCACGTGGGCGTGATCGAGAACCCGAACTACCACAAGCTCATCTTCATCTCCGACATGGCCGTGATTCCGCTTCCGGAGTTCCGCCAGAAGGTCAAGCTCGCCGGCTACCTCGTGAGCACCGCCAAGTCCTTCGGCATCGCCAAGCCGAAGATCGCCTTCATCGCCGCCTCCGAGCAGATGCTCGATTCCATGCCCGCCTGCATCGAGGGCGCCATGCTCGCCAAGATGTGCGACCGCGGCCAGATCAAGGGCTGCATCGGTGACGGTCCGCTCGCCCTGGATGTCGCCATCGACCAGGAATCCGTGGAGATCAAGAAGCTCGTCAGCCCCGTCGCCGGCGACGCCGACTGCCTCCTCTTCCCGAACATCGAGTCCGCCAACGTCTTCTGGAAGACCAACTCCAAGCTCGCCGTGGGCGTGCGCCAGGCCGGTTTCCTCGTGGGTGTCAAGGCCCCTTGCATCCTCGCCTCCCGCGCCGACTCCGTCGATGTGAAGCTGAATTCCATCGCCTCCGCCGTGATGAGCGTGGTGAAGTAAGCAGCGTCTCCCCAAGGGCGGGCCTAAACCCCGTCGAATGGAAACGCCTGATTATTAGTCCATTATAAAAAGTAGCCTGGTAAAATCTTACCAGGCTACTTTGCTTATGTGCTTGATTGATAGAGACTTCCATTCGACGATCACAGGGAGGGAACTTAATTCCCCTCCAAGGGGGTGTTACTTCACCTCGAAGTCGAGCGCCTGGAGGTCGGCGTCGGCGGAGGAGGAGCCGTAGAGGATCTGGTACTTGCCGGGCTTGACGGCGAGGCCGTCGGCACCGTCGTAGTAGGCGAAGGCGTCAGGAGCGAGGGCTATCGTGACATTTGCCGAGGCACCGGGGGCGAGGGAGACGCGCTGGAAGCCCTTCAGGCCCTTGATCGGGGCGTCGGGGTTGTCGAGGGCCTTGACATAGACCTGGATGATCTCGTCGCCGGCGACAGCGCCGGTATTCTTCACGGGCACGGTGACTTTCACGTCCTGGCCGGCCTTGATCGAGGCCTTGGAGAGCTTGCCCTGGCCGTATTCGAAGGTGGTGTAGCTGAGGCCGTAACCGAACGGGTACTGCGGCGTGCCGCGGAAGTAGCGGTAGGTGTGGCCTTCCATATTGTAGTCCATGAAATCGGGCAGCTGGTCCGTGGAGGCGTAGAAGGTGACCGGGAGCTTGCCGGAAGGGTTGCAGTCGCCGAGGAGGATTTCCGCGACGGCCTGGGCCGCACCCTCACCGCCGTACCAGGCCTGGAGGATGGCGTCACAGTCGGCGTCGATGCTGGCGAAAGCGAGGCAGGAACCGGAGCAGTTCACCAGGATGACGGGCTTGCCCGTGGCGTGCAGGGCCTTCAGGAGGCGCTGCTGGACGACCGGGAATTCGATGTCGGCCTTGTCGCCGCCTTCACCTTCCTGGTTCGGGGAGATACCACCTACCACGACGAAAGCGTCCACGTCGCCGACATTGGCGGCAAGCGCATCGAAATCAGGCAGGTTGCGCTCGCAGAACTGGGCGCTGAACATCGCGAACGGGGAACCGCCCTTGACATAGTCGATCTTCAGGTCGTAGGTCTGGCCGGCCACGACCGGGAGTTCCTTGTAGACCGGACGGCGGTTGCGGCCGAAGCCGAAACCACGGCGGCCCGGTTCGGGCTTGAACTCGTCGAAGACGCGGCCGTTGACCATGAACTTGTAACCGTTGTCCCCGTTGATGAGGTACTTGAGGTTACCCGTGAAGTCAGCGGTCCACTTGCCGGTGGCCCGGACGGAGATGGGCTTGTCGGTATCGACGCCATCGGCAAAGCCATAGCCGCCGAAGGTGCTGAAGTTCATCTCGTTATAGTAGCCCTTCGCGGCGGGTTCACCCTGGAAGGAAGGGTTGTTGAAGAACTCGACATACATGCCCTGGCCCTCGTTGAAGTCACCCATCCGGACGATGGTGTTGTATTCGTCCACGAGTTCGCAGGCCTTGTCGTACACGACCTCCGTGCCCGGGAGGGCGGAGCGGATGCCCGCGAGGATGGACTGCTTGTGCTCCTCGATCGGGGTGCCGCCGTAATTGCCGTTCAGCAGGTCCGCGTCATCGGCGTTCGGGCCCAGGACGGCCAGGCGCTTCACATCCTTGGACAGCGGCAGGACGCCTTCGTTCTTCAGGAGAACCATCCCTTGCCGGGCGGCTTCCACGGCGAGGGCGTGGTGCTTCTCGCTGGAGATGACCTCGGGCTTGAGGTCCTTCCAGGGCGACATCTCGTCCGGGTCGAACATCCCCAGTTCGAAGCGGCCGCGGAGGACCGGGATGAGCGCGTGGTCCAGGTCATCGACCGTGATCAGTCCCTGCTCCAGGGCGTCGGCCAGGGAACGGAACGTGCGTCCGCACTCGAGGTCGGTGCCGTGCTTGAGGGCGTCGGCGGCGGCATGGACGGGATCCGTATGGGTCATGTGCTGGCCCGGGGTGAAGTAGTTGTTCACGGCGTCGCAGTCGGTGACCACCAGGCCGTCATAGCCCCATTTGTCGCGGAGGATGTCGATCAACAGGCGGTCGCTCATCGTGCACGGAACACCTTCATACCGCTGGTAGGCGCCCATCACCTCGCGGACGTCGCCGTCCATCACGAGGGTCTTGAAGGCGGGGAGATAGGTCTCCCAGAGGTCCCGCATGGACACGGACACGTCCATGCTGTGGCGGAGAGGTTCCGGACCGCTGTGGACGGCATAGTGCTTGGCGCAGGCGTGGGTCTTATAATAGCGCGAGTCGTTTCCCTGCATGCCCAGGACGGTCTGCAGGCCGATGACGGAGGTCAGGTACGGGTCCTCGCCCGGGGTCTCCTGACCGCGTCCCCAGCGCGGGTCGCGGAAGATATTGATGTTCGGGCACCAGAAGGAAAGCTCCGGATTGCCGGGATAGTACCGGGCCTGGTCGTCCACGTTCCACTCGCGCTGCGAGCGGTTCCAGTTGGCGCGCGCCTCATCCGAGACGGTGGCGTAGATGTCATAGACCAGCTCCGGGTTGAAGGTCGCACCCAGGCCGATGGTCTGGGGATACACGGTGTAGCCGTCGGCGCGGACGCCGTGGCAGGCTTCGCTCCACCAGTTGTAGGCGGGGATGCCCAGGCTGTCCACGGAGATGGACTTGTTCATCAGGAGGCCGATCTTCTCCTCCGGCGTCAGCAGGGACAGGAGGTTGTCAATCCGCTTGTCCATCGGGAGGGACGGATCCTTGAACGGATACTCGTAGGTGGTTTTGGGACCGCACGCGGCAAGGAGAGCGCCGGCGGCCATCAGGGTCAGGAATAATCTTTTCATATCACCTTGTGTTTTCACAAGGTGCAAGTTACGGATTATCCGGCCGGATTCCTTTCAGTTTGGAACCAAAAAGTTTAGATTTCGGATTTCCGTTACTTCTCGAACAGGTTCCGGGCCGGCAGGCGGTCCGAAAACCGGCTCCGGAGGTTCTTGCACAGGGCGCCGGTGTCGCGGGAGAAGCGGGAACCCTTCCAGGTGGAGGTGTTGGTGATCAGGATCCAGCACTCGCCGTCCGGGAAGGTCTTCACGAGGGCGGAAGTGCCTGAGAACGAACCGGTCCGGGTCCATTCTCCCTCGTCGGTGCAATCGATCCAGCCCAGGGAGTAGATTTCGTCGGAGAGACGGGCGGTCATCTGGTACAGGCTGAAGGGGGAGATCTGGTCGGGGGCGTCGGGGATCCCGTCGATGGAGGCGATGAGCCGGGCCAGTTCCGGGGTGGAACCGATCCAGGCGCCGGCGCCGGACAGACCCCGGATATCGTTGCCGCCGTAGCAGCGCTCCACCGGCCCTCGGCCGTCGAAGGAGCTGGAAGGCTTGGCCTCCTTGTGCATGTGATACCGCGTTTCGCCCGGGAAGCGGTCCTCGTAGAAGTTCCCGCCGATGTGGAAGTCCGTGCAGCCCGCTGGGGCCAGGACCTCCCGCTGCATCCAGGTTTCGTAGGGCTCCCCGGAAACCTTCTCGATGATCATGGACAGCAGCAGATAACCGAAATTGGAGTATTCCTGGTCGGTGCCCGGCAGGTAGGCGAGGGGACGGCGCAGGAGGCGGCGGGTGAGCTGGTCCTGCGTAGGGGCCTTCGAGGTGCCGATTTCCCGCATCATCGCCGCCGTGGAGAACATCGGGTCGCCGCCCTTCTGGGTGAATCCGGCCTGATGCCGCAGCAGGTGCTCCACGGTGATCAGGTAATAGTTGTCATCCGTGATGCAGTCGTCGTATCCGTCCAGGATGCCGAACGGCCCGAAAACCGGCGTGTCCAGCACCAGTTTTCCCCGTTCCTGGAGTTTCATGATACCCACGGCGGTCAGGAGTTTGGACACGGAGGCCATCCGCAGGAGCGTCCCCGGGGTCATGGGCTTCGCCCCGTCCGCCCGGCCGTAGCCGCGGGCGTACAGGAGGGAATCGTTCCGCATAATGGACAGGGACACGCCCCGGAGCGACCAATAGTTCATGAAACTGTCCACGACGGCGTCCATCGCCGGCAGGTGGGACAGGTCGTTCGTGAGCCGGTCGTTGAGGCCCCGGTCCTGGGCGTGAAGGAGGATGGGGAAAATGAGGAACACTATGAGAATCAGTCGTTTCACCGGATCTTGCCGGCGCGGCGGCCGAAGTCGATGATCAGGTCGGCGGTTCCCTCGATGCCCAGGATGGAACTGTCCACGCAGAGGTCGTAGTTGGAGGCGACGCCCCAGGCCCCGAAGGTGTAGAAGTTGTAATAGGCCTCGCGGGTGCGGTCCTTCCGGCGCATCAGGGCCTCGGCCTCGTCCGCATCCAGGTGCTCGTTCTCCACCAGCCGCTTGATGCGGAATTCCATAGGCGCGCACACGAACACGTCCAGGCAGTCCAGGTCCCGGAGGATATAGTCGGCGCAGCGGCCCACGATGATGGCGTTGCCCCGCTCCGCGATGTTTCGGATCACCTCGCTCTGGACCCGGAAGAGAACGTCGTCACTCACGAATCCGCCGGCCTCGCCGAACGGGATGCGCCCCGAGGAGAAGAAACTGGACATGGAAAAGAGGCTGTTGCGCTTCTCGCCGCCCTCAAAGATGCTCTTGGAGTAGCCGCTCTCTTCCGCAGCCTTGGAAATGAGCTCGTTGTCGTAAACCGGGATGCCGAGCTTGCGTCCGACGGCCTGGGCGACGTATCCGCCGCCGCTGCCGAACTGTCTGCCTACGTTGATGATGGTGTTTGTCATTCTGCGGGGTGAAGGATCTAAATTTGACTGCCCAGGATGGACGGGTCATCCCCGTCCTTGAGTTTGCCGAGTTTCCGGATCAGGCCGATGGCCAGCAGCCCCGTCAGGATGGCGGAGAGGGTATCGGAGATGGGGAAACTGTACCAGACGCCGATCTCGGACTGGAGCACTTCCGGCAGGATGTAGATGCAGGGAAGCAGGAACAGCAGCTGCCGGGAAAGGGACAGGAAAACGGATTTCCGGACCATGCCCAGGCACTGGAACAGGTTGGTGGTGACCATCTGGAAGCCGACGATCGGGAACGCGAGGTTCACGATCCGCAGGCCCCTGGCGGCCAGTTCGTGGAGCTGGGGATCATTGGTGAAGATGCTCACCGCCGGTCCGGAGAACAGTTCGGAAATGGTGAAACCGAGGATGCTCACCAGCGTCGCCCAGCCGGCCGTTTTCAGATAGACTTCCCGGACGCGGCCGTATTGGCGGGCGCCGTAATTGTAGCCCGCAATCGGCTGCATGCCCTGGTTGAAGCCGAAGATGATCATCACGAACAGGAAGGCGAGCCGGTTCACGATGCCGTAGGCGCCGAGCGCCAGGTCGCCGCCCCACTTGACGAGCTGCTGGTTGATGAACAGGACGACGATGCAGCTGGCGAGGTTCATCAGGAAGGGACCCAGGCCGATGGCGAGGGAATCCTTGGCGATGCGCCAGTCGATCCGGAAGATCTTCCGGCTGCGGGGCAGGTGCAGGAACTTGTCCTGGTCCAGGAAGAAGTGCATCGTGTAGCCGAGGGCCATCAGCTGGCACAGGACCGTCGCGACGGCCGCTCCCTGGATGCCCATCTTGAAGACGAAGATCAGCAACGGGTCCAGGATGGCGTTGGACGTGACCGTAAACAGGGTGAGACCCATGGCCATCCGTGGATTTCCGGATGCCCGGATGACGTTGTTCAGGCCGAAATACAGGTGCGTCACGGCATTGCCGATGGCGATGATGGTCATATAGTCCCGGGCGAAGGGAAGGGTATTGTCGCTGGCTCCGAAGAAGCGCAGGATCGGGTCCATCCAGAGCAGGGTGACGGCCGTGAAGATGACGCCGGTGATGATGTTCAGGGTGACCTCGTTGGAGAGGACCTTGTTGGCGACGGCGTAGTTTTTCTGGCCCAGCAGGACGGAAATCATCGTCGCGGCGCCGACGCCCACCAGGGTGCCGAAGGCCGTGGAGATGTTCATCAGCGGGAAGGTGACGGCAAGGCCGGAAATGGCCAGGGATCCTACCTCGGCGATATGGCCGATGTAGATGCTGTCCACCATGTTATACAGCGAAGACGCGGTCATGGCGATGATGCCGGGGACCGCGTACTGTCTGATCAGCTGGTTGATGGGCTTGACGCCCAGTTCGGTAGGGATGCTTCCGGCCATAGGCTACGGTTCAGGGACCATTTCAATGTCGAACCGCAGGGCGGCGTAGGGCGGGATCAGGTTGCCGGATCCGGAACTGCTGTAACCGAGTTTGTAACCGAACAGGAAGGAGGCCTTCTCCTCGGGATGCATCGCCTTGAGCCCATAGGCGAAGCCGTCGACCACGGAACTGCCGCCCAGCTTGATCCCGGTGGCCGTCTCCGCCCACGTGACGGAAACGGGTTGGTAGGTCTTGGAGGCGTCGTAGATGTGGTAGAACTTGGCCGTTTCGGCGATGGTGGTGTCGAACACCTGCCCGTCAGACATACGGCGGCCGATGTAGTTGATGTACACGGTCGTGTCCGTGGGCATCTCCACCGGTTCCCCTTCGAACTCCGTGAAGGACTTGAAGAAGACGGCGGCGGTGGAAAGGGTGTCGGTGACGCCCCAGTGGCTGGAGGCGTATTCCCGCATCTGCCGCAGTTCGTATTCGTAGAGGTTTTCGGTCTGCTCCAGGAAGGTGATGGTGTAGATGGCGGACGTGTTCTCGGTCTCGTGCTTGAGATACTCCCGGACCGAGTCATATCGGTTATAGGTCATCATCCAGGAGGGAATGATGGCGGTACGGGTGCCGCCCTGCTTCATGCCGTCCAGCACGGCGTCCAGGCCCGCGTAACTCAGGCTTTCCCCGGTCGTGGTGACCTGCGGGCCATAGTAGTAGGTCTCGTTCCAGGTCCCCAGCTGCTTCGCCCACTGTTCGTCGGTATTGGAGGCAACGGTGCCGTCCAGGTTCCGGACCGTGTAGGTGAACAATGTTACGGGAAGGCTCTCCGTCCATTCCAGGCCGGTGCCGGGCTTGTCGTCGATGACATAGACACCGTCCTTTTCCACGGCGGCCGGGTAATGGATGGCACGCCAGGCGTCGAAATAGCGCTGGTTGGCTTCGTTGGGATTGTCACTGTCGCTTTTGTTGCAGGCGACCGCGAACGCGGCGGCCAGCACCAGACAGGAGGATAATATCAGGTTTTTCTTCATAATTTTCTTGTCAGTCATTGGAGATGCTGCTCACCCAAATGTGGTAAACCAGGGCAGACCTTGCAGGAATCGTGCCTTGCACGCGGGAACCGTACGCCTGTTTCCCGGAAAAGAGGATAAAGCATTCGTCCTGGTTCCGGACGCCTTCCAGTCCGTGCTGCAGTCCGTCCAGCAGGCGGTCGTCCAGGGTGAGGGTCTCGATGTTGAAGGCGGTGGTGTCGGTAATCTTCCACCCGGCGGCATCGGCGGTGGCCTTATGGTTGGTGGCGAACAGGTTGCTGTTGCTCACGCTGGCGCTCGTCAGGGTGTAACCGGCATAGTAGAAGGAGACCGTCCCGCCGGTGCGGAGGGTGTCCGCCAGGAGGCCTTCCCGCTGGAGCGTATCGTGCAGGACGATGCGTACCGCGCCGTTCTTGTAGGCGACGGTGGCCGTATTGTCTTTCTTGAGCTGGCTTTCCACGAAAGAGGCGATGTTGCTCTCCTGCTTGTCGTAGGCAAGCTGCTCTGACTGCTTGTTGCAGCCGAAGGCGAGGCCGGCCACGAGGGCGGCGGCGAGGAGGAGGGAACTGTTTTTCATCGCAGGCAGGCTTTGGAAACGGATTCGAGGAAGGCGGCAGCCGCATCCGGATCGATGATGTCCGCGGGCCAGCGCAGTTTCCCGCCGGCCGCGTTTTCGTGTCCGCCCCCGTGGAAGTAACGGGCGGCACAGTCCCGGGCCGACCATCCCTTCTTGGAGCGGATGGAGACGCGGAAAAGCCCGTTCTCCTCCTTCAGGAGGATGCTCATCTTCACCCGGTCGATGGAGAGGGGAATGTTCACCAGCCCTTCCGTCTCGCCGTCCTCGACGCCGAAACGGTCCAGGTCGGCCCGGGTGGCGATGATGTAGGCGAGGCCTTCGGTGGTGATGCGCAGGTTCTCGTACTGGAGGTATCCCATGGCCCGGACCCGGTTCTCACGGTAGCGGTGGTACAGGTTGTCGAGGATCTCGTCGAGGTCCACTCCCGCTTCGAGGAGGCCGGAAGCCATCCGGAACGTGCTCGGATAGACGGAGTTCCCGAAGTTGTTCGTATCGGTGGTCATCCCCGTGAAAAGGGCGCGGGCCGATGCGGCGGGCAGTTTCCGGGGATCTTCCCCGATGTCCGGCAGGGCCAGGAGCACATAGTACAGGAGTTCGCAGGCGGAAGAGATGTCCGGGGTGGAGAATACCACTTCGAAATGCTCCCGCTCAGGGAACAGGTGATGGTCAATGAGGACCTTCGGGGCCGGGGAAGATTCGAAAGCCTCCTTCAGGCCCTCGGTACGCGAGAAGCCGTTGCAGTCCAGGAGGATGACGAGGTCGCTCGCGGCGATCCGGTCCAGGCAGGCCTGCGGCTCGCGGTCGTGGCAAAGGAAAGGAACCTCTTCCGGAATGATGAAACGGACCGTCGCGGCGGGGGAGTCCGAAAGGACGAACGCGGCGTCCTTTCCGCGGTTGGCACGGAGATAGCCGACCAGGGCGGATGCACTGCCCAGCGCATCCCCGTCGGGGTGCGTATGGGCCGCCACCGTCACGGTTTCGCTTCGCTCCAGCAAGGCATCCAGCCGCCGGATCCCCTCTATGTCAATAAAGTCCGGAACCATCTTTTATTTGCGAGTGCAAAAATACAAAATATATTGCTTTTCATAAATGATTTTTATAACTTTGTCGGAACTTTGATAAAATTTAAAACACCACAATAATGAACAAAACTGTCAAAATCATCGTCGAGATCCTCCTCGCCCTCGTCGCTGTCGGTTGTGTCTACGGCATCTACAGCAGCATCATGAAGCCGGTGAACTTCAACAAGGAAAAGGCGCGCAGGCAGGAAGTCGCCGTTCAGCGCCTCAAGGACATCCGTACCCTGGAAGTGGCTTACAAGGGTGTGAACAACCGCTACACGGCCGACATTGACTCCCTCATCAACTTCTACAACACCGGCAAGATGGACATCATCATGCAGGTGGGTTCAAACGATGACTCCCTCGCCGTGGAGAACACCAATAAGTACAAGAATGACAAGGCTTTCAAGAAGCTCACCAAGGAGGAACAGAACGCGAAGTTCATGGAACTGTACAAGCAGGGTGAGAAGCTCGTGTTCTCGATCAGCACCCCGATCGCGGTGAAAGACACGCTGTTCAACAACCGTCCCGACTTCTCCGTGGACTCCCTCAAGTACATCCCGTTCTCCGGCAAGCAGCTGGTTGAGACCGACGCCATCGTCAAGACCGTTTCCGGTGTCCAGGTTCCCCTCTTCGAGGCCCGTATGCCTTGGAAGGCCCTCCTCAAGGGTATGGACAACCAGCTCCGCATCAACCTCGACGCCGAGTGCGACGACCTGGGTCACTACAAGGGCCTGCAGGTCGGCTCCGTCACCGCCCCGAACAACAACGCCGGTAACTGGGAGTAATCGCCCGGATGGAAGGAGCGCACGCATCCCATACAGGAATATCCATTCAAGTTTCCTTGAGTGGATATTCTTTTAAGGTACAGGAGGGAACGCAGGTGCGGACCTCCCCGTGGCTGGCGGCGGACCGTCTTTTCACGACGCCGGAATTCCAGCGCCGCTACGACGAGGTCGATATCTCCCTCCTGACACCCAAGTGCACGCTCATCCCGGAATCCTTCTTCCGCCCCGAATCGGTCCGGTCCATGCTTTCGGACGTGGTCGCCCTGGCGCCGGACGACGCTACCGGCTATGTCCGGATTCCTGAACTCGGCGCCGTCCTGCTGTTTTCCCCCACCATCGGCGAGTCCCTGTCCCGGGTCCTTTCCCAGACCGTCCTGACCGCCGGCGGCGCTCAGGCGCCCGTCCTGCCGGAGATGTACTACATCCTGAAGTCGCTTCCGGCCTGCGAGGACTACAACAAGGTCGTCGCTTCCTATATGGACGGATACCTGCATCTGGCCGTGGCGCAGGGGAAGAGCCTCCTGTTGGCGAACGTGTATGCCGCACCGGATTTCACGACGGCCGAATATTTCCTGTTCCTGGCCCTGAAGCGACTGCAGCTTAATCCGGAAGTGACCACCGTCTGTTTCCGTACGCCGCTCGCACCGGAGGCGGAAATGTCCCTGTACCGTTATTTCAAGGCTGTCGTACTGCTATGAGAATCATCGGAGGGCGGTTGAAAGGCAAGACTATCCTGCCGCCGGCGGGGTACAAGGCCCGTCCGACGACGGACTTTGCCCGCGAGGGGCTGTTCAATGTCCTGGACAACGAGTACGAGTTCCAGGATCTCAAGGTGCTGGACCTCTTCGGGGGAACCGGCGCCATTTCGTTTGAATTCGCCTCCCGGGGCGCCGCGCGGGTGTACTGCGTGGAGATGGCCCGGGAGAACGCTTCCTTCATCAAGACCGAGGCACAGCGCCTGGGCCTCCCGAACGTGACGATGGTCCGGGACAACGTGTTCGACTTCCTTTCCATCTGCCGGGAGAAGTTCGACATCATCTTTGCGGATCCGCCCTATGCCCTGGAGGGCCTGGAAACCCTGCCGGACCGCATTTTCGCACTGGATATCCTGCATCCCGGCTGTTACTTCATCCTGGAGCACGGGGAGGAGCACTCCTTCCGCGACCATTCCCGGTTCAAGAAGGAAAAGGTGTACGGCCGCGTGCATTTTTCATTCTTTGAACAACCTGAATAGACAACTATGTACTCGTTCCTGATCAGTGTTGCAGCCCTGCTGTTGGGCTATCTCCTGTATGGTGCTTTCGTGGACCGGGTCTTCGGTCCCGACCCGCGCCGGGAAACGCCGGCCGTCGCCAAGGCCGACGGGGTGGACTTCATCGCGATGCCCACCTGGAAAGTCTTTATGATCCAGTTCCTGAACATTGCGGGGACCGGGCCCATCTTCGGTGCCATCATGGGCGCGAAATTCGGCCCTGCGGCCTATCTGTGGGTGGTCTTCGGGTGCATTTTCGCCGGGGCGGTCCACGATTACCTGTCGGGCATGCTGTCCCTGCGGCACGGGGGTGTCGGCTATCCGGAACTGGTGGGCCATTACCTGGGGCAGGGGACCAAGAAGGTGATGCTGGTCTTCTCCGTCCTGTTGCTGCTGATGGTGGGCGCGGTCTTCGTGTACAGCCCGGCCGTCATCCTCGGCGACCTGGCCGGTGACGGCGGAAGGGGCTCCATGATGCTGTGGATCGTGGTCATCTTCGCTTACTATGTGATAGCGACCCTCCTCCCCATCGACAAGATCATCGGGCGGATCTATCCGGCCTTCGCGTTCGCGCTGCTGTTCATGGCCGTGGCCCTGATGGTGTGCCTCCTGTTGAAATGGCCCTCCCTGCCTGAATTCTGGGACGGGCTGCAGAACCGGGGACCTTCCGTGGGCGTGAACGGACAGCCCATTTTCCCGTGCCTGTTCATCACCATCGCCTGCGGGGCCGTGAGCGGCTTCCATGCCACCCAGAGCCCCCTGATGGCCCGCTGCATCAAGAACGAGAAGCTGGGCCGGCCGGTCTTCTACGGGTCCATGATTACGGAAGGGCTGGTCGCCCTGGTCTGGGCGGCGGTTTCGTCCTACTTCTTCTTTGACGGCGGGGCTGCCGAGGTGGGCTCCGACCTTTCGGCCGCGGCTCCCACGGTCGTGACGAAGGTGTCGCAGAGCTGGCTGGGCGTCCTGGGCGGCGTTCTGGCCCTGCTGGGCGTCGTGGCCGCCCCGATCACGAGCGGCGACACGGCTTTTCGCAGTGCCCGGCTCATCATCGCCGACTTCCTGCACATGGACCAGAAACCCATGCTCAAACGCCTGGCCATCGCCATCCCCCTGTTCGTCCTTTCCGGGGTCCTGCTCTGGTATAATATTGCCGATGCGAACGGATTCAACGTCATCTGGCGCTATTTCGGCTGGGCGAACCAGACGCTGTCCGTCTTCATGTTCTGGACCGCGACGGTGTACCTGGTCTGCAACAAGGGCGGCCTGTACTACCTGATCACCCTGATCCCGGCCCTGTTCATGACCTCCGTATGCCTCACCTTCATCCTGGTGGACAAGATCGGCCTGGGACTTCCGCAGGCCCTGATTCCGTGGATTGCCGTGGGTACTTTTGCGATTTCGGCGATTCTTTTCTATCTTTGGAAAACGCGTAAAAACAAATAACCATGCTTGATAAAGAACGCGGGCTGTACGTCGCCCACTCCGGGAACGGGCCCATTTCCCTCTGCGGCAAGATGGCCAACCGCCATGGCCTCATCGCCGGCGCCACCGGTACCGGCAAGACCGTCACCCTCCAGGTGCTGGCCGAAACCTTCTGCCAGGCCGGCGTCCCGTGCTTCATGGCCGACATGAAGGGTGACCTCTCCGGCATCAGCCAGGTGGGTCGCCTGTCCGGCTTCATCCAGAAGCGCCTGCCGGAGTTCGGCATCGAGGACCCGCAGTTCCAGAGCTGCCCAGTCCGCTTCTTTGACGTGTATGGCGAGCAGGGCCATCCCATGCGCTCGACCATCTCCAACATGGGCCCGGACCTGCTGGGCCGCCTGATGGAGCTGAACGAGACCCAGACCGGCGTCCTGAACATCGTCTTCCGCATCGCCGATGACAATGGCCTCCTGCTGGACGACCTGAAGGACCTCCGCGCCATGCTCAATTTCGTGGGCCAGAACGCGTCGGAGTTCACCACGCAGTACGGAACCGTCTCTTCCGTGTCCGTGGGTGCCATCCAGCGCGCCCTCCTCGCCCTGGAGAACCAGGGGGCGGACAAGTTCTTCGGAAGGCCTTCCTTCGACATCTATGACCTCCTCCAGTGCGAGGGCGGCAAGGGTGTGATGAACGTCTTGGCGGCCGACAAGCTGATGCTCAAGCCCAAGCTCTATTCGACCTTCCTCCTCTGGTTGCTGTCCGAACTTTACAGCACCCTCCCGGAGGTCGGCGATATGGACCTTCCCAAGCTCGTGTTTTTCTTCGACGAGGCGCACATGCTGTTCGAGGATACCTCCAAGGCCCTGACTTCCAAGATCGAGCAGGTCATCCGCCTGATCCGTTCCAAGGGCGTGGGCATCTACTTCATCACCCAGAGCCCGACCGACATTCCGGAGAGCATCCTGGGCCAGCTCGGTAACCGCGTCCAGCACGCCCTCCGCGCCTACACCCCGAAGGACCAGAAGGCCGTCAAGGTCGCTGCGGACACCTTCCGGGCCAATCCGGCCTTCGACACCTACGAGGCCATCCTCCAGCTGGAAACCGGCGAGGCCCTCGTGTCCTTCCTGGACGAGAAGGGTGCCCCGTCGATGGTCGAGCGGGCGAAGATCCTCTTCCCGCTGAGCCAGATCGGCGCCATCTCCGAGGACCAGCGCGCGATGCTCATCAAGCAGTCCCGCCTCTGGGGCCGCTATGACAAGGTCGATGACCGGGAAAGCGCCTACGAAATCCTCGTGGCCGCCACCGCCGAAGCCGAACGCCAGAAGGCGGAGATCGAGGCCCAGAAGCAGGCCGAGAAGGATGCCGCCCTCCAGGCCAAGGAGCAGGCCCGGCTGGAGAAAGAGCAGGCGAAACTGGAAAAGGAACAGGCCAAGGCCGATAAGGAGAAGGCCAAGAAGGCGAAGAACAGCATTGCCTCCAAGGTCCTGAAGTCCGTGATCACCGCCGTTACCGGTGTCGTCGCCGCCTCGGTGGCCGACTCCGTCTCCAACAAGGTGACCGGTACCAAGAAGAAGAGTACCACCTCCACCACCAAGAAAGCGGTCCAGAAGGCCACCAAGTCCGCCACCAACACCATCACCAAGGAGCTCACCCGGAGCATCCTGGGGAATCTGATCAAATAGGTCTACAACCCTTTCGCTTTCCCCTCGTCCCAGATGGCGTCCATTTCGGCGAGCGTCAAGTCGGCGAGTTTCAATCCTTTGGCGAGCGTCTGCTCCTCCAGATAGGAGAAGCGGCGCCGGAACTTGCTGCAGGCGCCGCTCAGGGCGGCTTCCGGGTCGATGCCGTACAGGCGGGAGGCGTTGATGACGGCGAAGAGCAGGTCGCCGAACTCTTCCTGCATATGGGCGGGATCGTTTTCGCCGCAGGCCTCTTCCGCTTCGCCCAGCTCTTCCTGGACCTTGGGCCACACGTCCTCCTTCTGTTCCCAGTCGAAGCCGCAGCCGCGGGCCTTTTCCTGCATGGAGAGGGCCTTGAGGATGGCGGGCATGGCATCGGGGATGCCGGACATCACGCGCTTGTTGCCGTCCTTTTCCTTGGCTTTCACGAGTTCCCAGGTGTCGGCGATCTCCTTCGCGGTCGTGGGCTTTCCGGCCTCGGGGCCAAAAACGTGCGGATGGCGGAAGACCATCTTGTCGCAGACCTTGTCCAGGCAGTCCACAATGTCGAAAGAACCCTCTTCCTCCCCGATGCGGGCGTAGAAGACGATATGGTACAGCAGGTCGCCGAGTTCCTTGGCCGTGCCCTTGCGGTCCCCCTTGAGGATGGTATCGCTGAGCTCGTACACCTCTTCCTCCGTCATGGGACGGATGGTGTCGATGGTCTGGGCGGCGTTCCACGGGCATTTCTCCCGGAGGGCGTCCATGATGTCCAACAAGCGGCCGAAAGCGGCGGTCTTTTCTTCCCTGGTATGCATAATATTCGCGTTGAGTGGTGCAAATATACAAAGAATCTGCGTATCTTTGCGCGTTTTATGAATATGAAGCGATTGACATTCATATCGGCCGACGAGGCCGTCCGCGGCGTCCGGAGCGGGGATCACATCCACCTCTCCAGCATCGCCAGCGTCCCCCACATCCTGATTGACGCCCTGTGCCGTAGGGCGGGTGAACTGCGGGACCTGCACTTCCATCACTTCCATACGGAGGGTCCTGCCCCTTACGGATCCCAGGAGTACGAGGGCGTCTTCTTCGACCAGGGATTCTTCGTGGGGCCGAACGTCCGGAAAAGCGTCCAGGAAGGCTGGGCGGATTATCTGCCGGCCCATCTGTTCGAATCGCAGGCTATGTACCGCAGCGGTGCACTGCCGTGCGACGTGGCCCTGGTCCAGGTGTCGGAACCGATGGACGGCATGGTGTCCCTGGGCACGTCCGTCGACTGCTCCGTCGCCGCCCTGGAGGTGGCCCGCCTGAAGATTGCGGTGGTCAATCCCCATGTTCCCTTCGCCTTTGGCGACCTCATCCCCATCGACCGGTTCGACGCCCTTGTGCGGGATGACACGCCGCTGATTACCAAGGACTATGTCCAGCCCACGGACATCGACCGGCTCATCGGCCGGAACTGTTCGGAACTCGTCCCCGACGGGGCCTGCCTTCAGATGGGCATCGGTTCCCTCCCCAATGCCGTCTGTTCAGAACTGGCTGACCATCAGCATCTGGGCCTCCACACGGAGATGTTTGCCGACGGTGCCATGGACCTGATCCGCAAAGGGATCATCGACGGCGCCGCCAAGAAGATTGATACCGGAAAGGTCGTGGCCTCCTTCCTGCTGGGGTCGCAGTCCGTCTACGATTTCATCGACCGGAACCCGGATGTCCTGATGCGGGAAATCGCCTACACGAACGACCCCTGGATCATCGCGAAGAACCCGAATGTGGTGTCCATCAATTCCGCCACGGAAATCGACCTCACCGGCCAGGTATGCGCAGACTCCATCGGCACGCGCATCTACTCCGGCACCGGCGGCCAGCTGGACTTCATCCGCGGCGCCAAGATGTCGCCCGGCGGAAAGGCCATCATCGCCCTGGCCTCCCGCACCGCCAAGCAGATGCCGAAGATCGTCCCCACGCTGAAGCCCGGCGCCGGTGTCGTCACACCCCGCGCCGATGTCCAGTGGGTCGTTACGGAATACGGTTCCGTCAACCTTTACGGGAAATCCCTGCAGGAACGTGCCCGCCTCCTGATTTCCATCGCCCATCCGGACGACCGCGAGGCCCTCGACCGCGCTGCCTTCGAGCGCTTCGGCCCGCATTGGTGCCGATAGATTCCTTCGCTTCGCTCGGAATGACAAAATTGTCATCCCGAGGAGGTCGAAGACCGACGAAGGGATCTCTTCGGGTCGATCGGCAGGGTTTTAACTCTCTTCCCGGCCGTAGAGGTCCGTGGGGTAGCGGCCATCGAAGCAGGCCGTGCAGAGAGGCCGGCCACCGGCCGCCTCGGAGAGGGCTTCCACCGACAGATAGTGCAATGAGTCTGCGCCGATCCAGGCGCAGATTTCTTTTTCAGTGAGCCGGGAACCGATCAGCTGGTCGCGGGTCCCGGTGTCGATGCCGTAGAAGCAGGGCCAGGCGTAGATGGGACTGGCGATACACATGTGGATTTCGCGGGCACCGGCGCTGCGGAGCAACTGGACGATCTGCCGGGAAGTGGTGCCGCGGACGATCGAGTCATCGATCACGACGACCCGGCGGTCCTTCACGATGCTCCGGACCGGGGACAACTTCATCCGCACGCCCAGGTTCCGCAGGGACTGCGAGGGCTGGATGAAGGTCCGCGCCACGTACATATTCTTGATCAGGCCCATCTCCAGGGGCAGTCCGCTCGCTTCGGCATAGCCGATGGCGGCGCTCATCGAGGATTCGGGGACGCAGGTCACCAGGTCCGCTTCCACCGGGTGTTCGGCCCAAAGCAGCGCGCCGGAGCGTTTCCGGAAGCTATGCACGCCGCAACCCTCGATCTCACTGTCCGGCCGGGCGAAGTAGATATACTCCATGGAGCACATCAGGCGGGTTGATGCCCGGGAATGCCGGAAGCTGTGGATCCCTTTCGCATCAATGCGGATGAGTTCGCCGGGCTCGACGTCCCGGAGGAACTGCGCATCGGCATAATCCAGCGCACAGGTCTCGCTGGCAACGATATAGCCGTCTCCGAGCCGCCCGATGGACAGGGGGCGCAGCCCGTACTTGTCCCGGCAGGCGTAGAGGGCGTCCGGGGTCAGGATGACCGTGGAGAAGGCGCCGTCCAGCTGGTGGACGGCCGCCAGGATCTTTTCTGTCCATGTCCCCCGGCCGGTTCCGACGAGCAGGGCGAACAACTCGCTGTCCGAGGTGGAATGGAGCAGGTGTCCCTGGGCCTCGATGTGCCTGCGGAGGATATCGGCATTGACGATATTCCCGTTGTGGGCCAGGGCAAAGGTGCCCGATTTCCCGTTCAGCTTGAACGGCTGGAGGTTCTCGGAGCCGCCGACTTCCGTCGTGGGGTAGCGGACGTGGCCGATGCAGGCCGTTCCGGGCAGGGATGCCATCTCTTCTTCGCCGAAGACCTCGCGGACAAGCCCGGCGGACTTGTGGAGCCGGATGGTCCCGTCGGCGTCGATGGCGGCGATGCCGCATCCCTGCTGGCCCCGGTGCTGGAGGCTCAGGAGGCCTTCCCGGGCGTAGAGCGAAGCCCGCTCCACGCCATAGCAACCGACAACGCCGCACTCTTCGTGCAGCTCATCCTTCCAAGGAAGTGCGTCCACCATCTCAGGCCTTGGATTTCGTCCGGTATTCCAGGGCGGCCTTCACCAGCCCCTTGAAAAGCGGATGCGGGTTCTCCGGCGTACTCTTGTATTCGGGATGGAACTGGACGCCGATGAAGAAAGGATGACCGGGGAGTTCCACCACTTCCACGAGACCGGTGTCCGGGTTCCGGCCGGTCGCCTGGAGGCCCGCTTTCGTGAAGTCGTCCAGATACTGGGAATTGAACTCGTAGCGGTGACGGTGCCGTTCGGAAATCTCCGTCGTCCCGTAGAGGCTGGCGACGAGGGAGTCGGCTTCCAGGCGGCAGGCATAGGCGCCCAGCCGCATCGTGCCGCCCTTGATGGTCGTCTTCTTCTGGTCTTCCATCATGTCGATGACCGGATGCTTCGTCTTTCCATTGACCTCCGTGGAGGCCGCATCCTTCCAGCCCAGGACGGTCCGGGCGAATTCCACGACGCACATCTGCATGCCCAGGCAGATGCCCAGGAACGGGATGCCGTTCTCGCGGGCGTGGCGCACAGCGTGGATCTTGCCTTCCAGGCCGCGCTCCCCGAAGCCCGGGGCGACGAGGATGCCGTCTGCGCCGGCGAGGAGGTCGGCGACATTGTCCGCCGTGACGTCCTCGCTCTGGACGGTCCGTACGCGCACCTTGCAGTCATTGGCCGCACCGGCGTGGACGAAGGCCTCCTGGATGGACTTGTAAGCGTCCTGGAGCTCGACATATTTGCCGACGAGGACGATCTGCACCTCATGGGCGGGATGGGCGATCCGGTCCAGGAAGGTCTTCCACCGGCTCAGTTCCGGCTGGTTGAAATTCTCGATCTGGAGTTTCCGGACGGCCAGTTCGTCCAGGTGTTCCTCGTGCATGTTCAGGGGGACCTGGTAGATGCTCCAGGCGTCGATGCTCTGGATCACGTGGCCGGGTCGGACGTTGCAGAACAGGGCGATCTTCCGGCGGAGGTCCTGCGAGAGGGGATGCTCCGTGCGGCAGACGATGACGTCCGGCTGCACGCCGGCCTTCTGCAGCATCTGCACGGAGTGCTGCGTGGGCTTGGTTTTCAGTTCTTTGGCGGCGCTGAGGTAGGGGATCAGCGTCAGGTGGATGGTCATGCAGTCCTCTTCGGGGAGTTCCCACTGCAGCTGCCGGACCGCTTCCACGAAGGGCTGCGATTCCATATCGCCCACGGTGCCGCCGATCTCGGTGAGGATGACGTCATAGTCGCCCGTCTGTCCGAGGAGCAGCATCCGCCGCTTGATTTCATCCGTGATATGGGGAACGATCTGGACGGTCTTGCCCAGATAAGCGCCCTCGCGCTCGCGCGTGATAACGGTATGGTAGATCCGTCCGGTGGTGACATTGTTGGCCTGGGACGTGGGGACGCCCAGGAAGCGTTCGTAATGGCCGAGGTCGAGGTCCGTCTCGGCGCCGTCCTCGGTGACATAGCATTCCCCGTGCTCATACGGGTTCAGCGTTCCGGGGTCGATGTTGATGTAGGGGTCGAATTTCTGGATGGTGACCCTGAGGCCTCTGGCCTGCAGGAGTTTCGCCAGCGACGAGGCGATGATGCCCTTCCCGAGAGAGGACGCAACTCCGCCTGAAATGAAAATGTACTTGGTGTTCATATTGCTGGAATTGCCGTTATGGAATCCTTTAACGGGGCGCAAAAGTAAGAAAAAATCCTTATCTTTGCAAGATGAATTTAAAGTAATTATGGCAGAGAATACATTGCTGGAGAAGGTATTGAGCCTTCAGGATAAATACAGGAAGCTGGAAGCCTCGCTGGCGGACCCGGATGTCATCGCCGACATGAAGAAGTTCGTCCAGCTGAACAAGGACTACAAGGAACTGCAGCCCATCATCGCCGCCGGCCTGGAGTACAAACGGCTCCTGGACGAACTGTCGCAGGCGAAGGACATCCTCATGAACGAGAAGGATGAGGACCTCCGGGAGATGGCCCGCGAGGAGGTCAATGACATTGAACCCAAGCTGCCCGAGATGGAGCAGAACATCAAGCTCCTGCTGATTCCTGCCGATCCGGACGATTCCAAGAACGCGATGGTGGAAATCCGCGGCGGCACCGGTGGTGACGAAGCGGCGATTTTCGCCGGCGACCTGTTCCGGATGTACCAGCACTTCGCCGAGCGCAGGGGCTGGAAACTCGAGGTCACCGACCAGGCCCCCGGTACGGCCGGCGGTTTCAAGCAGATCGTGTTCAAGCTCTCCTCCGCGCAGGACGGCGTGTACGGCGTGATGAAGTACGAATCCGGCGTGCACCGCGTCCAGCGCGTTCCCCAGACTGAAACCCAGGGCCGCATCCAGACGTCGGCCGCTTCCGTGGCCGTGTTCCCGGAGGCCGGTGAATTCGACGTGGAACTGAATCCGGCCGATATCCGGAAGGACCTCTTCTGCGCCTCCGGCCCGGGCGGACAGGGGGTGAACACCACCTACTCCGCCGTCCGCCTGACGCACATCCCTTCCGGCCTCGTGGTCCAGTGCCAGGAGGAGCGTTCCCAGCTCAAGAACCTGGACCGGGCGATGGAGGAACTCCGCACCCGGCTCTACAACCTGGAACACCAGAAGTATCTGGACGGAATCGCTGCGAAGCGCAAGACCATGGTCTCTACCGGCGACCGCTCCGCGAAGATCCGCACCTATAATTATCCGCAGGGCCGCGTGACGGACCACCGTATCGGCTGGAGCATGTACAACCTGCCCGTCTTCATGGACGGCGACATCCAGGAGTGCATCGACCAGCTCCAGATCGCGGAGAATGCGGAACGGCTCAAGGAAGCGGGGGAGGAAGCGTAATGGAAAGGAAGGAAGAAGGCCTGAAGGCCCTCGGCAATCGCGCCGTCTATACCCAAACGTACGATTACACGGTGCTGGAAACCTTTGAGAACCAGCATCCCGACAACGACTACTGGGTCCGTTTCAACTGCCCGGAGTTCACCACCCTGTGCCCCATCACCGGCCAGCCTGACTTCGCGGAGCTTCGCATCAGCTATATTCCCGACAAGCGGATGGTGGAATCCAAGAGCCTCAAGCTCTACCTTTTCGGCTTCCGCAACAAGGGGGACTTCCACGAGGATGTGATCAATGTCATCATGAAGGACCTCATCCGGCTGATGGATCCGAAGTACATCGAAGTCACCGGCTTCTTCGTGCCGCGCGGAGGCATCTCCATCTACCCGTACGCCAACTACGGCCGCCCCGGCACCAAGTGGGAGCAGCTTGCGGAGAAGCGCTTCGCTACGCACGAATAGTTACTGCTTTTCCTGAAAGACCTTCAGGACGTTCTCGATATAGGTCTTCGTGACCGGAATCGGGGCGATGGCTTCATTGTCCAGGGTGAGTTCGTACACCCCGCCCACCTTCTGGAGCACCTTGACCTTGCCCATGTTCACGATGAACTTGCGGTGGCAGCGGATGAGGTCTGACCCTGCGAAACTCTCCTCCACCGTCTTGAGGCGGCAGCGGAGCATATAGGTCTGGAGTTCGCCCTTGTTGTCGGAGTACCACACCTTGATATAATTGTCATCAGACTCCACGTAGTAGAGGTTTGCGCTGGAGACGGAGAGCTTGAGGACGCCGTTGTTGTCGAAGAGGGTGAATTTCTGGACGGTGGCCGTCTCTTCCGGGGTGTCTTCGGTGACCACGTCCTGCATGTTCATCAGGCGGATGGTCCGGTTCTGGTCGATGATGGTGAAGAACATCCCCGCGATGATGTAGGGGACCCCCAGGCACACGAACGAGTAAACGAGGGCGTGGACGAAGATGGCGACGCCGTTCTGGTCCTCCGGCTGGGCGATGGTGATGGTGAACACCGTGTACAGGACGGTGATGAGGATGATTTCCGCGATGCACCAGGCCGCGTAGCCCCAGTAGGTCATGGGCAGGATGTTCCGGGTCTTGTACATCACTACCTTGCTCACGATCAGGATGAACAGGGACAGGAGGGCGAACAGGGCGGTGAATCCGAAGAAGGTGCTGTTCCCGAGCCGGAACCAGGCGTTGTTGGAGAACGGGATGCTCACCAGGAGGAAAACCACGGTGAACAGCGCGGCAAAAGTGACCGTGCCCAGGAGCTGGTACCGTTCCCGCAGATAGCCGGGGATGTATTTCCGCTTTCCTTCTTCCATCGTGTCAAGAATACAAAATTACGCAAAAAAACCGTATATTTGCAATCTGTTATGATTAAAAGTGTTATCTGCGACCTTCTCGGAATCGGGAAGCCCATCTTCCAGGGCGGTATGGCCTGGATCGCCGATGCACGCCTGGCAGCCGCTGTTTCGAACGCCGGTGGCCTGGGTCTCATCTCCTCGATCAACGGCAGCGCCGAGGACGTGCGTGCCGAGATCCGCAAGGCCAGAACCTTGACGGACAAGCCTTTCGGGGTGAACATCATGCTGGCGGCCCCCAATGCCGCCGAAGTGGCGGACCTGGTGGTGGAAGAAGGGATCACCATCGTCACGACCGGCGCCGGTTCCCCGGCACCGTATATGGACCGCTGGCTGGCTGCGGGCATCCGGGTGATTCCCGTCGTCGCATCCGTCGCCTATGCGCTCAAGATGCAGGAAATCGGGGCGACGGCCGTCATTGCCGAGGGTGCCGAATCCGGTGGCCACGTGGGCGATACCCACACGATGGCCCTGGTCCCGCAAGTGGTTGACGCCGTGGATATTCCGGTCCTTGCGGCCGGAGGTGTCTTCGATGGCCGGGGTGCGGCGGCGATGTTCCTGATGGGCGCCTGCGGTGTCCAGGTCGGGACCCGTTTCCTCGTCGCCGACGAGTGCCGGGTGCACGACGTCTATAAGGAACGCCTCATCAAGGCTTCCGACGTGGGGACGATGGTCACGGGCAAGACCCTGGGCGACGCCGTCCGGAGCCTTAAAACGCCTTTCGCCAAGAAGTTTGCGAAACTGGAGGCCGATCCCGCGGCGACGGACGACCAGATCCGTGCCTTCGGAACCGGGTCCCTGCGGAAGGCCGTCTTCGAGGGCGACCTCGCGGGCGGCAGTTTCCTCGCCGGGGAAGTGGCCGGCCTCATCACCCGCCGGGAAAGCGCGGCGGACATTGTCAACGACATCATCGGCGGCGCGGAACGCCTCCTGGCCTCCGCTCCCGCCCTATTGAAATAAGTGTATGGAACCTAAGAGAGTAGTTATTACCGGCATGGGTGTCATTTCCTCCGTGGGAAATGACGTCCCGACGTATTGGAAGAACCTGGTGGACGGAGTCTGCGGCATCGATTACGTGGAGGATTTCAAGGATATGCCCGTCACCATTGCCGGCAAGGTGAAGGATTTCGATCCGGAGAAATACGGGATGGACAAGTCGTTCATCCGCAAACAGGATAAATTTACCCAGTTCGCGATGGCCGCAGCCTGGCAGGCCATGCAGGATGCCGGCCTGAAGACGGAAGGGGAGGGTCAGAACATCGACCCGTTCCGGCTGGGTGTGTATGTGGGTTCCGGTATCGGCGGTTTCGAGATCCAGTACCGCGAGACGGCGAAGATGATCGAGGATCCCACCGGACGCTGGATTTCCCCGCTGTTCATTCCCACGATGATTTCCAACATCGCGGCGGGCCACGTGGCTATCTGCCATCAGGCGAAAGGCCCGTGCCTGGACATTGTCACGGCTTGCGCCACCTCGTCGCACTGTATCGGCGAGGCGTTCCGCGCCGTCCGTCACGGCTATGCCGACGCCATCATCGCCGGCGGTTCCGAGCACGCCTCCATTCCCATCGGCGTGGCCGGTTTTGCCAATGCCAAGGCGCTTTCCCGCGCTACCGATCCCAAGTATGCCTCCCTCCCGTTCAACAAGAACCGGCAGGGCTTCGTGATGGGCGACGGCGCCGCCGTCCTCATCCTGGAATCCCTGGAGCACGCCCTGGAGCGCGGCGCGACCATCTACGGGGAAATGGTGGGCTACGGCAACACCTGCGACGCCTATCACGCCACGGCCCCGCGTCCGGACGGCACCACCCAGGCCCGCGCCATCAACCTCGCCCTGGAGGAAGCCGGTTTCGACCCGGAGAAGGACAACCTCTACATCAATGCCCATGGCACCGGCACGCACCTGAACGACATCGCCGAGACCCTCGCCTACAAGGTGGCCCTCGGGGACTATGCCTACAAGGCCCATATCAGCTCCATCAAGTCCATGACCGGTCACATGTTCGGCGCAGCCGGCGCGGCTGAGGCCATCGCAACGGTCCTGGCCCTGCGCGACGGCATCATCCCGCCCACCATCAACCTGGACTGCCCGGACCCGGAGTGCGACCTGGACTACACCCCCAACGTGGCCGTGAAGAGCGGCATCACCATCGGCATCTCCGACTCCCTCGGCTTCGGCGGTCACGACGCCTGCGTCGCCTTCCGCAAATACAACGGATGAGTCCTTTGTCATTCTGAGCGAAGCGAAAGAATCTAATAATATGGAGCGGGAAGAAATCAAGCGCTACCTCCCTCACCGCGAACCGATGCTCCTCCTGGACGAACTGTCCGTGGACCCGGACGGCACCGGCCACGGGAAGTACCGCATCCGGGAGGACGAATTCTTCTGCCGGGGCCATTTCCCCGGGAACCCGATGGTGCCGGGCGTCATCCTCTGCGAAATCATGGCCCAGAGCTGCGTCAGCCAGATGCTGCCCGCCATGGAAGGCCACCTGGCTGTATATCGGGGTATCGATGAGGTAAAATTCAAGAACAGCGTCTATCCCGGCGACCTGTGCGAGATCACCTGCCATACGATCGAGCAGAAGGGAAGCCTCTACTACTGCGACGCGAAGCTGGAAGTCGGCGGCAAGCTCTGCTGCCGCGGGAAGTTGACGATCGCGCTAATCCCCTGTCAATAGGGACATCCGGTCGACGGCCACTTCCACCAGGTTGCGGACCTGCGTCTTGTAGTCCGGATTGGAACTCTTCAGGTACCGGTTCGCGATGGCGCAGCACACGGTGCAGGCGTTGTGGCCGAGGTGGGTGGCGAGGCCCGCGAGCGGGGCGCCTTCCATCTCGAAGTTCGTGATCCGGTAGGTCTTGCCGTCGGTCTCGAAACGGAATTTCTCGATTTTCTCCAGCATGTCCGGCATGGCGAGGGGAACGCGGACGACGCGGCCCTGGGGACCATAGAAGCCCGGAGCGGAAATGGTTACGCCCTGGAGGGTCACGTTCTGCATCAGTTCGATGATCTTGGGGGAAGCCTTGACGAAATACGGGGACGGCAGGGATTTGTCCCAGTCCATATGCACCTTGAAAGCCTCCTCGACCTCGGGGATGGTGATCTTTTCCCGGTTGGCATACCAGTTCATCACGCCGTCGAAGCCCACGGAGATGTGGGAGAGGACGAAGGACCCGAGCGGAATGTCCGGATGGAGGGCGCCGGAGGTGCCGATGCGTAGGATGTTCAGGGCCTTGTGCTCGAGCTTGACTTCCCGGGTGGTGAAATCCACATTGGCCAGGGCGTCCAGTTCGGTCATCACGATGTCGATATTGTCGGGGCCGATGCCGTGCGAGAGGACGGTGATGCGCGTGCCGTTCCGCTGTCCCGTCACGGAAACGAATTCCCGGGATTCGTGGCGGAATTCAATATGGTCCAGGAACTGTGCGACCATCATCACCCGGGCGGGGTCGCCGACCAGGATCACGTTGTCAGCCAGTTCTTCAGGCTTCAGGTGGATGTGGAAAACGGAGCCGTCGCTATTGATGATCAGTTCGGATTCAGGGATTCTCATAACTGTTCTCGATTATGTGGTGAAGCACAAATATAGTTTTTTCCGCCGAATTATCCTATATTTGTACAAATAAACGAAACCTATGTGGCAAAGAATCCAGACCTTATACCTGGCGGTTTCCACCGCCCTGCTGTTCATCCTCTTTTTCAGTGACGCCTATTCCGTCGTCTCCCCGGACGGGATGCAGTACGTGACCTACCTCCAGATCCAGAAGCCCTATTTCGGCATCCTGCTGGTGATCCTGTTCGCGATGACCGCCCTGGCCCTGGTGACCTTCAAGGTGCGTATCCTCCAGATGCGCCTGTCCACCCTCTCCGGCCTCGTGGCCCTGGGTATGACCGGCTGGCTGGCGTACTATTACTTCACGGCCCCGGAGAACGTCACCTTCAAATGGACCGTCATCTTCCCGCTCATCGTCGCCATCTGCAACTTCCTCGCGGCCCGCGGCTGCTTCCAGGACCAGCTGATGGTGGAGAGCGCCTACCGCATCCGGGAATCCCGGAAACGCGACCGGAAGCATAAAAAGTAATCTTTTTTCGTGTATGTGCCGTACTCTGGCACAAGGTAGCCGTACCTTTGTACCAGAAAAACGACAGATACCATGAGAAACACGGATTACAACACCAGCGCCCTCGGTTCCCTCCTTTCTTCCGACGCTTCCTTCCAGGCCCTCCGGGACCTCATTGACGACCTCGGCCTCGAGGTGGAGAACGTCACTGCTCTTTGAGCGTGACGGCGACGGATTCCTTGTCGGCCGCAAGCCCCACCTTCAGTTCCCGGACCTCTTCCAGCCCCTTCTTGCGGGAAACCTGGATGCGGTCGGCGATGATGGCTTCGGAGACGGGATCCTCGATGTACTTGGTAATGGCCCGCTTGAGCGGCCTGGCCCCATAGGCGGGGTCGTAGCCCGCTTCGGCCACGAAACGCTTGGCCGCCGGGGTGACCGTAATCCGGTAACCCGCTTCCAGCGCCCGCGCCTTGAGCCCCTTCAGTTCGATGTCGATGATGCGCTCGATATCCTCCCGGGACAGGGAGTTGAAGTAGATCTGCTCGTCCACCCGGTTGATGAATTCCGGGGGAAATGCCTTCTTGACGGCCTTGGCGACCACATTCTTCCGGTCTTCCTCCAGTTTCCTGCCGGCCGTCGCAAACCCGATTCCGCTGCCGTATTCCTCCACTTCGCGGCTGCCCACGTTGGAGGTCATGATGACGATCGTGTTCCGGAAATCCACTGTCCGGCCGTTGCTGTCCGTGAGCCGTCCCTCGTCCATCACCTGCAGGAGCAGGTTGAAGATGTCGGGATGGGCCTTTTCGATTTCATCCAGCAGCACCACGCAGTAAGGTTTCCGCCGGACCCGCTCGGAAAGCTGTCCGCCCTCTTCGTAGCCCACATATCCCGGAGGCGCGCCGATGAGCCGCGACACGGAGAACTTCTCCATATATTCGCTCATATCGATCCGGACCATATTGTCCTCGGAGTCAAACAGATACTCGGCCAGGGACCGCGCCAGCTGCGTCTTTCCGACGCCCGTGGGCCCGAAGAACAGGAAGGTGCCGATGGGACGGTGCGGGTCCTTGAGGCCGGCCCGGCCCCGCTGGATGGCCCGTACGACCGTGTCGATGGCCTCGTCCTGCCCGATGATCCGGCCCTGGAGGCGCTTTTTCATCTTCAGGATGCGGTTCCCTTCGCTCTCGGCCACCTTGTTCACCGGGATGCCGGTCATCTTGGACACGACGGAGGCGATGTCCTCGGCCGTCACCGTGTCGCAGCCGCCCTTCTTGCGGGCGAGGTTCAGCCGGACCATGGAGCCCGCCTCGTCCAAGGCGTCGATGGCCTTGTCCGGGAGGGACCGGTCGGTGAGGTAGCGGTCCGTGAGGCGGACGGCGGCCTCCACGGCCTCGTCCGTATAGGTGATATGGTGGAATTCTTCGTAATGGGGCTTCAGGTGCCGGAGGATCTCCAGGGATTCCGGTACGTCCGCGGGATCCACGACGATCTTCTGGAAGCGGCGGTCCAGGGCCCCGTCCTTCTCCACGATCTTCGTGAACTCATCCATCGTCGTCGCGCCCACGCACTGGAGCTCGCCGCGGGCGAGGGCCGGCTTGAGCATGTTGGCGGCATCCAGGCTGCCCGAGGCCCCGCCGGCGCCCACGATGGTGTGGAACTCGTCGATGAACAGGATGAGGTCCGGGTCGGAATGGGCCTCCTTGATGATGGCTTTCAGGCGTTTCTCGAAATCGCCCCGGTATTTGGTGCCGGCCACCACCGAGGCGATGTCCAGCGACAGGATGCGTTTCTTGGCGAGGGCGGGGGAGATGTCCCCGGAGGCGATCCGCAGGGCGATGCCCTCCACGATGGCGGACTTGCCCACGCCCGGCTCGCCGATGAGCATCGGGTTGTTCTTCTTGCGGCGCCCCAGGATCTCGATCACGCGGGCGATCTCCATGTCGCGGCCCACGACCGGGTCCAGTTTCCCTTCCCGGGCCGCCTGGGTGAGGTCGTAACCGAACTCGCTGATGTCCAGGTCCTTCTTCTGCGCGGCCTGTTCCTCTTCTTCCCCGTTGTCCCCCTGGGCCGGCTGGCGGTCCGGTTTCGCGATCTGCAGCAGCCCTTCGCTCTCCATGAAGGAAAGCATCCTGCCGTAGTCCACCCCGCGGCTGCGGAGAAAGGCCTGGCCGTAGCTGTCCGTCGTGCGGCACAGGGCGAGCAGCAGGTGGTGCGGGGCCGCCTCCGGGCTCTTCAGCCGGGTCGCCTCCATCACGGTGATGCTCAGGACGTTCTGTGCCTGGCGGGAAAAGTTGATATGGTCGATTTCGGAGTAGGGGATGGTCTCGTTGGTGAAGATGCGGCCGTCGATGAAGGTCTTCAGCCCGGCCGGTTCCACGCCGAGGCCCTGCAGCACCCGGAAGGCGCTGTTGTCCTCGTGGCGGATGATGCCCAGGAACAGGTGGTCCGGTCCGATGCCGTAGCTTCCCGTTCGCATCGCTTCTTCACGGGCATACTGGATAATGCCGTTGAGCTGGTCGGATATCTGGATTTGCATAGATGACAAAGTTAAGCAAAATCCCCTAATCAACAATCGTGCGCGGAAGGGCTTCCGGACAATTTGTCAGTATTTGAAATGTCGTGGAAAATCGTTACATTTGCAAGTTAAAAGATACGATAGAAGAAATGGAGAACAACGACGAGAAGAATCCGGTGGAGGAGCCCCAGTCCATGGGGCTGATCCAACCTGTGGAGATTGACCATGAGATGCGGACGGCGTACATCGACTATTCGATGTCCGTGATCGTATCGCGTGCGCTGCCCGATGCCCGGGACGGCCTCAAGCCGGTCCAGCGCCGCGTGCTTTTCGGCATGAACGAAATGGGTGTCAGATATACCGGCCAGACCAAGAAATCGGCCCGTATCGTGGGTGACGTGATGGGTAAGTACCACCCGCACGGCGACTCCAGCGTGTATGACGCGATGGTCCGTCTGGGCCAGTGGTGGAACCAGCGCTATCCCCTGGTGTGGGGACAGGGCAACTTCGGTTCCATGGACGGTGACTCCCCGGCCGCCATGCGATATACCGAGGCCAAGCTCGAGAAGATGTCCGAGGATGTCCTGGCCGATATGGACGAGGATACCGTGGACATGACCAAGAACTTCGACGACACGCTCGAAGAACCGACCGTCCTGCCGACGAAGGCCCCCCTGCTGCTGTTGAACGGCGCCTCCGGTATCGCCGTGGGTATGGCCACCAACATGGCCCCCCACAACCTGGGCGAATGCTGCGACGCCATCTGCGCCTACATTGACAATCCGGAGATTACCACCGACGAACTGATGCAGTACATCAAGGGCCCCGATTTCCCGACCGGCGGCATCGTGATGGGCCGCAGCGGCATCAAGGAAGCCTACGAGACCGGCCGCGGCCGCGTCGTGGTGCGTTCCAAGACCGAGATCGAGGTGGACGACAAGGGCCACGAGACCATCATCGTCACCGAAATCCCCTACATGGTGAACAAGCGCGAGATGATCGAGAAGATCGCGCAGATGGCCGATGACAAGAAGATCGAAGGTATTTCCTATATCAACGACGAAAGCTCCCGCGAGGGTATCCGCGTGGTGATCCGCCTCAAGCAGGGCGTGAACTCCGGTGTCGTGCTGAACACCCTGTTCAAGTACACCCCGCTCCAGAGCAGTTTCTCCTTCAACAACGTCGCCCTCGTGAAGGGCCGCCCGCGCACCCTCTCCCTCAAGGAGATCCTCCAGAACTTCGTCGATTTCCGCCACGAGGTGGTGGTCCGCCGCACGAAGTTCGAACTGGACAAGGCCCGCAAGCGCGCCCACATCCTGGAAGGCCTCCTCAAGGCGATGGACATCATCGACGAGATCGTCCACGTGATCCGCTACGAGGCCGGCTCCATCGACGAAGCCCGCCAGATCCTGATGGACCGCTGGGCGTTCTCCGAGATCCAGGCGACCGAAATCGTCAACATGCGCCTGCGCCAGCTCGTCGGCTTGGAGCGCGAGAAGCTCCAGAACGAGTATGACGAACTGATGAAATTCATCGCCCACTGCGAGGAAGTCCTCGCCAGCGTGGAACTCCAGCTGAGCATCGTCAAGGACGAGACCCGCGAGCTCAAGGAGAAGTACGGCGACCCGCGCCGCACCGAGATCACCCTCTCCGAGGACGAATTCAACCCGGAGGACTTCTATTCCGACGAGGACCAGGTGATCACGATCTCCCACCTGGGCTATATCAAGCGCACCCCGCTCACTGAATTCCGCACCCAGAACCGCGGCGGCAAGGGCATCAAGGCCAGCGCCACCCGCGACGAGGACTTCATCGAGCACATCTATATTGCGAACAACCACTCGACCCTCCTCCTGTTCACGCAGAAGGGCCGCTGCCACTGGCTCAAGGTCTATGAGATCCCGGAGGGCAACCGTTCCTCCAAGGGCCGCGCCATCCAGAACATCCTGATGATCGAACCGGATGACAAGATCAAGGCCTACGTGAACGTGAAGACCCTCAAGGACGAGGATTTCATCAACAACAACTTCATCGTGATGGTGACCCGCCAGGGTATCATCAAGAAGACTTCCCTCGAGGCCTACTCCCGTCCGAGGACGGCCGGCGTGAACGCCATCAACATCCGCGAGGACGACGAACTCCTCGAGGCCATCCTCACCAACGGCCGCTGCAACATCATGATTGCGGCCCATGGCGGACGCTGCGTCCGCTTCGACGAACAGGAGGCCCGTCCGCTCGGCCGGACGTCCACCGGCGTGCGTGGCATCAATCTTGATGAGGGGGATTATGTGATCGGTGTCGTGTGCCAGGATCCGGAAGCCGAAGGCTCTGAGAACCGCCAGGTTCTCGTGGTTTCCGAGAACGGATTCGGCAAGCGCTCCGACCCGAACGAGTACCGTCAGACCGCCCGCGGAGCGAAGGGTGTCATCACCCTGAAGATCACGGAGAAGACGGGCGCCCTGGTGGCCATCAAGAACGTCACGGACGAGGACGACCTGATGATCATCAACCGCTCTGGCCTGACGATCCGGATGCCGGTTTCCACCATCCGCGTGGCGGGACGCGCCACCCAGGGGGTGAAGCTGGTATCGATCCGCGAAGGAGATGCCATCGCTGCCGTGTCCGTCGTGGCCCACAGCGACGATGAAGAAACCCAGGCTGCAGAAAACCAGGAGTTGCCTGCAGCACCCGAAGAAGAGAATAACAACAATTAACCTTTTTATTAACGCCATGAAAAGAATTTTTCTCGCCCTCGCGCTTGTTGCCTCCGTTCAGGTAGCCAACGCCCAGATCAAGTCCGATGCCGACATCCAGAAGGCCATCGACAAGGCGGAAGCCACTGCCAATGACGCCAAGAAAGGCGCCAAGCCGGCCCCGTGGATGAAACTCGGTGAAGCCTATGTCAAGGCCTACACCAACCCGACCACGAACCTTTCGACGGGTATCGACAAGCAGACGTTCTCCCTGATGGCCGGCGAAAAGCCGTCCGCCGTCGAGAAGGTCACCCTGGACGGCCAGACCTACGAGAAGCAGGTCCTCAGCCGTGCCAACGTCTATTTCACCGAGGCCGGCCAGCTCGCCTTCTATGAGGTGACGAAGCCGTCCGTGGCCGGCGACCCGCTGGAGAAGGCGGTGAACGCCTACGCCAAGGCTTTCCAGCTGGGTGCCAAGGAAAAGGAAGTGGACGGTGCCCTGCAGAACATCGTGGGTTACTACTACCAGGATGCCATCACGGCCTACTCCCTGGGTGACCTGCCCAAGGCGAGCGACCTCTTCGGAAAGGCTGCTGCCGCTTCGATGACCCCTCCGAGCTCCCGCATTGACACCAACGCCGTGTACAACACCGCTTTCACCGCGGCCAACTCCGGTAACTTCGGTCGTGCGAAGGAGTACTACAACAAGTGCCTCGACCTGGGTTACACCGCCGATGGTTCCGTCTATGCCGCCCTGTCCAACTGCGCCCTCGCTGACAAGGACACCACTACCGCGAAGCAGTTCCTGGCCGACGGTCTCCAGAAGTATCCGGACAACGCCAGCATCCTGACGAACCTCATCAACCTGTACATCCAGCTCAAGGAGGATCCCAAGAAGATCGTCGAACTGCTGGACGAGGCCAAGGCCCAGATGCCGGACAACCCTTCCCTCTACTATGTGGAAGGCAACATCCTCGTGGGTATCAAGGACTTTGACGGTGCCCTCAAGGCTTACAAGCAGGCTTCCGAGATCGATCCCAACTACGAGTGGGGTTATTATGGTGAAGGCTCCATGTGGCTCCAGAAGCAGGCCGACCTCGTGGAAGAGGCCAACGCCCTGCCGGTGAACGCCTACAAGGAGTACGACGCCAAGATGGAGGAGATCAGCCAGGCCCTCAAGAATGCGGTTCCCGCTTTCGAGACCTGCTATGAGAAGGCGAAGGACCAGGCCCTGAAGGACGCCGCCGCCGACTTCCTGAAGCGCGTCTATTTCGCCCTGCGTAACGAAGCCCCTGAGTATCAGACCGGTTACGAGAAGTACAACGCCATCGTTGGTGGTGAGTAGTCTGCCGCAAGCGTGAAGCGCTTGCTGAGCATAACCTTCTGCTGCGTGGTTGCCTGGACGGCGGCCGCGCAGCATTTGCCTGACCGGTCCGGTCCCGGATCCTTCGAGTCGCTCTGGCCCATCCGGACGGATTTCCTGAAGCCGCAACCGGATACCGTATCCATCTTCGTGGTCGGGGACATCATGAGCCACCGGGCCGTGTCCAAGAGTGCGGAGGAATTCGGTTTCCGTTCCTTCTTCAAGTACTTGGAAGACCGGATCGGGCGGGCGGACCTCGCCATCGGCAACATGGAATTTCCCCTGGCCGGAAAGCCCTATACGGGTTATCCGGCCTTTTCGGGCCCGGATGAGTATCCCCAGTACCTGTCCGACATCGGTTTCGACGTCTTCCTGACGGCGAACAACCACATCCTGGACAAGGGAACGGCCGGCCTGCGGCGCACCATCGACGTGCTGGAGGAAAAGGGCCTGCTGTATACGGGCATCGCCCGGAACGAGCGGGCCGATACGCTCCTGAACCCCCTGATGCTGCACGTGCGGGGGCTCCGGATCGCCATTGTCAATTTCACCTACGGGACCAACACCGGACCGTGGGACCCTTGGCCCAAGGTCAACTATATGCGGAAAAAGGATATCCTGCCCATGCTGGAGCGCGCCCGGGGTGCAGACCTGGTGCTGGTGTTCCCGCACTGGGGAACCGAATACCGGCTCCATCACGACGCGGCCCAGGAGGAAATGGCCCGCTGGCTCGTAGAGAATGGGGCCGATGTCGTCGTGGGGGCGCATCCGCACGTCATCCAGGATGTCGAATACATCGGGGACTCCCCGGTCATCTACTCGCTCGGCAATGCCCTGTCGAACCAGAACGACCTGAATTCCAGGCTGGAACTGGCCCTCACCCTCCGGGTGGTCCTGGAGGAGGAAAAGGCGCCGCGCCTGCTGGAACCCGCCTTTGAATACATCTGGTGCACCAAGCCCGGGATGGTGGAGGATTCCTACAGCACCGTCCCCGTGACCCTGCCGGATTCCCTGTGGCGCGTGAAGGCCGATTACGAGAACATGCAGTCTACCTATCGGAAGATTTATGAAGAAAACCATTACGCTGGAAGCGGTCGATCCCGTTGAACTGTACGGGGCCGGCAACAAGATCCTCACGGAGTTCTGCTCCTATTTCCCGCACCTGAAAGTCGTGGCGCGGGGCCACGAGCTCATCCTGGAGGGGCGCGAGAGCGACATCGAGGAGTTCCAGGTCCGTTTCGGGGAACTGGTGGAGCGCCGGCACCGGAAGATGAACCTCACCGTGTACGACGTGGAGGACATCTTCGACGGCACATCCTCGCCGGAGAAGTTCCGCCTGACCGGGGACGCCATCATCGTGCACGGGACGGACGGGAAGCCCATCCGTGCCCGCAACAAGACGCAGGAGGAACTGGTCAAGGCCTACTTCGACAACGACCTCATCTTCGCCGTGGGCCCTGCCGGAACGGGCAAGACCTATATCGCCATCGCCCTGGCCGTCCGTGCCCTGAAGAACCGGGAGATCAAGCGGATCATCCTCACCCGGCCGGCCGTCGAGGCGGGGGAGCGCCTGGGTTTCCTGCCCGGCGACCTCAAGGACAAGCTGGACCCGTATCTCCAGCCGCTGTACGATGCCCTGGAAGATATGATCCCGTCCCGGAAACTGAATGAGTTCATGGCCGACGGGACCATCCAGATCGCCCCGCTCGCCTATATGCGCGGCCGGACGCTGGACCGGGCCTGTGTCATCCTGGACGAGGCGCAGAACACGAGCCTGGGGCAGCTGAAGATGTTCCTGACCCGTATGGGCGCCAGCGCCAAGTTCATCGTCACCGGTGATGCGACGCAGGTGGACCTGCCCCGCCGGAGCGATTCCGGCCTGCTGACGGGCATCCGGCTCCTCCGCGGCCTCAAGGGCGTCGCCACCATCACCTTCCGGAACGAGGACATCGTCCGGCATCCCCTGGTCGTCAAGATCGTGAAGGCCTTCGACGAAGTCGAAAACCCGGCCGGGAATTTTGACGGCGCGTGAAAAACCATTACCTTTGTAAGTTCAGGTCAATTGCTGCGCTATGAAACGGTCCTTCATCCTGTCCATCGCCTGTGCGGCCCTCCTCGTGAGCGGCTGCGACTTCCTCCGTTCCCTGGCCGGGAGGCCCACGTCGGCGGAGTTGGAAATCAAGCGTGTAGCCATTGAAAAGGCGAAGGAGGAGGCCCGCGTCCAGGCCCGCATTGACTCCCTGGAGCGCGTGCGGCAGCACCTGGCGGACTCCCTGGCCGCCCTGGATGCCCACCTGCTGGATTCGCTGTCGCAGACCCGGGGCACCCTCCTGAACCCTTCGCGGATGGGCGGCCTGTTCACGACCAAGCTGGAAGCGAAGTACTATGTCATCGTCGGCGCTTTCCGGACCCGCTCCAATGCCGAGCGGAAACTGGAAAAGTGCAACGAGGAAGGATTTACAGGGACCATCATCAGCTTCCGGAACGGCTTGATGGCCGTGGGCGTGTGCCCTTCGGACAGCCTGAACGAAACCCATCGGAAACTTCAGGAGATGCGCGGGAACGGAATTTGCCCGAAGGACGCCTGGATTCTAGTAAATGAATGACGGCATGAGAAAGCATCTCCTTCTCGGGGCAGCCTGCCTGCTCCTCTCCACGGCCCTGCCGGCCCAGTTCCGCACCGGCTCCGCCTCTTTTGACGACCTCTATGATTCCGAAACGGTCCATGCCTTCAAGGAGCATGTGTCGTTCCTGTCCTCCGCCGCCCTGGAAGGCCGCAAGGCCGGTTCCGAGGGGGAACTGGAGGCGGCGGAATACGTGGGCCGTACCCTGGAAAAATACGGCGTTGACCTTGTCTCCCCGGTGACGGGGCAGGAATTCAGCGTCGCCCGCGAGGGGGCCGACACCCTGACCTCCCGCAATGTCATCGGCTTCATTCCCGGATGGGACAAGTCCCTGAATGACCGGTATATCGTCATCGGCGCCCGCCTGGACAACCTGGGCATGGACACCTATCTCGTGGACGGGGAGCCCACCCGGCGTATCTATTTCGGGGCCAATGGCAACGCCTCCGGCCTCGCGATGCTCCTGGAACTGGCCTCCCGGCTTTCCACGAACCGCGTCCTGCTGCGTCGCAACGTGCTTTTCGTGGCTTTCGGCGCATCCAATGAGACCCTGGCCGGTTCCTGGTACTTCCTGAACCGGTCCTTCTCCGATGCGGACCATATCGACGCGATGATCAACCTGGACATGCTCGGAACGGGGGAGCGCGGCTTCTATGCCTATTCCTCCTCCAACGAGGATATGGACAAGATCGTCCGCACCTTGCAGGGGGAACTCCTGCCGGTCCAGGCGCAACTGACTCTGGAAGAGCCCTATACCTCCGACCACCGGGCCTTCTACGAACGGGAAATCCCCTCCGTCCTGTTCACGACCGGCCGTTATCCCGAACACGGGACCGGCCGCGACTCCTATGACATCGTGGATTTCGACGGGATGGAGAAGGAACTGGAATACATCTACACCTACGCGGTCTCCCTGTGCAACGGTCCGCGCCCCCTGTTCCGGCAGGACGGCAGCAAGACGCCGGCGCCCGAAAGCGGGGTTATCTCCTGGAACGACTGCGACGTCAAACCCGTGTTCCTGACCTCCAGCGAGCCCTCGTACTTCCTGGAAAAATGGGTGTACCAGTATCTGAAATACCCCCGGTACGCCGTGGATAACGGCATCCAGGGCCGTGTGTTCGTGGACCTGGTGATCGACGAGAGCGGCAATGTACGGGACGTGAAGGTGTCCCGCAGCGTCCACACGTCACTGGACGAGGAGGCGGTCCGGGTGATCTCGGCGTCGCCGAAATGGCGGCCGGGCAGGCACCGCGGCCAGAAGGTGAGCGTGGCCCTGACCATCCCGGTGGACTTCCGGCTGGAGAAGGGGACCAAGGGCTCCTTCGGCATCAATGGAAAGAGAATCAAATAGATACCTATGGAATACAATTTCATCGAAATCGAGAAAAGATGGCAGGCCTGGTGGGCTGAGCACAAGACCTACCAGGCAGTGACCGATCCGTCCAAACCCAAATACTATGTGCTGGACATGTTCCCGTACCCCTCCGGGGCGGGCCTGCACGTGGGACATCCGCTGGGCTACATCGCCAGCGACATCTTCGCCCGTTACAAGCGCCTGAAGGGCTTCAACGTCCTGCATCCGATGGGCTACGACGCCTTCGGCCTGCCGGCCGAGCAGTATGCGATCCAGACCGGCCAGCATCCGGAGAAGACCACCCACGACAATGTGGCCCGCTACCGTTCCCAGCTGGACCGGATCGGGTTCTCCTTCGACTGGGACCGTGAATTCCGCACCTGCGACCCGGATTACTACAAGTGGACCCAGTGGGCCTTCCTGAAGATGTTCGGCAGCTGGTATGACAACCGCCTGCAGAAGGCCCGTCCCATCGAGGAACTGACGGCCGCCTTCGAGCAGGGTGGTTCCGCCGCCGTGGACGCCGCCAACAACGACGCTCCCGTCTTCACCGCGGAGCAGTGGAAGTCCTTCAGCGAAAAGGAGAAGGCCGATGTCCTGATGCACTACCGCATCGCCTACCAGGGCGAATCCACGGTGAACTGGTGTCCGGAGCTCGGTACGGTACTCGCGAATGACGAAGTCAAGGAAGGCTATTCCGTGCGGGGCGGTTATCCGGTGTACCAGAAGAAAATGACCCAGTGGCAGCTCCGCGTATCGGCCTATGCCGGACGCCTCCTGGATTCCCTGGACCGCCTGGACTGGACCGACTCCCTGAAGGAGATGCAGCGCAACTGGATCGGCAAGTCCCAGGGCGCGGAAATGGTGTTCCGGATGGAATGTGACGGCCGCTCGTATGACGTCACCATCTTCACCACCCGGGCCGATACCGTGTTCGGTGTGACCTTCATGGTCCTGGCCCCGGAAAGCGAGTGGGTCCAGAAACTCACCTCCGCTTCGCAGAAGGAGGCCGTGGAAGCCTATCTGGATCAGGTGAAGAAGAAGACCGAGCGTGAACGCATCGCCGGCAAGGCGGTGACTGGCGTGTTCTCCGGTGCCTATGCCACGAATCCCCTTACGGGGGACAAGGTTCCGGTGTGGATTGCCGAATATGTGCTCGCAGGTTACGGTACCGGCGCCATCATGGCCGTTCCGGCCCACGACAGCCGTGACTACGCCTTCGCGAAGAAGTTCGACCTGCCCATCGTCCCGCTCATCGAGGGCGCCGACGTGTCTGAAGAGAGTTTCGATGCCAAGGAAGGCATCATGATGAACAGCGGCTTTCTGAACGGGATGACCGTGAAGGAGGCCATTCCGGCCGCCATCGATTACGTGGAGGCCCATGGCCTGGGCCGCCGGAAGGTGAATTTCCGTCTCCGGGATGCCATCTTCTCCCGCCAGCGCTACTGGGGCGAGCCGTTCCCGATCTATTTCAAGGACGGGATCGCGACCCCCATCCCGTTTGACAAACTCCCGCTGACCCTGCCGGAGATCGACCAGTACAAGCCCACCGAGGCCGGCGATCCGCCGCTTGCCCGTGCGAAGGACTGGACCTACGACGGCTATCCGCTGGAAACCAGCACGATGCCGGGCTTCGCGGGTTCCAGCGCCTACTACCTGCGTTATATGGATCCCCACAATGACCAGGCACTGGTCTCCCGCGAGGACGACGAGTACTGGCGCAGCGTGGACCTCTACGTGGGAGGTACCGAACACGCGACGGGCCATCTGATTTACAGCCGTTTCTGGAACAAGTTCCTGTTTGACCTGGGCTATGTCTGCGAGGACGAGCCGTTCCGCAAGCTCATCAACCAGGGCATGATCCAGGGCCGGTCCAACTTCGTGTACCGCATCGTGAACACGAACACCTTCGTCTCCCTGGGCCTCAAGGACAAATACGAGACGACGGAGATCCACGTGGACGTGAACATCGTTCGGAACGACCGTCTGGACCTCGAGGCCTTCAAGGCCTGGCGTCCCGAGTTCGCCACCGCCGAGTTCATCCTCGAAAACGGGGAATATGTCTGTGGCTGGGCCATCGAGAAGATGTCCAAGTCCATGTTCAACGTCGTCAATCCCGACTATGTGTGCGACACCTACGGGGCGGATACCCTCCGCCTGTACGAGATGTTCCTCGGCCCCATCGAGCAGGCGAAGCCCTGGTCCACGGATGGCATCGACGGCGTGAACCGCTTCCTCAAGAAGATCTGGCGCCTGTTCTGGGACCGTGACACCTGGCTTGTCACCGACGAGAAGCCCACGGCGGAAGAACTCAAGGCCCTGCACAAGCTCATCGGCAAGGAGCAGGAGGACATTGAGCATTTCTCCTACAACACGACCGTATCGGCCTTCATGATTGCCCTGAACGACCTCCAGGGCTGTTCCAAGCGGGCCATCCTGGAGCCGCTCCTCATCCTGCTGTCCCCGTTCGCCCCGCACATCGCGGAGGAACTCTGGCACCAGCTGGGCCACGAGGAGTCCATCACCTGCGCCGCCTTCCCGGAGTATCGCGAGGAGTACACGGTGGAGAATTCCGTCAAGTATCCGGTTTCCTTCAACGGGAAGACCCGCTTCCTGCTGGATGTCCCGGCCGACATGGCCCCGGCTGACGTGGAGGCCCTGGTCCGTGCCCACGAGAATACGGCCAAGTACGTGGGGGACATGATGATAGCCAAGGTCATCGTCGTTCCCGGCCGCATCGTGAACGTGGTCCTGAAAAAGTAGGCTATGGAAGGGAAAAAGATTCTGACCAGCATTTACGACTATGTCGTCATCACCCTGGGCGTGGTGCTCTTCGTGATGGCGTGGCAATGTTTCCTGCTTCCCAACAACATGATCGACGGCGGACTCACCGGTGCGTCCGCCCTCCTGTCGATGGTGACCTCCGTCCCGGTGGATATCTGGTACTTCGGTATCAACGTGCTCCTGCTGGTGCTGGCTTGGTTCATCCTGGGGCGGGGCTTCGGCCTGAAGACCATCTATGCCATCGTGATCTCCACCGGCCTTTTCCGCCTGCTGGGAAGCGAAAGCATGTCCTGGCTCTGGTCCGTGGAAGGCAATATCCTGTATGTCGGGGACGGCATCCTGGTCCCGATCATCGGCGGCCTCCTGGAAGCGGTGGGTCTGTCGATGATCATCATCCGCGGCGGTTCCTCCGGGGGAACGGACATCCTGGCGCTCATCGTGAACAAGTTCTGGCCCGTCACCATCGGCCGTTTCTACCTGTATTCGGACTTCGTGGTGATCACCCTGCTCATCCTGGTGCCGGGACGCACCTTCACGGATGTGGTCTACGGTTATATCACGATGGGTGTCTGCGCCTATGTCCTGGACCTCATCACCCTGGGCAAGGAGGCGACGGTGCAGGTGATCATTTTCTCGGACCGGTTCCACGAGATCGGGGATTACATCACGAAGACCATGGAACGCGGCGTCACGGCGCTCAAGGCCGTCGGCTGGTACACGCAGGAAGACCGCAAGGTCCTGATGGTGATGCTCCGCAGAAATGAGCTCCCGGAGCTCGTGAAAGCGGTCAAGTCGCTGGACCCCAAGGCTTTCGTGACGGTCGTCCCGGCCAATAACGTGTACGGCGAAGGCTTCGATGAAATCAAGGTCGGGATCGAACACAAGAAGAAAAAACAACAGTAACCTGATATGCCTGCACTTAAAAAGACTTTCTGGACAGTGGTCAAGGAATGGGCCCTCGTGACCTTGGGAATCCTGATTTATGTGACGGGATGGTCCCTGTTCCTGATGCCCAACAACCTGGTGGGCGGCGGCGTGTCCGGTATCGCTTCCATGGTCCAGTATGCGACGGGCGGAGCCATCCAGATGGGTTATACCTACTTCGTCCTGAATGCCATCCTCATCGTCGCGGCCATCGTCGTGATCGGTATGGGCTTCGGGGCGAAGACCATCTACGCCATCATCCTGGCGTCCCTCGGCCTGCGCTTCCTGCCGGACCTGCTTCCGCTGGAGATCATCCAGACGCTGGCCCTGCAGAACGGGAAGCTGATGTCCACCCTCTGCGGCGGCCTGATGGCGGGAATCGGTATCGGAATGTCCATCTCCAACGGCGGCAGCACGGGCGGAACCGACATCATCGCCATCATCTACACCAAGTACCGCAACGTGTCCCCGGGCAAGGTGATCCTGTACCTGGACTTTGTCGTCATCCTGTCCTCCCTGTTCGTCCCGTCCATCGTTCCGGACCTGGATCCGGCGACCGGGCAGCAGCTCCTGGGGGCGGACGGCCAGCCGCTCACGCACCTGATGCCGTTCTCGGAAAAGGTGACGACGGTGGTATACGGCCTCATCCTGGTGACGGTGAACGGACGGGTCATCGACATGTACCTGTCCGGTTCCCAGCAGAGCATCCAACTGTTCATCCTGTCCAAGCATTATCCGGAAATCGCCGATGCCATCACCCGGGACCTGCACCGGGGCGTGACCGTCCTCAACGGCAAGGGCTGGTACACCCAGGAACCCACCGAGGTCCTGATGGTCATGACGCGGAAAACCGACCTGAACCTGTTCCTTCGGCATATTAAAGCCATTGACCCCGATGCCTTCCTGTCCGTCTCCTCCGTGAACGGCGTGTACGGGCGGGGCTTTGATACGATCAAGGGAAAATAGGTCCCTCCCTGCCGGGCGAAAGACCGTCAGCCGATGAAATTACTGCTGCTGTTTTTCGCTCCGGTCCTCCTGGCTGGAGTGTACTTCCTGGGCCGCCGGCACGGACTTCGAGCGTCCGCCCGGCGGCAGCAACTCTCCCCTTCGAAAGGGGACGACAACGAATCACAGGCAGACGGGCCTGTCGTCGTCGACCAGCTGCTGTACGACAGATGTTGCCGGTATATGGCGGACCGAAAGCCGTTCCTCGTGGAGTCATTCTCCCTGAACGATCTGGCCAACGCGCTGTTTACCAACAAGGTGTACCTCTCCAAGACCATCAACTACTACTCCGGGAAAAACTTTCGAAGCTATGTCAACTACTATCGGGTGATGTATGCGATGGAACTGTTCCGGAGGAACAAGGCGCTCACGGTGTCGGAACTCGGCGCCCTCGCCGGTTTCCACTCGAGTACGACTTTCAACTCGTCCTTCAAGGCCGTGATGGAGGAATCTCCGAGTACCTGGTGCGCCCGGTTGCGGAAGAAGAACCGGGATTCCGTAAAATAGAACCTGCCCCGGCAGGAAGGGACCTGAAAGGCCGGCCGTCCAGGCCGGCCTTTGTCGGTTTTCAACAGGTCCCTGTTTATAAGTCGATTCGCATTTCCGGCAGAAATACGTTATCTTTGTTCACGGTTTTTGGAAACCCCTGGCAAGGAAAACCTTTAAACCTACCATAATGTCACAGCAGCAGCAAGCCATCTATGATGCCCGCGCCCTCGGGAGCGGCAAGATGCTTACCCTCGGCCTCCAGCACATGTTCGCCATGTTCGGGGCCACGATCCTGGTTCCGGTCATCACCGGACTGTCCATGTCCGCCACCCTGCTTTTCGCAGGTCTCGGCACCCTCCTGTTCCATGTTCTCACCAAGATGCGGGTCCCGGCATTCCTCGGCTCGTCCTTCGCGTTCCTGGGCGGCTACGCAGCCGTTGTCGCCATGGGTGAATCGCAAGGCCTTTCTGCCGCCGAATCCCTGCCTTACGCCTGCATCGGAGTCTTCTGTGCAGGCCTTTTTTATCTCGTGCTGTCCGCGCTCTTCGCGGCCTTCGGCGCGAAGAAGGTGATGCGGTTCTTCCCGCCCATCGTGACGGGCCCCATCATCATCGCCATCGGCCTCACCCTGTCCGGATCGGCCATCCAGAACTGCACCCAGAACTGGTGGATCGCCCTGCTGGCGATGCTCATCATCATCGTCTGCAACATCTGGGGCCGCAAGATGATCCGGGTCACCCCCATCCTCCTGGGTGTGCTGGGCTCCTACGCCGTCGCGGCCTGTTTCGGCCTCTGTGATTTCACCCCTGTCCGGGACGCTGCCTGGATCGGTGTCCCGTTCCAGTGGGAGAACACCGCCTTCCACGTGTTCCAGAACCCGAACTGGGGCCTGGTGGTTTCCGCCATCATCGCCATCATCCCCATCTCCCTCGCGACGATGATCGAGCACATCGGCGACATGTGCGCCATTTCCTCCACGACGGGGGTCAACTATCTGGAAGATCCGGGCCTGCACCGCACCCTTCTGGGTGACGGTCTGGCTACGGCCCTGGCGTCCCTGTTCGGCGCGCCGGCCAATACCACTTACGGCGAGAATACGGGCGTGCTGAACCTCACCCGGGTGTATGACCCGCGCGTGATCCGCATCGCGGCCGTCTTCGCCATCATCCTGTCCTTCTGCCCGAAGTTCTCCGCCCTCATCAGCGCGATGCCGGCGGCGAGCATCGGCGGTGTCTCCCTGGTCCTGTACGGTATGATCAGCGCCGTGGGCGTCCGCAACATCGTGGACAACCAGGTGGACTTCACCGCTGCGCGGAACGTCCTCATCGCCGCCCTCGTCCTCGTCCTGGCCATCGGCATCAAGTACGGGGCGAACGACAGCATCTCCCTGGGCTTCACCTCCCTGTCCGGCCTGGCCATCGCCGCGCTGGTCGGCATCTTCCTCAATGCCATCCTGCCGGGTAAGGACTATGAGTTCGGAAAGAATCCCAAGGGTGACCGGGCCGTTGACTTCGAGATCAACCCGGCCCTCCGCAAAGAAAGAACGAAGAAAGTAAAAAATTCATAAACAGCGTTTTATGCTTAGCAAAAAAACTCTTGTCGCTGCCGTGGCAGCGCTGGCCCTGGGCTCCGCCGCCCACGCGCAGACCAACCTCCAGGTTTTCTATGATTTCGGCAAGGACCGGAACATCATCACCTCGACCCTGGAAGGGTTCTACAATGACAACTGGGGGAACACCTTCTTCTTCGTGGACTACGACTACTCGCTGAAGAACGCCTTCCCCAACGGTACGTACTTCGAGATCGCCCGCTGCCTGAACTTCTGGCAGAACACGTTCCTGGCTCCCCTGAGCATCCAGGTCGAGTACAACGGCGGCGTGTACAACAAATACGGGATCAACCACGCCGCCCTGGCCGGCCTGGACCTGTTCCTGCACAGCAAGAGCTATAAGACCACCTTCAACCTGAAGGCGCTCTACAAGTGGATCAACTATTCCGACCAGCCGGAGGGCTACAAGAGCATGCTGCCGATGCAATTCACGGCCGTGTGGGGCTTCCAGGACCTGTTCGGTCTGACAGGACTCCGTTTCAGCGGCTTTGCCGATGTCTGGTGGCAGGACCATACGCTGTACACCGATGAGAAGGGCACCGCCCTGGCGATTCCGGAGAAATCCCGCCTGGTGTTCCTCTCCGAGCCCCAGCTTTGGTACAACCTCGGCCAGTGGGTCGGCGTTCCGAATTTCAACATCGGCGGCGAGGTGGAACTCGCCTATGACTTCGGCACCTGCCGGGGCTTCTGGGTGCGTCCGTGCGCCGGTATCAAGTGGGTCTTCTAACGGTTGAGCCATGAGCAAGTTCCTGGAAAAGGCTTTCGGCTTCGAGGCCGGAAAGCATTCTGTCCGGACGGAGATCCTGGCAGGCATTACCACCTTCCTCACCATGGCCTACATCCTGGCCGTGAATCCGAACATCTTCAGCGCCCTGCCCGGCATGCCCGGCGGCGCCGTTTTCACGGCCACGGCCCTGGCCGCCATCATCGGTACCCTGGTGATGGCCCTCTATGCCAAGAAGCCCTTCGCCCTGGCTCCCGGTATGGGACTGAACGCCTTCTTCGTGTACACCGTATGCCTGGGCATGGGTTACTCCTGGCAGTTCGCCCTCACCGCCGTGCTGCTGGAAGGCCTCATCTTCATTGTCCTCACCGTTACCAAGGTGAGAACCTGGCTCCTGGATGCCATTCCGGGCACCTTGAAGAAAGCCATCGGCGCCGGTATCGGCCTGTTCATCGCCTTCATCGGCATGCAGAACGCCGGCATCATCGTGAACAATGATTCCACCCTGATCGGACTGGGCAAGATCACCGAAGGGACCGCCCTCCTGGGCATGCTGGGCCTGTTCATCACGGCCGGCCTGGTGATGGCCAAGATCCGCGGCGGAATGCTCTGGGGCATTCTCATCACTACGCTGATCGGCCTGTTCATCAAGGATCCTTCGACGGGGAAGGCCATCACCCAGTTCAACGGCTTCGTGTCCCTGCCGGACAGCGTGAGCCCCATCTTCTGCAAGTTCGAGTGGCACAATGTGCTGACCCTGGATATGCTGGTGATCGTGTTCACCTTCCTGTTTGTCGATATGTTCGACACCATGGGCACCATCATCGGCGTGCACCAGGGTGCCGGCCTCGTCCCGGAAGGCGCTCCCCGCGACCATGTCCCCGGGGCTGAGAAAATGTTCATGGCCGATTCCATCGCCACTGTGGCCGGTGCCTGCCTGGGTACTTCCACCACCACGACCTATGTCGAGAGCGCTTCCGGCGTGGGTGAGGGTGGCCGGACCGGCCTCACGGCCTTCTCGACCGTGGTCTGCTTCGCGCTGGCCCTGTTCTTCAGCCCGCTGTTCCTGGCCATCCCCAGCGCCGCCACCGCTCCCGCCCTCATCATCGTGGGCGTGATGATGATGCCTTCCATCAAGCGCATCCACTGGGACGACTATTGCAAGGCCATCCCCGCCTTCATCACCATCATCATGATGCCGCTCGCTTACAGTATTTCCGACGGTATCCTGCTGGGTGTGATCTCCTATGTGCTCTGCCACGCCATCGCCGGCAAATTCAAGGATATCTCCCCGACGATGTGGGTGCTGGCCGTTTTGTTCATCTGCAAGTATATCTTTATTTAGCATGGGTATTTACCGGACCCTTGACGACGGAGAATTCCGGGACCTCGCGTCCCGGATTCTCTATGAAGACAACCACCTTCTCGTGTTCAACAAACGGTCGGGAGAGATCGTTCAAGGCGACAAGACGGGGGATGAACCCGTGAGCGATACGCTCAAGGCCTTCATCGCCCAGCGGGACGCCAAGCCCGGCCAGGTGTTCATGGGCGTACCCCACCGCCTGGACAGGCCCGTGAGCGGCCTCGTGCTGCTGGCCAAGACTTCCAAGGCCTTGGAACGGCTCAATGCGATGTTCCGCTCCGGGGAGGTCCACAAGACCTACTGGGCCCTCTGCTGCGCAAAACCGGACCCGGAAACGGCGCTGCTGGTGAACTGGATGACCCGCAACGAAAAGTTGAACAAATCCTTCATCGCCAAGGGTCCCGGCCACGAGGCCAAGGAAGCGAAGCTGAAGTACACCTTCCTGAAGAGCACCGACCGCTATCACCTCGTGGAAGTGGAGCTCCTCACCGGCCGCCATCACCAGATCCGCTGCCAGCTCGCCCACATCGGCTGCCCCATCAAGGGCGACCTCAAGTACGGCGCTCCGCGCTCTAACCCCGACGGAGGCATTTCCCTCCACGCCCGTTCCGTCCGCTTCATCCACCCGGTCAAGAAGACGGAAATCGTCCTGGATGCACCGGTGCCGGCATCCTGGAAGGGTGTGTAACCTTTAATCAATCGAACCGTTATGACCTGCAACCTGAAGAACCGCAGTTTCCTCAAACTGCTCGACTTTACCCCGGAGGAGATCTGTTACCTGATCGACCTCGCCCGTGATCTCAAGCACGCCAAGAAAAACGGCCTGGAGCGCCCCACGATGACGGGCAAGAACATTGCGCTTCTTTTCGAGAAGACATCGACCCGGACGCGCTGTGCCTTCGAGGTCGCCGCCCACGACCAGGGGGCGCACGTGACCTACCTGGGGCCCTCCGGTTCCCAGATGGGCATCAAGGAGTCGATGAAGGACACCGCCCGGGTGCTCGGCCGGATGTTCGACGGCATCGAATACCGCGGCTTTGCGCAGGCCACCGTCGAACAGCTTGCCGCCTATGCCGGGGTTCCCGTGTGGAACGGCCTCACCGATGAGGCCCATCCGACACAGATCCTCGCCGATTTCCTGACGATGAGCGAGCACTGCGACAAGGACTGGAAGGAGATCCGTTTCGCCTATCTGGGGGATGCCCGCTTCAATATGGGCAACTCCCTGCTCGTGGGCGGGGCAAAGATGGGGATGGACGTCCGGATCGTCGCTCCGAAGGCACTCCAGCCCGCCGAAGAATTGGTTGCCCGGTGCAGGGCGATCGCGGCGGAAACCGGTGCCCGGATTACCATCACTGATGACATCGATGCGGGCGTACGGGACTGTGACTTCCTGTACACGGATATCTGGGTGTCGATGGGAGAACCTGCCGAGGTCTGGAAGGAACGCATCGACCTGCTGAAACCCTATCAGGTCAATGCCGCCCTGATGGCCCGGACGGGCAACCCGGACTGCAAGTTCATGCACTGCCTGCCGTCGTACCACAACCTGGAAACCCGGGTCGGGCGTGAGATTTACGCGCAGTTCGGCCTGGACGGGGTCGAGGTGACCGAGGACGTGTTCGAATCGGAGGCGAGCATCGTCTTCGACGAGGCCGAAAACCGGATGCACACCATCAAGGCCGTCATGGTCGCGACGCTGGGCGACTGAGCCGCTGCCTTGTGAAATAGGAAAACGAAAAATGCAGGCCTTTCGGTCTGCATTCACTTTCTGATGAAGTCGGGGGACTACCAGCGCTCTTCGTCGGAGACGGTGAGCTTCTTGCGGCAGTGACGACGACGGGAAGCGAGCACGCGACGGCCATTGGCGGAAGCCATGCGGGCGCGGAAGCCGTGCTTGTTGACGCGCTTGCGGTTGGAGGGTTGGAATGTTCTTTTCATCGTTATTTCTTTTTTATATTTTGCGTTTTGGGGCCGCTTTCACGGACGGACTGCAAAGGTAGCAATTTCGCGCCGAATTGCCAAATTTATTTTTCTATTTCAATCACGAGTTTTCCATCATAGTAAGGATCGTGCAGCCAGGAGGAGACGGGCCAGGTATGGATGTAGCCTTTGCGGAGCCGGTGGCGGGCCATCACCTCGGCGATTTCCTCCACGACGTCGCCGCCCTTGAGGTAGAGGATGCTCTCCGAGAACTTGCCTTTGACCCAGGGATAGAAGTCCGTGAGGGAAGCGACGGCCCGAGAGACGACGAAGCCGAAGGGCTGCGTCAGGGATTCGGCGCGGGCATTGACCACCTGGACGTTCTTGAGCTCCAAGGCTGTTGCAACCGCCTGGGCGACAATCGTTTTCTTGCCCACGGAATCGCACAGGACAAAGCGTGCCTCCGGGAAGAGGATGGCAAGCGGGATGCCCGGGAAACCGCCGCCGGTGCCCAGGTCCAGCACATCGGCCTTGCGGAACTTCTCCAGCTGCTCCGGCTCGGTCAGGAGGTACCGCGCGATGGCGAGCGAGTGGAGGATATGGTGGTCGTACAGCGCGTCGATGTCCTTCCGCGAGATTACGTTGATCTTCGCGTTCCAGTCGCGGTACAGGGCGTCGCAGGCCAGGAACTGTTCCTCCTGCGCGGGCGTCAGGCCGAAGTCGGCCCGGATGAACGTGATGAATTCCTGTGGTGTCATTCGATTTCCCCCCGGAGCATCATTTCGGCGAGGTGCTGCTTGCCCCGGCGGATCCGGGTCCGGACCGTGTTGAGTTCCAGGTTCAGCTCCTTCGCGATTTCCTCGTATTCCAATTCTTCGATCATATATTTGACCATCACCTCCTTATAGAGGGGCGAAAGCTCCTCGATAAAGGCCATAAGGCGCTCGTGGTTCTCCCCGTTGATGATCTCTTCCTCGGGGTCCACTTCCGTGAGCGGGCCCTGCCCTTCGGGGTTCTCGCCCGAAGCCTTCAGCAGGATGCCCTCCTTTTTCTCGTCCTCGCGCTTGATCCGGGCGAGGTGGTCCAGGGCGGTCCGGGTGGCGATGGTGAACAGCCAGGGCCGCAGCTCCCTGTCCGTGTCGAAGCCGGACAGGTTGGCAAAGGCCTTCTGGAAGCTCTCGGACACGACGTCATCCACGTCGGCCTTCCACTTGAAATAGCCGCTCACCCGTCCCCGGATGGCTTTCTCGTGCTGCTGGTAGATGGCGCGGTACGCCATCTGGTCTCCGTCGATGGCCCGGCGGACCAGCTCTTTCTCAGGCATTTCCAGGTATCCCATATCAGTGTGCCTCCAGCCAGTTTTGTCCGCTGCTGCATTCGACCGTCAGCGGGACGGACAGTTTCAATACGTTCTCCATGACGTCCACCACGAGGGCCTTGAGCTGTTCCACTTCCTCCGGAACGGCATCGAACAGCAGTTCGTCGTGGATCTGGAGGACCATGCGGCTGCGCAGGCCGGCTTCAGTGAGGCGCCGGTCCACGGAGATCATCGCGAGTTTGATGATGTCTGCCGCCGTGCCCTGGATGGGGGCATTGACGGCATTCCGCTCGGCCAGGGCCCGCACGGTGGCGTTCTTCGCCTGGATGTCCGGCAGGTAGCGCCGCCGCCCGAACAGGGTTTCCACATACCCGTTCTCCCGGGCGAAGCCGATGCTGTCGTCGATGAACGACCGGATGGCCGGGAAGGTGGAGAAATAGCCGTCAATCAGTTCCTTGGCCTCTTTCCGGCCCAGATGCAGGCGCTGCGCCAGCCCGAAGGAGGAGATGCCGTACATGATGCCGAAATTCGCCGTTTTCGCCCGGCCGCGCTGCTCCCGCGTCACTTCGGACAGGGGAATGCCGTAGATTTTTGCGGCTGTGGCAGCATGGACATCATCCCCGTCACGGAATGCCTTCACGAGATGCCCGTCCTGGCTGAGATGCGCCATGATGCGGAGCTCGATCTGCGAGTAGTCCGCGGATACGATAACCCCCTCCGGTGTCCCCGGAATGAAAGCCTTGCGGATTTCCTTCCCGCGCTCGGTGCGGATGGGGATATTCTGCAGGTTCGGGTTGGAACTGGAAAGCCGTCCCGTGGCCGTAAGCGCCTGGTTGAAAGTCGTATGGACACGGCCGTCCACCGGAGATACATAGGCCGGGAACGGCTCGATATAGGTCGATAAAAGCTTCTTGACGGCCCGGAACTCCAGGATTTCATCCACCACCGGATGCCGGTCCGCGATGGCCAGGAGAGTGGCTTCGTCGGTGGAATACTGGCCCCGGGCGCTCTTCTTGGCCTTCGGGTCCAGCCGCAGTTTCTCGAACAGGACATCGCCCACCTGCTTGGGGGAGGAGATGTTCAGGTCCGGTTCCCCGACCATTTCCCGGATGCGGGCCTGGCGTTCTTCCAATTCGGCGCGGAGCCCCCGGGCAAAGTGTTCCAGCTGCTGGAGATCCACTTTCACGCCGGCCCGCTCCATCTTGGCGAGGACCTTGGAAAGCGGTTCCTCCATATCGTCGTAGAGCTTCTGCCGCTCGCCGAGTTCCTCCCGGATCTTTTGTCCCAGGAGCACCAGGACGGCCGCTTCCCGGGATCGGGAGCCGGCGTCCTCCTCCGGCGTTTCATCGAACAGGGAACCCGTTCCGGCTTCCGCCGGCGCTTCCTCCAGTTCGATATTGAGATAGCTCCGCGCCAGGATGTCCACGGCATGGCTCTTCTCCGGGTCCACCAGATAATGCATCAGTCCGATGTCGTACCAGCGGCCCTCCAGCGCGATACCCGCATGGTCGAGCAGGTTAGCCTGCAGCTTCAGGTCATAGCCGTATTTGTCGATGGCCGGGTCCTCCAGGATTTCCCGGACCGGCTCCAGCCGGTCTCCCGGGAGGGTGCAGGCCTGCTCCCCGCAGCCGATGAAAATCCGTTTGACGGGGGAGAAGATACCCTCGGCATAGGCCTCCGTAACCAGGCTGCAACAACCTGCCGCCCGGACGGAACGGACCATCTCGGCGGGGGTTATATCATTGACAATGAATTCTTTTCTTTCCTGGGCCGCCGTAGAAGGCCCGATATGGGCGATAAAGCGTTTGAGCGAGTTGAACTCGTATTTCTCGAACAGGTCGGCAATCTCCGGCCGGAAGGCGGGAGACATCCGCATATCCTCCGCCGTCGTCTCCAGCGGAATATCGGTCTTGATGGTCACCAGTTCCTTGGACAGCTGGATGTGACCGCGGGCCTCCTCGAACTGGGCCTGCTGGCGCGGCGGGAGTTCGGACAGATGGGCATAGATGTTCTCGATGCTGCCATACTTGGACACCAGCTTCCCGGCGCCCACCTCGCCGACACCTTTCACGCCCGGCACGTTGTCGGCCGTGTCGCCGCAGATGGCGAGCATGTCGATGATCTGCACCGGGTCCAGGATGCCCCATTTCTCGCAGATGCTGCTGCGGTCGATAATCTCATCGTCGCCGCCGGCCTTGCCGGGTTTGATCTGGAAGATATGTTCGGATATCAGCTGGCCATAGTCCTTGTCGGGCGTGACCATATACACGTCCATCCCTTCCCGGGCGCTGCGGCAGGCCATTGACCCGATCACGTCATCGGCTTCGAACCCCTTGACCATCAGCACCGGAATGTTCATCGCCTGCACCAGTTCGGTGAGGGGTTCCAGCGCGTCGATGACCAGCTGCGGGGTCGGCGGTCGCGTCCCCTTGTAATCGGGGTACAGTTCGTTCCGGAAGGTCCCGCCCGGCGGGTCGAACGCCACCGCCAGGTGCGTCGGCTTCTCCCGCTCAATCATCTCCAGCAGGTACTTCGTGAACCCGTACAGGATGGACATATCCGCCCCCTTCGAGTTGATCATCGGCCTCCGCAGGAAGGCGTAATACATCTTGAAGACCAGCGCGTGTCCGTCTATGAGGAAGAGTTTGTCCATATCTAACAAAGATAATCAAAAAAGAGACGGAAATACTTCTTTCAGTACGTTTTCTTTATCTGTCGAGGCGAGGAACCGGCCGTCGCGGGTGAGGGCGAAGACGCGGTCCACGACCGAAAGGGCGTCGTGCAGGTCGTGGCTGGAGAACAGCACGGCCGTCCCGGTCTTCCGGGCCACATCCCGCAGCGTCTGCAGCACGCTGATGCGGTTCTCCACATCCAGAAACGCCGTTGGCTCGTCCAGCAGCAGCACTTCTGCCTGCCTCGTGAGCCCCACCGCCAGGCACGCCTTCTTGAACTCCCCGTCACTGAGGGTCGAAATATCCCGCTCCTTGAGCCCTTGAATCCCAAGCACTTCCAGCGCTTCCTCCATCCTTTCCGCCGCTTCCTTCGACATCCTTCCTTTCCAGTCGCTCTCCCGGTAGCACCCAGTCCTGATAAACGCCTCCACCGTAAAGCCCTTCACCTTCGGGATGTTCGTGGGGATCAGTATGACGCGGGCAGATGGGGGCATGGGTCCCCGGGACTGTGCCACCCTCGGCTCATTAGAGGGAGGGGCCCACGGCTTGCCGTGGGAGGGACGGAGGTCGCGCAGCGACCGGAGGTCCCGGGGACCCATGCCCCCATCTGCCAAAGTCTTCAGCAGGGTGCTTTTTCCCGTGCCGTTGGCGCCGGCGAGGAGAATACACTCGCCGGGGGACAGCTCGAAGGAGATGTCCCGGACGAGAATGTGGTCGCCGTAGCCGATGGAGGAAAGATGAACTTGCAAGGCCGTGGAGTGTAAATTAATGATTATAAGCTTGTCCACGCAGCAGAAGCACCAGGATCAGCGGTATGCCGATGAGAGCGAGGGTAGAACCGGCCGGGAGGGGGACCCGCCAGAGATTCGCCAGGATATCGGCCGCGAGGGCCAGGACGGCACCGGCAACGAGCGAGCAGGGGAGTACGACCCGGTGGGCCGATGATCCGGTCAGCCGGCGGGCGATATGCGGCGCGACGATGCCCACAAAGCCGAGCGGCCCGCAAAAGGCCGTGACCGTACCGGTCATCAGGCAACAGGACAGCATGGACAAAACCAGGATGCGCCGGGTGGAAGCGCCTGAAAGCGAGGCATATTCCTCCCCGAACAGGATGAGGTCCAGACCTTTTCCATTCCAGAAAGCCAGCGCAAGGCCGATGACGAGCGCTCCGCCCATCAAGGCAATCTCCACGTACCTGCTTCCAGAGAAACTGCCTGCCATCCAACTGTAGAAGAGCTTCAGGCTCTCTTCGCCGGCCGTGTATTGCAGCACGGAACTGATGGCGCTGAAGATGAACCCCAGCATCACCCCGAACACCAGCAGCGTCGTTGCCGACTTGAACCGCGCCGACACCAGCACCACCAGCAAGGCCGCCAGGGCTGCACCCAGAAATGCCGCAGCCGCGACTGTCCATCCCGTGAATGCCAATCCGACGGTGCCCAGGGCCATCGTGGCAATGGCCGCCCCGAGCCCGGCGCCGCCGCTCACGCCCATGATGTGCGGATCGGCCAGCGGATTCCGGAACACCGCCTGCATTTGCGCCCCGCTTGCCGCCAGCGCCCCTCCGGCCATCACCGCCGTCAGCACCCTCGGCACCCTCAACTTCCACAGAACCGCCCCCGTCGCCCACGACACACCCCCGCCTCCGACCATCAGGTCAAGGGAAAAGACAATGATTAACAATATGGCGGGTATAAATCTCTTCATCGTGGTGGCGTGGTAGTAGCCGCTCATCAGAGCGGCCGGCGGAGGCCGTGTTCGTCAGGACTTATAGGCCGGGAGCCGCGGGGGATAATAGGGGGCAGCGCCCCCTCAAACCAGGGGAGGGGCCCAAAGCCGGCTTTGGGAGGGGTCGCGAAGCGACGGTTTTCAGAAAACTACCTCCCCGGAACTGAAAACTATTCCTCCGGCAGGAACATCGGGTCCCAGGCCGGGAGCAGGATGGGCTTCTGGTCGAAGTACTTCATGAGGTCGGTGGGGACGTACTTCTTGTCCACGACCAGGCGGAACATGTACTCATTGAACCACTCGTCGGTCATGATGATGTTGCCCTTGTAGCCGGTGGTCTCGCCCCAGCTGTTCTCCACCATCCACTTCACCGGCTTCCCGTCCTTGAGGTCCACCGCGATGAGCGTCATCGCGTGCGTGGAGCCGCTGGCGTGGGTGTAGATGCGCTCCTGCTTGTTCATGCCGAACTTCACGCCGAACAGGGACTCGTAGTCGAAGTTGTTCAGGTCGGCGAAGCCTTCCTTCCGCATCAGGAACTTGTTCACGTCGCAGGAGAAGTAGAGGGCCGTATTGTCCTTGATGGAAGCGATGGCCATCTTCTTGATCTCGTCGATGGGGAGGTTCAGGTACACCCAGTTCTCGCCGTCATAGACGTGGCGGTCGTAGTCGATCTCGTAAATCTTGTAGTACTCGCGGCACGGGTCATTCATCACCATGATGTAATTGTTCTCCAGGTCGGTGCCGATGTACTTGTCATAGAAGGACTTCGGAGTGTAGGTCTCGGTGGAGACCACGTTGCCCTTGGAGTCGGTCCGGGTCCAGGTGAACTCGGTGGGCGGGACACCCAGGCAGAGGGCGAGCATGTGGTAGATCTCCTTGAGCTGCTCCACCTTCATCATCTGGAGTTCAGCGTCCAGGTTCCGCATCATTTTGTCCCGCTGGACGCCCTTGGAACGGCTTTCCTTCGCATGCTGGCGCAGCCGGAGGCCGTCCTCGCGGAGTTTCATCGTGATCTGGGCCCGCATCTGGGACGTGCTGTTCGCGTTCATGCTCTCCGGGAAGACCTCGGCAGGCACGACACCGTATTTCATAATCAGGTTGGAGACGCCGGTGAACTGGCCGCCGTCGCCGATGGGATGGGCAAAGAGCCAGTCCACGGTGCGGTCGTCATCGGGCAGGTCCTTGGTGTCGATGATGCCCTGCAGGAACAGGTTGGCCTTCTCCAGCTGGTCGTAGAAGAAGACATAGTTCTGGGAAAGGATGACCGGACCCATGTCGAACTTGTCGATCATCTTGGCCCGCATCACGTTCAGGCCGGTGAACAGCCAGCAGCGGCCGGAAGAGAGCTGGTTCGTGCGGCCCTTGGTCTTCACCATGTCGGAGAAGCGGGTGTCCATCGGGAGGTTGTCCGCATTCAGGGCCAGGGTGTTGATGGGCGTGGTGTTCAGGGCGTTGCGGATGGCCTTGTCGGCGGCCGTCCCTTCATAGCCCTTGCTGATCTCAGCGAGCATGGCGGCATTGATTCCGCCGTTCGGGTTCTGGGCATGGAGGGTCAGGGTGCCGGCTACTGCGGCCAAAAGGAAAAGGACTCTTTTCATAATCTTATTGGTTATCAGATGTTTTTGTCAATGAAGGGAGGAGGGCGATCAGGTAGCCCACCCCGGCGACGCCCAGCGCCGTCCACAGGATATCCGTCCCCTTGAGGATGACGGGATAGGCGTTGATGATGTAGTTGCCCGGCATCCGGATGAAGCCGAACTTCTGTTGCAGCAGCACGCTGGCAATCCCCAGGACCAGGCCGATCACGAGGCCCAGCAGCGAGATAAGCCAGCCTTCCAGGAGGAAAATCCGGCGGGTCATCGCCTCCGGGGCGCCGAGGCTCCGGAGCGTGCCGATGTCGTCCCGTTTCTCGATGATGAGCATCGTCAGCGAGCTGTAGATGTTCAGGGCGATGATGATGACGATGAAGATCAGGATCATGTAGATGGCAAGCTTTTCATAGCGCATCATCTTGTACAGCGCCTCGTTCTGCTTGTACCGGTCCAGAACCTCGTAGTCCGGTCCGAGCCGTTCTTCCAGGTCGGAGACCAGGCCTTGGAGGGCCTTGTCCGACGTCCCCGGAGTCACGCGCACTTCCACGGCGGAAACCTCGTCGTCATATTCCATCAGTTCCCGCATCGTCTCGATGGGAACGAGGACCAGTTCGGCGTCCAGTTCGGCGTTGATGGCGAACAGGCCGGACACGCCCACTTTCGTGCTCCGGAGGGAATTGGCCGGATTCGCAAGCGAAACGGACCCTTCCCGGTCCGGGTAGTAAATCTCCAGCGGGGCCACGAAACGGGGGTTGATGTCCAGCGACCAGGCCAGGGAACTGCCCACGACGGCCCGCGGCTGCATCCCCCGGTGCAGGGCGAACACCCCGTCGGTGATATGGTTCTGCAGGGGGCTTTCCTCCTCGTACACGCTGTCCACGCCCTTGACCCGGGCGAGGCTCTGCTTGCCGTCGAAGGAGATGAAGGCCTGCTCCTCGATGACGCTGGACATATTGTACACCAGGTCCTGGTCATAGAGCCAGGCGAAGGCCGTACTGTCGGGGACGAACGCCTTCCCGACGGCCGGTTTCACGACAATGTCCGGCTGGGCGTCCCCGAGGCTGTCGGACACGAGCTGGTTGAACCCGTTGAACACCGACAGGACAATGACGAGCGCTGCCGTTCCGATGGCCATGCCCGCCACGCTGATACCCGAAATGATGTTGATCACATTATGTGACTTCCGGGCAAACAGATAGCGCAGGGCGAACCGGAGCGGCAGATTTGTCATTTCGAGCGAAGTCGAGAAATCTATTTCTTCAGCAGTTCATCGATATGCGCCGCATAGTCCAGGCTCGTGTCCAGGTAGAACACGAGTTCCGGAACGATGCGGAGCTGCTTGCCCACGACGTGGCCGAGTTCGCCGCGGAGGGCCTTGTTGTTCTCCTCCAGGATGCCCATCACGGCCTCCTGCTTGTCGGACGGGAAGATGCTCACGTACACCTTCGCCACGGACAGATCCGGGCTCACGCGCACTTCGCTCACCGTAACCAGGGCCCCGCCGAAGGCGGCCATCCCCTTGGCCCGGATGATCTCCGCGAGGTCCTTCTGGATCTCGCGTCCCACTTTCAGTTGTCTGGTACTTGCCGGCTTTTCCATTAAATCACATTGATGATGAAGTAGTTCTTCTTCCCCTTCTGCGCCAGGATATAGTGCCCGTTAATCACATCGGCGGCCGTGACTTCGTAGTTGATGTCGGCCACCTTCTCCTTGTTCAGGGACACGCCGCCGCCCTGGACCATCTTGCGGGCTTCGCCCTTGGACGGGAACACGGCGGTCTGGACGGCGAGGAAGTCGAGGATGTTGCAAGGGAACACATCGGCCTTCACCTCGAAGGACGGGACCTTGGCGAAGACCTCGCGGACGGTGCGCTCGTCCATGGCACGGAAGACCTCGGCGGAAACGTTGCCGAACAGGAGCTGGCTGGCGGCGATGGCGTTGTCGTAGGCCTCCTGGCCGTGGCACATCACGGTGACTTCGCGGGCGAGGACCTTCTGGAGCTTGCGCTGGCCCGGATCCTCCCGGTGCTCGGCGATGAGGTTTTCGATGGTCTCGCGGTCCAGCATCGTGAAGATCTTGATATAGCGCTCGGCATCGTCATCGGCCACGTTCAGCCAGAACTGGTAGAACTCGTACGGGGAGGTGCGCTCCGCATCCAGCCAGATGTTGCCCTTCTCGGTCTTGCCGAACTTGGTGCCGTCGGCCTTGCGGATGAGGGGGCAGGTGAGGGCGAAGGCCTCGCCGCCGTCGATGCGGCGGATCAGTTCGGTGCCGGTGGTGATGTTGCCCCACTGGTCGGAGCCGCCCAGCTGCAGGATGCAGCCTTTGTTCTTCCACAGCCAGTAGAAGTCGTAGCCCTGCATGAGCTGGTAGCTGAATTCGGTGAAGGACATGCCCTCGGAGGAGTCGCGCTGCAGGCGCTTCTTCACGGAGTCCTTCGCCATCATGTAGTTGACGGTGATGTGCTTGCCGATGTCCCGGATGAAATTGATAAAGGAATAATCCTTCATCCAGTCGTAGTTGTTCACGAGTTCGGCCTTGTTGGGGGCGTCGGAATCGAAATCCAGGAAGCGCGCGAGCTGCGCCTTCAGGCATTCCACATTGTGGTTGAGGGTCTCCTCGTCCAGGAGGTTTCGCTCGGCCGACTTCATGGACGGGTCGCCGATCATGCCGGTCGCGCCGCCCACCAGGGCGAAGGGCTTGTGCCCGCAGCGCTGGAAGTGCTTGAGGATCATCACGCTCACGAGATGACCGATATGCAGGGAATCAGCGGTCGGGTCGATGCCTACATAGGCAGCCTGAGGGCCTTCCATCAATTTCTCTTCCGTTCCGGGCATGATATCCTGGATCATGCCTCTCCAAGTCAGTTCTTCTACAAAGTTCTTCATCGTATCTTTCCTTATAACTCACAAAGATAACCATTCTTGCAGAAAAACACAAAGGCTGAAGGTTTGGATTATTCGCCGACGAATCCTAACTTTGCATTTTGTAACGAACAGACAAAAAAATGTCCTTGTATCTTCCTCCCCACTACCGGAACCTGCTCGGCGGAACCGAGCAGACCGAAAAGGCCATCAAGGCCGTGAAAGACATGTTCCAGGACAACCTCTCCGCCCAGCTGGCCCTCCTGCGGGTCACGGCGCCGATGATGGTCCTCTCCGGAACGGGTATCAACGATGATTTGAACGGGGTGGAGCGCCCGGTCCGTTTCCCGGTCCGGAGCATGGACGAACGCCCGGCCGAAGTGGTGCACTCCCTCGCCAAGTGGAAGCGCCTGAAGCTGGCGGAGCTCGGGATCGCCCCCGGCCGCGGCATCTACACCGACATGAACGCCCTGCGTCCCGATGAGGACCTGGACAACATCCATTCCATCTACGTGGACCAGTGGGACTGGGAGAAGGTCATCCGCCCGGAAGACCGGACCCTGGAATTCCTCAAGCGCACTGTCCGTCGTATCTACGAGGCGGTGAAGGTCACGGAGAACAAACTCTACGTGGAGTTCCCCCAGCTGGAACCCGCCCTTCCGGACGACATCTTTTTCATCCATTCCGAAGAACTCCTCCGGCGCTATCCGGGGATGAACCCGAAGGAACGCGAAAACGCCATCGTACGTGAACACAAGGCCGTTTTCATCATCGGCATCGGCGGAAAACTGTCCGACGGGACCATCCACGACGGTCGTGCCGCGGACTACGACGACTGGAGCACCCTGAACAGTGACGGGTACGAGGGCCTCAACGGCGACATCCTCCTTTGGAACCCGGTCCTGGAGAGCGCCTTCGAGATCTCCAGCATGGGCATCCGTGTCAATGCGGAGGCCATGCGGCGCCAGCTCAAGGAGCGGGGACAGGAAGCCAAGGCCGACCTGTACTTCCACCAGCGCCTCCTCGCCGGGGATCTTCCCCAGACCATCGGCGGCGGTATCGGCCAGTCCCGCCTGTGCATGTTCCTCCTCCGGAAGGCCCACATCGGCGAGATCCAGTCCTCCATCTGGCCGGAAGCCATGCGGGAGGCCTGCCATACCGCCGGGATCGAGCTCGCGTAGTTGGAGAAGGGCTCAGTTTTTCGTATATTTGCAGACTGGAAACATCTTAATACACCGTATAAATGAGAAAGTACATTGTTGCAGGTAACTGGAAGATGAACACTACAGTTCCTGAAGGCGTCGCCCTCGCGAAGGCCGTCGTGGAAAAGGGGAAGGACCTTCCCGCCAACGTTGAACTCATCGTGGCTCCGCCGTTCACCCACCTCGCCCCCGTGGCCGAGGCGCTGAAGGGCTCCAAGGTCGCCCTCTCCGCGCAGAACTGCGCCGACCACGAGAAGGGTGCCTACACCGGTGAGGTCGCCGTGAACATGCTCACCTCCCTGGGTTGCCAGTACACCATCCTCGGTCACTCCGAGCGCCGCCAGTACTACGGCGAGACCGATGAGAAGCTCGTCGTGAAGACGAAGCTCGCCCTCGAGGCGGGCCTGAAGGTCATCCTCTGCGTGGGTGAGAACCTGGACGAGCGTGAGGCCGGCAAGCACTTCGACGTGGTTACCGGGCAGACCAAGGCTGTCCTCTACAACTTCACCGCCGAGGATATGAAGAATGTGGTGATCGCCTACGAGCCCGTGTGGGCCATCGGTACCGGCAAGACCGCGACCGCTGCCCAGGCCGAGGAGATCCACGCCTGCATCCGCAACGTCATCGCCGGGAAATTCGGTCCGGAAGTCGCCGACGACATGACCATCCTGTACGGCGGTTCCTGCAAGCCGTCCAATGCGAAGGAACTCTTCGCGGAGAAGGACATCGACGGCGGCCTCATCGGCGGCGCCGCCCTGAAGGCCGATGACTTCATCGGCATCGCCACTTCCTTCTAATTCAGGATTCTTACTACCGCACCGGTCTTGTCCGTGGCACACCAGAGCCAGACAAGGCCGGTGCCGTCGTATTTCTCCACCTTGAAGGTGAGTCCGGACGACGTCCGGACGGAACTGCCGGAGCCCCACTGGACGTCGGCGGTCAATTCCTGGCCTTCCTGCCGCGGGAGGTCGCTGCAGGTGATGATGAAGAAGGAAGTCATGTCGTCGTTGCTGGCACGGAACTGCCGGCGCGAACGGTTGAAGCCCAGCTGCATGGTCCCTTCATCGAAGGTGAAGACCGTTTTCCCCTTGACCATCAGGGCGATCGTGTCGGATTCGTACAGGACCGGGTCCATCTCGACCTTCTTGCCGCAGGTGGCCAGCAGGGGCAGCAGGGCCAGGGTCAATATATAGAGTGACTTCCTCATTTGACGATGATTTGCTTGGTGATGATGTCCGTCCCGTCCGGGAAGGAGATGACGGCCTTCAGGACCCCGGAGCGGGTCAGGTGGTAGTAGCCGTCGGCTCCCGGGGTGATGGACTTCCCGTCGAAATACCAGCGGACGCCGTCGGCTTCGGGGGCGTTGTACACCCGGAGGGAGAGGGGAGCGCCGGGAGCGAATGAACCGCCGTTGCCGCGTTCCACGTCACTCAGGTAGATGAAGGGATAGTAGTTTCCCGCCTTCTTGTCGGACTTGGTGGTAAACGTAGCGTTCCCGTTCACCGGGCCGGGAATGTTACCCCGGCGGCACAGGATCTGGACCTTGTAGGGCGTGGACGGGGTGAGCCCCTCGATGACATAGGCGTATTTCCCCGGTTCATAGGGTTCGACCTCCACTTCGGTCAGGCTGGCGGCATCGGCGTGTCCGAACCGGATGATGCTGTTCCCGGTGAAGGCCGGGTCCAGGCTGCTCCACTGGATGATGGCGGCGTCCTGGAAGACGGTCTGCTTGTCGATCTTCACCGCCGGAGCCTTCTGTTCCAGGTCGTTGAAGGCGGTGAAAGTGACGCTGCCGTCCTTGTTCCGGCGGATGTCCGCCAGGCCGATGGGGGAGGCGGTCCCGCTCCAGAAACGGAAGGCCGGTTCCGTGTCGCAGGTGAGGATGTCCGCGTCGTTCCAGGGCCAGAAAGCATGGGAGGTGAGGGCCTGGATGGCAGGATAATTCCGGACCTTGACCGCATCCTGGTACTGTTCCCGGGCGGTGGGATCCGGTTCGATGAGGTCGATGCACTGGTGGTCCGGGCGGGCATTGGCCTCGTTCAGTTCCCACCGGTTCAGGGCGGTGATCTCCTTTCCTATCGAACTGGATTCCCCGGCCGGGCGGTTGGATAAGTCGATGTGATACACCAGGAGGCCGCTCCCGCCGATGTAGGTGTCCCAACCCTTGCTCTGCCGGCATTCAATCAGGAAAACCTCGTCCTCGTGGTCCGTCTCCAAGTACAGGAAATCGCCGTTTTCCTCCACGGGGCGCAGGGTATGGGACCCTTCCGTCAGTGGCTGCCCCGCACTCATCCCGAAATACCAGCGCTCCACGGCGCTGTAGTTCGGCGGCGTCAGCCCGCTGTCGTTGTGGTTGCCGGAGTCCATCAGGTCGATGCTCCCCCACAGGGCTTCCGCGTATCCGCCGCTGCCTTCGTCGTCGGTGTCATACAGGTCCATGATCCCGAAGGAGTGGGTATATTCGTGGCAGAAGGTGCCGATGGTGGCGAGGGTCGTGTACTCGTTGATGTTGTCATCCAGCCGCAGTTCCGACGTGCAGGCATAGTTGTCGATGAGGACCCCGTCCCGCCTGTAGGTGATGCCGGCCCCGGACCGGACATACCACATATGGGGCCAGATATACTTTTCACCGGCGCCTTCCGACTCGTTGGGCCCCGCAAAGAAGACGAAGACATTGTCCACGGCACCGTCGCCGTCGTTGTCATAGGCGGAGAAGTCGAGTTCCGGCCCGACGGCCATGCAGGCGTCCACGATCATCTGCGCTCCGCCCTGGTCCTGGTCGTCATCGTTGTTGGCTCCGTAGTAGGCATACTCGTGCGGGAGGGTGATGATGTCCGAGATGTCGAACCGGAAGGTGTAGAAGTCCTTCCACTGGTCCTTGAAATAGGAGAGGGCCGTTCCGGCACCCGTCCCGTTGATGAGACGCTCGAAGTCTTCCTTCCCGTATTTGAAGGAGAGGTTCGGGAACTGGGCGAGGATGATCAGCCCGTGGCGGACGCGGTCCCCGTCGGCGCTCCGGGTCCGGACCTGCTCCCGGGCGCGCAGCGGCCGGATCGTCCGGAGCCGGGCCTCGCGTTGCCGGCGAAGAAGGTCATAGGGAATGTTGCGGCTGGCGGCGATCACCTCGCCGGGCGTGTCCGGATCGCCGGCATGCTCGCCGGTATTCAGGCGGTGTCCATAATAATCGTAGCGCGCGTAGCACCACCATCCTTCCGCGTCCTGTGTGAGGACGCAACCGTCCGGCGTAGTCATCAGGTGGCCGTGCTCATCCCCGGAGAGGGAGGCTTGGATGAACGTCCCGTCCGGTTGGCGGAGGTTCAGCAGGCCTTTCCGGGCGGGGGCGGCGGGAAGGAGCAGCGCGGAGGCTGCGAATATAGAAAGGATCGGCAGCAGGCGCTGCAGAACGGTTTTCGGCTTCATACTATACAAATGACGGCATTTTTTGGCGCATTCGCAAGGCTATATGCAAAAAACCGGCCCCACTCACGCGGGAACCGATTCTTTGACGTGTACTAAAACCTAAACCTGTACTAAAGATGCAGGGAGAGGCCTGTTCGTTGCACGAAAAAACAAAAAAAGTGAAAAAAAATAAACCGGCCGCCGGAGCGGTCGGTTTATCGGGGACAGCCTCAATTATTTCGCGGCCTCGACGGAAGCCTTGCGGAACTCCTTGAGGTCCTTCATGAGGGCGAGGGCGAATTTGCGGGCGCGGAAACCGGCAGCTTTGTTACCCTTTACGACCTGCGCGTCAGCGTTCTTCGCGAACTCGGCGAATTCGGCATTGATCTTTTCGACAAGCAATTTCATGATGATAAGTTTAATATTAGTTCGTTAAATGTTAATTATCAAAACTTTCCGAAAGATAAGAATAAATTCCCGAATAATCCAAATAAAAATGGTAAAAAATTAGTTTTCAGGACGTGCAGGCGGTGTTTCCGGGGTTTTGGGCTTCGCATTCACGAAATTCATGGCCCGCTGGGGGCCGATGGTTGAGAAGTCTTTGACTCCCTGGATGACGCGTTTCGCGATGTCCGGGACCTGCTCCTTCTCTTCGGCGGACAATTCTCCGAGGACAAAATCGATTTGTCCTCCCCGGGAGAATCCGTTGCCGATGCCCACGCGGATGCGGGCCCACTGGTCCGACTCCAGGGTCCAGATGATGTTCTCCAGGCCGTTATGCCCGCCGGCGCTGCCGCCGGTGCGCATCCGGAGCGTCCCGAACGGAAGGTTCAGGTCGTCCGAGATGACGAGGAGGTTCTCCAGGGGCAGGTTCAGCTTCTGCAGCCAGTAGCGGACGGCATTTCCGCTCAGGTTCATATACGTCGAGGGCTTCAGGAGGGTGAAATGCCTTCCCTTGAAGGAAACCTCGGCGACCGCCCCGTACCGCTCCACGGAAAAAACGACATTGGATGCCTGGGCCCAGGCATCCAATATCATAAATCCCATGTTGTGGCGGGTCGATGCATATTCGGCACCGATGTTCCCGAGCCCGACAACGAGGTAGTCCGCCATTACTTCGCGGCCTTCGCGGCCTCAGCGGCGGCCTGCTGCATGGCGCGGGTGGCGTTCACGCGGCAGATGATGGTGTTCTTGTCGGACACGATCTGGAGACCGTCGAACTTGAGGCTGCCGGCGACCATGCGGTCGTTGATGTTCAGCGGGGTGACATCAATGTCAAGCTGGTCGGGGAGGTCCTTCATGAGGGCCTTGACCTTCAGGGAACGGGTAAGCTGGGTGAACTTACCACCGGCCTGGACACCCACCGGGTGACCGAAGACATTGAGGGGAACGCTGATGGTGATGGGCTTCTCCTCATTGACGGCGAGGAAGTCCACGTGGAGGCAGTTGTCATCCACCGGGTGCCACTGGTACTCGTGGGCGACGGCGGTGTACACCTTACCATCGAGGTTGAGGTCCACGATGTAGGAGGCGGGCGTGTGGGTCAGGCCCATCAACTCTTTTTCGACGACGGTGAACAGGATGTTGTCCATACCCTGGCCATAGAGGTTGCAGGGGACCAGACCCTGGCGGCGGTAAGCCTTGATGACGGCCTTGTTACCCTTCTCGCGGATCTGGCCGTTCAGCTGGAAATGCTTCATTGTTTGTAATTTAAAAATGTGTTACTCAGTCTTCTGTTTCAAAGACCCCATTGCACCAAAAAGCCTTGCGCTTTTTTAAGCGCGCAAAGATACGGATATTTTTTTGATTTCCAAACAGATTCCTTCGCTTCGCTCGGAATGACAAGGGCCGTTCGCCCGGAATGACAGGCTATCTCCTGGGATGATGCGCGAGGACGGCGGCCTGCCAGGTGGAGGAATCGATGTGGGTGTAGATCTCGGTGGTGAGGATGGATTCGTGGCCGAGCATCTCCTGGACGAGCCGCAGGTCGGCCCCGCCTTCGATGAGGTGGGTGGCGAAGGAATGGCGGAAGGTATGCGGGGAAATCTCCTTGTGGATGCCGGCGGCCATGGCCTGGTTTTTTACGAGGTTGAAGACCGAGACGCGGCTGAGGGGTCTCCCGAAGCGGTTGAGGAACAGGAAGTCTTCCCAGGTCCGGGCCGCCGGTTCGGGCCGGGCGGGGAGGTAGTTCCGGATGGCGTCTGCGGCCATTTCCCCGAGGGGGACGATGCGCTGCTTGTCGCCCTTGCCGATCACATTGACAAAACCTTCATCCAGGTTCACGTGCGAGATCCGGAGGCCGGTGCACTCGCTGACGCGGAGGCCGCAGCCGTACAGGACTTCAAGGATGGCGCGGTCGCGGAGACCGGCCGGGGTGCGGGTGTCAATGGAGGAAATGATCGCATCGACTTCCTCCACCGACAGGACCGCGGGAAGGTATTTCCCGAGTTTTGGGGCGTCGATGCGGTCGCAGGGGTTTTCCTTCAGGTCTCCTTCTTCGATGCACCAGTTGAAAAAGGACCGCAGGGCACTCAGGAGCCGGGCCTGGGAGCGCTTGGAAAGGCCTTTCTCAATCCGCGCAGACAGGAACCGTTCGATGTCTTCCGTCGTGATCTCTTTGGGGAGGGAGCCCTCGAAGGAGTCCAGCAGCCCCTCCACATCATGCGAATAGGAGGCTGTCGTGTTGGGTGACAGCCCCCTTTCGATGCGGAGATAGTTCCGGAAGTCCTCGAGGATGCGATTCATCAGAGGGTGCCGTACCGGTGGCCGTAGTCGAGCATCTGGCCGAGGTAATCTTCGGGGTAAACGAGTTCGTAATCAACGATTTCCCCGTTCTTTTCCACCGGCCGGATCTCCGGGTTGATGAAGCCGCCGTAGGGCTTCAGGCCCAGGGCGTCATACCGCTCCTTCACCTCCTTGTGGAGGACCGGGTCGATGTGGACGGCATAGGTCTCGATGAGGGCCTTGCCGGCGGCATAGTCGCCTTCGGACTTGATGCGCTGGATCTCGGCGAGGAGTTCGCCGAACAGGCCGCGGAGCTTCACATAGTCATTGACCACAAAGTAGGTCTTGCCGTCACGGACCTTCTTTTCGATCACGTTGTCGGCCGCGCCCTTCTCGTAGCACCATTCGGCGACGAGCTTGCGGTTCTGCATATGCGCCTCGGTGTTGGGACGGCCCAGTTCCACGCGGTTGAACTGCACCATCAGGCCGTTGCGGATATAACTGTCGTATTCGGCCTTGTAGGCTTCCGGGTCGGGCATGATGCCCAGTTCCACCATCTTCGGGTCGGCGGTGTACCAGAGGCCGAAGAGGTCGGCGCGGGCTTCCTCCAGGGCGGAGGCGTATTCGCCCATCGCGGTGGTGGCGACGCCCGGCAGGAGCTGGCCGGAGCCGTGGCCCAGGCACTCGTGGAGGTCGGTATGGATCTCATCGGCCACCGTGCCCCACTGCTTGCTGCGCGCGATCTCGGCCTCGTCCCAGGCGAATTCCGAAAGGACGCTCTTCGGGAACTCCTGCGCGGAATAATCATAGGTATGGGTGATGTTCGCGATGGTCACGCTCTTGGAACCGTGGTCCTTGCGGATCCAGTCGGCGTTCGGGAGATTGATGCCGATGGGAGTGGATGGATAGCTGTCTCCGGCGAGGCACACGGCGTTGATGACCTTCGCCGAAACGCCCTTGACGGTAGCTTTCTTGAAGCGCGGGTCCACGGGGGAGTTGTCCTCGAACCACTGCGCGTTGGCGCTCAGGGTCTCCGTACGGGCCGAGGCCGCAAAGTCCTTGATATTCACATAACCTTCCCAGGCACCCTTGCGCCCGAGCGGGTCGTTGTAGTCCTCCACGAAGCCGTTGATGAAGTCCACGGTGCCGATGGTGTCCTTGACCCACTCGATGTTGAACTCATCCCACTTGCGGAGGTCGCCGGTGCGGTAGTATTCGACCAGGAGGCCCAGGGCGCGTTCCTGGATCTCGTTCTCCGCCACGGCCTTCGCCTTCAGGAGCTCGCCGCAGATCTTCTCGATGGCGGGGGAGTAGATGCCGCCGACCTTCCAGGGCAGTTCGCGCACGACCCCGTCCTCGCCCTTGACCACCTTGGTGTTGAGGCCGTAGGAGATGGGGCAGGGATCCTTCGGGTCCACGATGCCGGCATAATACTGCTCCACCTCTTCGCGGGTGACCCCGTCGTAGAAGTTCACGGCCGACAGGGCGACGATGTCCCCCGCGGTCTCAGTGGAGCGCCGCTGCGGGTAGCGGGCCGGGTTGTAAATGACGTCCAGGAGGTCCTCATCCTCGATGCCGACAGCCGCGAGCAGGCTCCGGAAATAGTCCTGGGGGCAGGCGGGGAAGAACTTGTCCTCGGCATAGTGGTGATGCATGCCGTTGGAGAAGAACAGACGCTTGGCGTAAACGGTAAAGTTTTCGAAATCAGCGCATTTGCGGTCACCCTGGTAGTTTTCCAGGATGTTCTCCACGGCGTGGCGCCCCCGGAGGTTGTCCCGGCAGTTCTGGTCCCAGAGGATGTCGCGGCCGTACTTGGCCGCTTCCGCGAGGTGGTAGGCGTACTCCTTCTGTTTCAGGGAGAGGCTGTCCCAGCCGGGGACCTGGTAACGCATGACCTTGAGGTCGGCGAACGAGTCGAGGGTATAGCGGAAAGGCTCTTCCGCCTTCTTTTCCGAGCAGGCGCCGCAGGCCGCGGCGGTTCCGAGGAGGATCATCATCTTCAGCAGCGTTTTCATAAAAAGCATAGTTTGCGCAAAATTAGAAATTAATCACTAACTTTGTACGAATGTTGGCCGATTTTATGACCAGAAAACTGCTCATATCCCTGCTTGCCGCAGTCCTGGCGCTTGTCTCCTGCACCCGGGACGGCGTCGAACTGAACCTCGGCGTGGGGCCCTTCGGGCCGGAGACCCGCAAGGTGCTGCTGATGTATGAAGCCGGCTTCAATTCGCTGAGCGGCGATATCGCCAATAATATCAAGACGTTGCAGAATGGCTGGTTGCCCGGGAAAGCGCGTACGGACGATGTCCTTCTGGTTTTCAGCCATATGACAACCCAGCGCCGGACTTACAGCGTGGAGAGTTCTCCGGTCCTGATCCGGGTTTATCAGGAGAATGACCAGCCCGTCCTGGATACGCTCAAGACCTGGCCCGTGGGGACGCCCGTCGCGAATGCCGGGATGGTCACGGAGGTGTTCAACCTGGTCCGGGACCTCTTCCCGGCCCGGGGCTATGGCGCCATCATGTCCTCCCACGCGTCCGGCTGGCTTCCGAAAGGATATATCAACGATTGCAAGCAGTACGAAGGGTATCAGCGGGGAGGTGCCGGGACGATCGTCTGGGCGCCGCCGCAGCGGCGGACCTTCGGCCAGGAGTATTATGACCAGGGGAGCAAGACGCAGGAGATCGAATTGCGGGACCTGGCGGCCGCCATTCCGTACCATCTGGATTACATGCTCTTCGACGCCTGCCTGATGAGCACGGTGGAGGTTGCCTGGGAACTTCGGAATGTGTGTTCCTATCTGGCGTTTTCCCCGTGTGAGATTCCTTCGGCCGGCTTTGACTACTCGGTCGTCGCAGAATGTCTCCTGAAACCGGAAACCCCTGACCTGCAGTCGGTCTGCGAGGCGTATTTCGCCCGCTACGAACACGATTCCACCTATGGGGCCGCGATTACGATGGTCGATTGCGGCGCCCTGGATGGCCTGGCCTCGACCTGCCGCACCCTGTTCGACCGATACCGTACCGGAATCCGCAACGTGGACGGCGAACTCGTCCAGGTCTATGACCGGGCAATCACCGACAAGTACTATTACGTTTTCTTCGACCTGGAGGATATGCTCCGGCAGTCGGGCGCCTCGGCGGAGGATCTGGCCCTCCTGCAGAAGGCCCTGGACGATGCCATCGTGTACGAAGCCCATACTTCCCGTTTCATCAGTGTCCGGCTGGAGCGCTGCTGCGGCCTGGCCGTGTATCTTCCTTCCTATCCGGACGCCCGGAAGGATATCTGGCACGGAACCCCCTTCCTGGACGGGTTCTACAAGGAGAACATCTCCTGGAACGATGCCACCCGGCTGGTGGAATAAGGAAAAACGGAACCATTCATACATTAACACATAAAACACAAAGCACCATGAAACTGTTTAAGCGTATTGTCGCGGGTGTCGCGGCCCTTTCCATCCTCACGTCCTGCTCGATCCTGCAGGGTGTCGGCAGTGCCGTTTCCAACGGTTCCAGCACCGGCACGGCGCTTTCCGCCATCTACAATGTCCTCAAGGCCACCGGCGGCATCGACCTCTCCAACCTGGCGAACCTCATCAACATCGGCCAGATCCTCACGGGTGCCAATTCCCTGGCGAATGCGACCGCCTCGTACACGGACGAGTTCACCAAGGGCCTGATCCAGGGTTCCAACAGCCTGGTCACCACGGCCAACGCTTCCAAGGTCATCTCCGGCCTGAAGTCCCTGGCCGGCATGGACACCTCCGCCATCACCACGGCCTCTTCCAAGGCTTTCGCCGGAACGCCGACGACGGTTTCCACCTCGGACAAGAACGTGGACGCTACAATGAAAGCGATCACGAGCTTGCTCGGATCGCTTTAACAAATTGATGGACAGGAGTTAGAACCTTCCTGCCTATTCGGCTTCCGCTCCGGCCTCCGTTTCAGGGACCGGGGCGGTTTCCGTTTCTTCCAGCACGGTTTCGGCCGCCTCTTCGACAACTTCCTCCACGGGCTCTTCCTCGTGGTAAGGCATGCCGTACTTGGCGAGGCGGTCGGTGAAGAACAGATAGCCGACGGCGACGACCGCAGCGATGAGGAGGATCCATCCGAGCCGTTTCAGGGCGCGCCTGCGGCGGAAAGCGGGATCCACGGATGCGAGCTTCGGGAAGCGGGCCACGTCGGTGAGGTTGCGGCCGAAGGGCACGCTCACCAGGGCCGAGGCGTTGATGGCCCATCCGTTGGCGTTCAGGATGGGGCCGAGGTCGCGCTTGCGGAGCTTGCGCCAGGCGAGGAACATCGACGGCAGGGAGATGACGAGGATGATCAGGACGATGATGCCGAGCAGTTTCCAGATGCTGATGGAGGCGATGCCCCTGAACAGGGCCACGACGAACTGCCCGATGAAGCCCAGGGCCATGCCGATGGCGGCAAAGATGCCCGCGAACTGGGCGATGTCGAAACTGGACTTCTTGGCGACCTTGTCGGCCTCCTTCGCGCCGCCTTCAATCTTCACGGCGGTGGCGTCCTCGACCTTGGTGGTCATCTTGCCGTGGACGACGTCGTCCTTCTCGCCGGCGTACTTTTCGAGTTTCTCGGAAATCCAGCGGCCGACCTTCTTGTACGGGGCCCAGAAGGCCTGCCGGACGGAGATGGGGTTCTCGACGATGCTGGTCACCACGGCGCTCCAGTCGCGTCCCGCCCGGTCATAGAAGACGGCGTGCTTGCCGGGACGGAGCCCGTCCACGTCGCCCTGGGTGAGGACGGCGGCGATGTTCATCGTCTGCCCGAGCAGTTTGGAGGTGCAGGCGCAGTACAGGATGTACATCCCGCTGAGGGAGGAGATTTCGGGGCTGGGACCGTCCACGCGGACACACAGGTCGGTGGATCGCTGGTCGATGTACAGGCGTCCGGCCTGGAACATCGCCTTGCGCGCGGGATCATAGAAATCGGCCAGGACGACGTAGTTGTTCAGGAAGTCGTAGAAGTTGTGGAACAGGTGGAGGAGCTTGTCCACGGCCTCGATCGAGAGGGCTTCCTCCTCCAGGGCCTTGTCCTGCTCGACGAGCTTCAAGAGGGTTTCCTTGGCATTGGCTTTCAGGAGGGCCTTGACCTCGTCCAGCCCGAGACTTTCGACCTCGGCGCCCTTCTTGGCCTGCATCCAGGCGGTGTAGGGGGCGAATTTGCCCACGATCTCCGTCCATTCGGCTTCGGTGAGGGTCTTCTGGTCCGGGGCCAGGACCAGGGCGCGCATCGTCTCGACGGCGTCCTTCCAGGCGGGGTTCACGGCATCCAGCGGGAGGACGCCTTCCGCGGTGGGTTTGGCCAGGGGCTCTTCCCCGATCTCGGCGGCGGCCAGGGCGAGGTTGCCTTCGATGGCGCCGATCTTCTCGACGGACACATCCACGGCGGGGGCGGTGGCGGCGTCGAAGCCGATCAGCTTGCAGCGCATGAACCAGTCGGCAACCTTGTCCTTGAGGGCCTCCACGGCGGCGAGGGCATCGGCCGTCTTGTCCCCGTAGGGGAGGACCTCCCCGGTCGCGGCGGCCTGCCAGTCGGCATAGTCGGTGAGGGCGGTGTAGAAGGCTTCGATATGGTCGGCCGTGACGCCGTCGGCGCCGCTGCGGTCAGCGGCCTTGCCGATCTTTTCGGTGATGGTGGTGATGAGGGCCGCGAGCTTTTCGTCATCGGGCGTGGCCGGGGTGATGATGCCGTCCCCGTTGAACTTCGTGTCGGCGAAGACCTTGGTGAGGTCGGCCGTGTCCTCCAGGGCGATGGAATCCTTCTCCAGCTTGAGGTTGGACAGGATGTGCCGGGCGGAAGCCAGGAGCTTCGCCCCTTCCGGATTCTCTTCATTGAAGGCGGAGAAGGGGATTTCGGTGCCCCGGGTCAGGAGGAGGTCGGTGTCCTTGAGGACGGAGGTCAGCCACTCGGCGGTGGCGACGACCTCATCCGAGCGGATGTTCCCCTCGTGGTCGACGTCGATCAGGTCGAGGGTCTTCTGGTCGAATTCCAGGTTCCGGGCCGGGCAGCTCAGGACGGTCCACAGTTTCCGGTCCAACTCGCCCAGGTGGGCGATATCGTCTCCGGAAGTGATCTTCACGCGGACGGCGCCGCCCACGGACGTGAAGGTCCAGATGTGAGGGTTATTAGCCATATCAATCGGGTTTAAGTTGATTCATATCTTCCCAAAGTTCGCAAAAAATAATGAAGGACGCAAAAGATTTTGCAATTGTCGGAAATTTCCGTATCTTTGCCGTCCAAAAATGTGAAATGGCCGCTGAGCTCCAGAAGTGACAGGCACGGTGCCCGCCCGCTTACGGTCCGAAACTTTAACAAGTTTTTAGTAAAATGTACGCAATCGTTGACATTGCAAGCCAGCAGTTTAAAGTGGAAGCTGGCATGGACATCTTTGTGAACCGCCTCGCGGCCCACAACGGTGAGTCTGTCGAGTTCGACAAGGTGCTCCTCATCGATGAGGCCGGCGCCGTGAAGGTCGGAACTCCGTATGTCGAGGGTGCTGTCGTGAAGGCCACCGTCCTCGATGACGACGCCAAGGCGAAGAAAGTGCTCGTATTCAAGAAAATCCGTCGCAAGGGATTCCAGACGCTGAATGGCCACCGCCAGAAGCTTACGAAGATCCACATTGACGCTATCGCTTAATTCAGGAGGAATCAACTATGGCACACAAAAAAGGTCAGTCCAGTTCCAAGAACGGTCGTGAGTCCCATTCCAAGCGACTCGGCATCAAGAAGTTCGGTGAGGAAGTCGTGAAAGCCGGCAACATCATCGTCCGTCAGCGCGGTACCGCCCACAATCCCGGCCTGAACGTCGGTATGGGTAAGGACCACACCCTGTACGCCCTCGTGGACGGAACGGTCAAGTTCGCCCGCAAGCGTAACGACAAGTCCTTCGTTTCCGTAGTTCCGTTCGAGAACTAATCCCGCAGGACACCCAGATCTAAGGAGGACGTATGCCCAGGCGGGGTACGGTCCTCCTTTTTTACTTATCCAGACTATGCTTACACTCAAACAGCTCCGCGACGACCCCGAATACGTGATCCGGAAGCTCGCCGTCAAGAATTTCGACGCCCGCGCGATCGTGGAAAAGGTGATCGCCCTGGACGATAACCGCAAGGCCCTCCAGACCGAATCCGACGCCCTCCTGTCGCAGCAGAAGAAAGCCGCGGCCGAGATCGGCGCCCTGATGAAGCAAGGGCTCAAGGCGGAGGCCGAGGCCGCCAAGGCCGAGGTCGCCGCCCTCAAGGCCCGTTCCAACGACCTCCTCAAGCAGGCCGATGACAACAACGCCGAACTCCAGGCCCAGCTCGTCCTCCTTCCGAACCTCCCGTGTGACCTCGTCCCGGAAGGGAAGGGTGCCGAGGACAACCTGGTCGTGAAGATGGGCGGCGAGGAGCCGCAGCTCCCCGAAAACGCCCTCCCGCATTGGGAGCTCGCCCGCAAGTACGACATCATCGACTTCGACCTGGGCGTGAAGATCACCGGCGCCGGTTTCCCGGTGTACAAGGGCAAGGGTGCCCGCCTGCAGCGCGCCCTGATCAACTTCTTCCTGGACCGCAACACGGCTGCCGGCTACACGGAGGTGGAGCCGCCGGTGATGGTCAATGCCGCTTCGGGCTTCGGTACCGGCCAGCTTCCCGACAAGGAAGGCCAGATGTACCACGCCACGGTCGATGACTTCTATATGGTCCCGACCGCCGAGGTTCCGGTGACCAATATCTTCCGCGACGTCATCCTCGGCGCCGACCAGTTCCCGCAGAAGCTCACGGCCTACACGCCCTGCTTCCGCCGCGAGGCCGGTTCCTACGGCAAGGACGTCCGCGGCCTGAACCGCCTCCACCAGTTCGACAAGGTGGAGATCGTCCGGGTGGAGAAGCCGGAGAACAGCTACGCCGCCCTCGACGAGATGGTGGCCCACGTGGAGAAACTTGTCCAGGACCTGGGGCTCCGCTACCGGATCCTCCGCCTGTGCGGCGGCGACATGAGCTTCACCTCCGCCATCACCTATGACTTCGAACTCTGGTCGGCCGCCCAGGGCCGCTGGCTCGAGATTTCCTCCGTCTCCAACTTCGAGGCCTACCAGGCGAACCGCCTGAAGTGCCGCTACAAGGACGAGAACGGGAAGACCCAGCTCGTGCATACCCTGAACGGAAGCTCCCTGGCCCTTCCGAGAGTGGTCGCCGCCCTCCTGGAGGACAACCAGAAGGACGGGTACATCGAGATTCCGGAAGTGCTCCGTCCCTACACCGGCTTCGACCGCATTGGATAAGCCGCGCATCATACTCGGCATCGACCCCGGAACCCAGCTGCTGGGTTTCGGGGTCATCCGTGCCGTGGGGAAGAAAGCGGAATACGTGGACATGGGCATCCTGGACCTCCGGAAGGACAAGGACGCCTATGGGAAACTCCAGGCCATCTTCGACTGCATCTCGCAGGTCTGCCGGTCCTATCATCCGGACGAACTGGCCATCGAATCGCCGTTCTACGGCAAAAACGCGCAGGTCGTGCTGAAACTCGGCCGGGCGCAGGGGGCCGCCATCATCGCCGCCCTCGAATCCGGGGTATCCTCCGTGACGGAGTATGCGCCCCGGCGGGCCAAGGAAGCGATCGTCGGCAACGGCGCCGCCTCCAAGGAACAGGTCCGGCTCATGCTGGAGAAAACCCTCGGCCTGAGCCTCCCGGTGGAGCATCTGGACGCAACGGACGCCCTCGCCATCGCCCTCTGCCACCATTACGAGACGACGAATCCCATCGCCTCCGTCAAGGGCAAGGGCGGCTGGGAGCAATTCCTGAAGGACCATCCCGACCGGATCAAATAATTAAAAATTTTTACTGTCTGCTTAAACCTTCGCGTACGCGAGGCGTCTAACTGTGCAGTGTTTCAGCCCGGATGAAGGGCAAATTGTGTTTTTTTATGATGAAAAAAAGGATTCTGCTTGTTCTGGTGAGCCTTTTCGCCGCCGTGGCGCTCTCCGCCCAGAACTACAATGTGACCGTGAAACTGGAGGATGCCTCCAACGGCGAGCCCGTCGGCTTTGCCACCGTTTCCCTCAACCCAGAAAAAGGCAATGCCAAGTATGCGCTGACCGACCACAACGGTAAGGGCATCGTGGAGAAGGTCAAGGCCGGAAAGTATACCTTCAAGGCCGAGATCATGGGTTACAAGACGTACACCCAGGAAGTGGAAGTCAAGGGTGCCCTGGACCTCGGGACCATCAAGATGCAGCTGGACCAGGAAGTCCTGGATGCCGCTTCGGTCTCCGCGGTGGGCAATCCCATCATCATCAAGAAGGACACGGTCGAGTATAATGCCTCTTCCTTCAAGACCACCGATACCGACATGCTGATCAACCTCCTCAAGAAGCTCCCGGGCATCGAGGTCGATGACAGCGGCACCATCACCGCCAACGGCGAGACCATCACCAAGATCACCATCGACGGCAAGACGTTCTTCCTGGACGACCCGCAGCTCGCCTCCCAGAACCTGCCGGCCAAGATGATCGAGAAGGTGAAGGTCGTCAAGAAGAAGTCCGAGCAGGCCGAGTTCACCGGCATCGATGACGGCAACGACGAGACCATCATCGACCTTTCAGTCCAGAAGAGTATGATGAACGGTATCTTCGGTAACATCACCGGCGGCGCCGGACACGACATCCCCTCCAAGGAGAACGATATGAACGAGTACCGTTTCACCGGAAACGGCATGGTCGGCCGCTTCACGAATGATTCCCAGCTGTCCATCATCGCCAACGGCAACAACGGTGCCGGCGGCATGGGCTTCACCAACATGGGTGGCAACATGATGGGCCAGATGATGGGTGGCGGCGCCATGGGCGGCTTCGGCGGCGGCATGGGCGGTTTCGGCGGCGGCATCACCACCTCCTGGATGGGCGGTGTCAATGCGGCGGCCGACCTCCTGGACGACCGGATGGAGCTCTCCGGAAACTACATGTACAGCGGTTCCAATACCGAGTCCCTGCAGGATTCCTACCAGGAGAACTATTATACCAACTACACCCAGATCCAGCAGACCGAGAACACCAGCAACCAGCGGAACAGCGGCCATCGCGTGGGTGTCCGCCTGGACCACAAGTTCTCCGACAACACCTCCATCCTGTTCCAGCCGCAGTTCAACTACAGCCAGGGTTCCTACAACCAGTCCCAGATCTTCGACAGCTGGCTGAACGAGAAGAACGACGCCAACAAGCAGAATGAAGGTTTCTCCAGCAACTACGGCCTTAACAGCAACTGGCAGGCCAACGGTTTCCTCCTGTTCCGCCAGCGCCTGGGCATCCCCGGCCGTACCCTGTCCGTGAACCTGAACTGGACCCTGTCCAACAACCATTCCGACGGTAAGAACCAGTCCTATACCAAGACGTATAACGGTTCCGATCCCGTCCTGGTGAACCAGCGCGTGGACCAGTCCTCCCGGACCCAGAATGCCGGAGCCCGCGTGGTCTATACCGAGCCCCTCGGCGCCGGTTTCTACGTGGAAGGCAGCTACCAGTACAACTACAGCCAGTCCAATTCCAACAAGGACGTGTACAACAGCATCTGGAACACGCTGGGTACCTATGATTACGATCTCGCCGCCCGCACGATCGAATACATCGCTGACGGCGAACGGGATGATGCTTATTCGAACAAGATCCTGAACCGCAACATCAACCAGAGCGCCGGTCTGGCTTTCATGTACCAGGAAGGGGACGTGCGCGCCCAGCTGGGTGTTTCCGCGAACCCGCAGAACCAGCACAACGAGACCAACGGCAAGGAGTATGACAACAAGGTCCTGAACTGGGCCCCGCGGGCGATGCTCTTCTATGACTTCAACGACAACGCGAACATCCGCCTGAACTATAACGGCCGCAGCGGCCAGCCGTCCACCTCCCAGCTCATGCCGGTCCTGGACAACTCCAACCCGATGAGCCGGTCCCTGGGTAACCCGTACCTGCAGCCGTATTTCAACCACAACGGCCGGATGGAATTCGAGTTCTCCAACAAGGAGACCTTCTTCACCGCCCGCTTGAACCTGCAGGGCGGCATGAACAAGAACCCGATCGTGAACGCCACCTGGCAGGACCAGATCGGCCGTACCTATTCCTTCCCGGTGAACGGCCAGACGACCTACAACGGCAGTGCGCGGATCATGATCAACGCCCCGATCGCGAAGTCCAACTTCTCCATCTCCAACAACTCCAACATCAGCTACTCCAAGAGCGGCAGCTATGTGGGTGCCGACCGGCTGGATATGGATCCTTACTGGAACGAGGATATGACGGACTTCAATTATGAGAAGTTCCACGAGGCCTATCCCGACCTGAACAACACGCCTGACTTCGTTGCCAATACCACCCAGACCCTGAGCGTGATGGAGCGCCTGCGACTGACCTACCGGAGCGACGACCTCGAGCTCACCGTGAACGGCGGTACCCGCTTCAACAAGCCCTGGTACAGCGTGGTGAATACGAACACGAACACCGACGCCACCTGGAACAACTCCGTGGGCGGTTCCGTCAACTGGACCATCGGCTACACCGGCCTCCAGTTCACGACCGATGCCAACTACAACTGGTACAACGGCTACAAGACCGAGCAGCCTTCCCGCCTGATCTGGAACGCCGGCCTGTCGATGCCGATCATCTACAACTCTGCGACGATCTCCCTGAATGCCTATGATATCCTGGGCCAGCGGAAGAACCTGAGCACGAGCAACACCGGTAACACCCTGTCCGAGAGCCGTTCCCTTTCCATCGGCCGGTATGTCATCCTGTCCTTCACCTGGCGCTTCGGCACCTTCGGCGGCCGCAACGGCCGTATGGGTGGCTTCGGCGGCGGCCGTGGCCGTGGTGGCATGGGCGGTCGCGGTATGATGGGTGGCGGCCCTATGATGGGCGGTGGCATGATGGGCGGCGGTCGTCCGTTCTAGTCGAGATGGCCGATCAGGCCGGCCATGACGACTCTCGTCATTCCCGGCTTGACCGGGAATCTACCTTGTCATTCCGAGCGTAGCGAAGGAATCTTACTTGGCGGTCGTGACATACGACCGCCATTTTTCGATCAGGGCGGTCATGTCCTCCGGCAGGGGAGCCTCCAGGAAGATGCGCTCCCCGGTACGGGGATGCGTGAAGCCCAGGGTCCGCGCGTGGAGGGCCTGGCGGGGGCAGAGGGCGAAGCAGTTCTGGATGAACTGGCGATACTTGGTGTAGATGGTGCCCTGGCGGATTTCAGAACCGCCGTAGCGTTCGTCGTTGAACAGGGGATGGCCGATGGAGGCCATATGGACGCGTATTTGATGCGTCCGGCCCGTCTCCAGGCGGCATTCCACGACCGTAATGAAGCCGTACCGTTCGAGAACCTTCCAGTGGGTGACGGCCCATTTCCCCTTCTCGGGATCGTCATAGACGCGGAACCGGAGCCGGTCGTTCGGGTCCCGGCCGATGGTGCCGGCGATGGTGCCCTCGTCCTCGGCGATGTTGCCCCAGACGACGGCTGTATAGACCCGGTCGATGGAGTGGACAAAGAACTGGTCGGCCAGGTGCGCCTGGGTCGGGGGATTCTTCGCAACTACCAGCAGGCCGCTTGTGTCCTTGTCAATGCGGTGCACCAGCACGCCCATCCTTTCGTCTTCGGCATCAGGACCTTGCGAGATACCCAGATAGAAGGCGAGGGCGTTTACCAGCGTCCCGGTGTAGTTGCCGTGGCCCGGATGGACCACCATCCCGGCGGGTTTGTTGATGACGAGGACGTCGTCGTCTTCGTAGGCGATGTTCAGGGGAATGTCTTCCGGCAGGATCTCCACCCCGCGCCGTTGGTATGGCATCACGAACTTGATGACGTCGCAGGGGCGGATGATGGTATTGGCCTTGGCAGGCTTGTCATTGACCAGGACATAGCCCAGCTTGATGGCTTGCTGGACCCGGTTGCGGGAGGTGTCTTCCTGGTGCGTGGCGATGAATTTGTCCACGCGCAGCGGCGCCTGGCCCTTGTCGGCCACCAGGCGGAAATGCTCGAACATCTCCTGTTCGTCTTCCGGAGGGAGGAGGGGCTGCTGGTCGAGGTCAGACATTATTCGGCCGGCTTCAGCTTCTCGGTGTCGAGGGTCAGGTACAGGTTGATGGCGGATCCAAGGGTCCGGGTCTGGCCCAGGCCGTCCTGCCGGTACACGACCGCATTGATGGAATCGGCATAAGTGCGGATGTCCGGATCGAAGCGGACGCGGCCCACGTTGAGGTAGCGGTCGTGGAGGGCGTCTACGGCGCGGATGTATTTCATTCCCACTACGCGCGGGACCACGGTAGGACCTTCATCGCTGGAGAGGCCGAGGGTCAGGTCCACGTCGGACCCGCTCACGACGAGGTCGCCCGCCCGGACATTGCGTCCCCGGATGGACTGCCGGAGGACGTTGTTCGTGGCGATATCCTGGGTATAGGAGAGTTTCCCGAGGGCCAGGCCGCGGTTGTTCAGTTCGGCGCGGGCCTCGTTCAGGGAATAGCCGATCAGGTTGGGCATCACCACCTTGCGGGGGACGATGGAATTGATGGTCAGGAAGATGCTGCGGCCTTTCTTGACGGTGGAGCCCGCTTTCGGGGTCTGGCGGTACACCACGCCGGCGGGCAGCCGGCGGACGAAGACGGAGTCGGTCACTTTCACGTTCACGTGCCCGTCGCGGGCGCTTTCGTATGCTTCCCCGACGGTCATGTTGGTGAAGTCGGGGACCGTGACGGTCTGGTTGTGCCGCGTGATGACGCTGAGGCTCACCTGGGCGACGAGGAGCAGCCCCACGACCAGGATCACCGCCAGGAGGAGGTTCCGGACGATCCAGTTGGAGAGAATGCCTGTTTGCTTGGCCCGTGTATCTTTCTTTGCCATGTCCAATCGTTTAACTTACAAAGATAACGAAAAAAACCGGAACTCTCCGCCCAGGATTTTGTCATTTGTCCTGTTTGTGTATAATCTGTTGATATGTAGCATCTTAAGATGTCAGATAATAAACCGGCCGGTTTTGGGAAATCCACGGATTTTCTTATAGATTTGCGAAGAAACCGCTTAAACGATTGAAAATATGAGAAAAACGACCATCCCCAACCAAAATAATTCCGGAAATGCTTATCTTTGCAGAAGATAACTGACCAAAATAGTCATCTATACGCTTCCTGAGTTCTCCTGACAGGGAACCGGGCAAAAATTCTCAGCAAGAGCAGGAAGCGACCAGGAGGCTACGCGCTTGAGCGCGGCTAGCCTTCTGCTCTTGTATTCTGCCCGGATACCCTGTCAGAGGCGACGCCGCGCTCTTTGTCGGAGTGGGCACTATGAAAAACCCGAAACCGGACAAGGAGGTCCGGCACGCCCTCGAAAATCAGGTCCATCGGTTACTGCGAACGGTTCGTATCCAGCAGGAGACCATCATCCGTCTCCGGCGGGAAAAACTGTTGCTGGTCCGGAGCGTTTACCTTTTCCCGAGGGTATTGTATGAGACGTGCTGGTCCTCCAGGTCCTGGGAACTCATGATCGGACTGGTCCAGGAGAAATTCAAGGAAATCAACGGAGACCCGGCCGGATGGCGGCAGTTGGTCCAGTTTCTGGACAGGAATCTGGAAAATGCCGTCAGCGAACTGTCCTCCTGTCCGAAACTCTGTCTGAATGAGGACGAACTGCGCCTGTACTGCTACTGTATCATCGGGTTCAGCGCCGACCTGATTTCGACGCTGATGGACATCGAAAACCGGGATGTGGTCTATACGCGGAAACGGCGGCTCAAAATGAAAATCAGAAGGATGGGCCTGCTCCGGTCCCGCCGGTTCCTGGAACTGATGGACTGACGTTTGGAATTCCGGGGGAAAGGCTTTACCTTTGTCCGTTATGAAAAACCGTACCCTCGTGATGCTTTCCCTTGCAGCGGCTTTCGTGCTGCTGATGAGCCTTCCCTTCCTGGTCTCCGGCTGCGGATGGCTTGCGCTGCTGGGCTTCGTACCCCTGCTCTGCATGGAGCGGCTGGCCGACCAGACGCGGATGAAGCATTTCTGGTGGTGGCACTACGGGACGTTCGTCGTCTGGAATTTCGTCACGACATTCTGGGTATGCAATGCCACGGTCGGCGGCGGCATCTTCGCCGGTCTGGCCAATGCGCTCCAGATGTCGCTGGTATTCGGCCTCTTCCGCTGGGTGAAACGCCGCACCGGGGGTGCCGTCCCTTACCTGTTTCTGGCTGCCGCCTGGATCGCCTGGGAAAAGTATTATCTGACCGTTGCGCAGATTTCCTGGCCCTGGCTGGTACTGGGCAACGCCTTTGCGGGCACCATCGGCCTGGTGCAGTGGTATGAGTTTACGGGAACCCTGGGCGGTTCCCTCTGGATATGGGCCTCCTCCCTGGCCGTTTTCGGCCTGATGGTCGCCGTTTCCGACGGCCGTTTCACCACCCGTTGGAACGGGAAGGCGCGGGCGGCGGCAATGGCCGGTACCGTACTTGTCCTGTTCGCCCCGATGCTCTGGTCCGCCATCCTGTGGAACCGGTATGAGGAGACCGGGGATCCGCTGCAGGTGTTCATCGCCCAGCCGGATTTCGACCCGTACAACAAGTTCGGCGGTATGACCCAGGACCAGCAGACGGCTGTCCTGCTGGACCAGTATGAAAAGGGGCTGAAGGGCGTCGAGGGGCCTGTTCTCCTGCTGGCGCCGGAGACATTCACGTCCGATATCGTGTGCAATGATGTCCCTTCCAGCAAGACCTTCCGCCGTTTCCGCTCCTTCCTGCAGGAGCATCCCGGGGCGGAAATCCTTTTCGGAGCCTCCTCCTGGACCCGGTATGACCAGTCGGAGCGCCCGTCTGCGAATGCCCGCCGGCTTGGGGACGGGGTCTGGTATGAGACGCACAATTCCGCCCTGATCGTGGACTCGACGGGGACCTATGGGCTGTACCAGAAATCCAAGCTCGTTCCCGGGGTGGAAATGCTTCCGTACCCGTCGGTCCTGGGGCCCATTGACGACGGCCTCCTGGGCGGGGTTGCCGGGCGTTGCGTGGGCCAGGAAGAAGTCTCCAACCTGCTTTTCCGGGGAACGCTTCCCATCGGCTGTGCCGTGTGCTACGAATCCGTGTACGGCGAGCACTGTGCCGGCTATGTCCGGAAAGGGGCTAAACTCCTGACAGTCATTACCAACGATGCCTGGTGGGGGGATACGCCGGGCTACCGGCAACATCTCGACTACGCCCGCCTCCGGGCCATTGAAACGCGCCGGGACATCGCCCGTTGCGCGAATACGGGCATATCGGCCTTCATCGACCAGAAGGGGAGGATCCTGCAGCGGACCGCCTGGTGGGAACCGGCCGTCCTGAAAGGGACCGTGAACCTGAACGACCGCGAGACTTTCTTCGTCCGGGCCGGGGACCTGGTCGGACGTATTTCCGTCTTCCTGTTCGTCCTGCTCCTGGCGGCGACCTTATTTCGTCGTTCCCGATAAACTGATGATTCCGGCGGCCACTTCAGCCAGGCCGAAGACGAAATAGAGGTTACTGACGGGGTTGAAGCCCCACACCCACCATTCGAGGACGATTCAGGGCATCTTGGCCCGGAGCAGGTCCAGCATCGGGGCGCCGCCCCAGCTGTTGCCCTAGGCGCCCAGCATGGCTTCACAGCCGGCCAGCAGGTCCTGGAACGTCTCCTCGAAGTCTCCGGTATACCACGGGTCCGCGACATCGCGGCCGATGCCCGTATAGGACATCATCAGGTGGATCTTCCCGCCCGGATCGTCGGGGATGAACCGCCGGATGAGCCGCAGGTTGGAAGCGTCCATGCAGATGATGCGGTCGAAACGGCCGTAGTCGGCGCGCGTGACCTGCCGGGCCCGCTTGCCCGGGTCGAACCACACCCCGTGCTGGTTCAAACAGCGCTTTGCCGGGGGATAGATGGGATTGCCGATTTCCTCCGTCGACACGGCGGCCGACTCGATATAATATTGGCTTTCAAGCCCTTTGGCCTTCACCATCGCCTTCAGGATGAACTCCGCCATCGGGCTCCGGCAGATATTGCCATGGCACACAAACAGGACGCGTATCAACTTCTTTTGCTGCATCGATTCGTTCTCCTTTTCCAATTTCACCCCAAATGTACGACTTTTCTCCGAAACCTGGCGGTCCTTGTCGTCCCGAGGAGGTCAAAGGACGACAATTCGCTCTATCCGGGAAAAAAAACTTATCTTTGCACCGGCATGGATAATAACCTGACAGCGAGGCCGCATTGGAGCAAGGCCGCGGATTATTCCCGCGTTCCCTTCTTCATCCGGCGGATGGATACGCAGGGGCGGGTCACCGTTCCCGAGGTACCGTCCGCGGCGCTGCCGTTCGTAGGTTTCCTGTATCTGACCGACGGGGAAGTGCTGGCTGAGGTGGATGGCGTACAGTTCCTGTGCGGGGCGGGGCACCTGCTGCTGATTCCGGAAGGCCTGACCTTCTCCATCCGGTATTATGCCGATGCTGTGGGCTACACGGGCGGTTTCCGGGCCGACCTGCTTTCCCGGCCGGAGACGGTTCTCCAGTGGGTGGAACCGGTCCAGCATGCGTTCTGGTTTGATGAGGCCGCCTTCGTGGGGGAATTGTTCAACATGCTGGCGATCTCCTTCGAGCGCGGGGATTCCGATTTCATCGGCAAAGGCCTGGAGCTGCTGGTCTCCCGCGTCAAGGTACAGCCCGCGAAACGCCTGCCAGGGAAAGTGTCCGCCTTCCTGGAACGCGTTTTCTCCCGGGGGGGACCGCCCCGGGACCTGGCGGCCTATGCTGCCGATGCATTCGTGAGCCCCGGCCATCTGAACCGGATGGTCCGGCAGGCGACCGGTAAAAGCGTGGGCGCCTGGATCGACATCGCCCGCCTGGGCATGGCCAAGCGGCTCCTGCGCGACACGGAATGGCCGGTAGCGGAGATTGCCACGGCCGTTGGCCTGGACGATTCGTCCTATTTTTCCAGATTCTTCAAGCGTCACGCAGGCGTAACGCCCCTTGCCTTCCGTCAGAAGATGCACGGATTGTCCTGATTCCTGCACGGAAGCGTCTATCGGAATCGGGGGTTTATGCGGAACTTTGCGTCCGCAATGCTATTGACCCTCATCACTGCCCTGATGCTCACGCCGGTGAGCGACACGCTGCTCGCCCCGGCGTATGCGACGGCTTTCAAGGAGCGCGTGCCCCTGGAGCGGCTGGCTTCCCCCGTGAGCGTCCTCCTTCCTTCCGACCTGAAGACGGAAGGGATTCTGGGGCAGGGGAGGCTTTCGGCCCTGGTCCCCGGCCTCCTGATTCCGGACTATGGCGCCTCCTTGACCTCGACCATTTACCTGCGCGGAATCGGTTCCCGGATGGAGAACCCTTCCATGGGCCTGTATGTGGACGGAATTCCGGTCATGGACAAGAACGCCTACGATTTCGACTGGACGGGAATCTCTTTCGCCGCCCTGATGCGTGGACCGGGAGCGACCCTGTACGGGCGGAATTCCATGAGCGGGACCCTGGTCCTGCAGACTCCTTCCCCTGATGGACAGAACCATCTGATGGCCTTTGCCGAGGCGGGACTGGCGGGAACCCTCCGGGCGGGAATGACGGCGTCTTTCGGACGGAACGTCCTGATTGCCAATGTGAAACATAACAGAGGGTGGTTCCGGAATGAGTACAAGGGGGCAATGTGTGACCCTTACGACGGGCTGTCGCTGCGCTGGAAATGGGAGCAGTCACCCGGGGAAAGGATCCGGTGGTCCAACAACCTGTCAGCCTCCTTGTCCAGGGAAGGCGGCTTTGCCTACGGCCTCTATGAAGATGGCGTACTCCACCCGGTGTCCTACAACGGGGAGGGGAGTTACCGGCGGCTTACCGTCCTGGACGGGGTCCATTTCCAGTATGCGGGGGAGACCTTCTCCCTGGATGGGACGGGCTCGCTGCAGTTCCTATCGGACGATATGCGGATGGACCAGGATTTCACGCCGGAGCCGGTTTTCACCCTGCAGCAGGCCCAGAACAGCGGTACGGGAACCCTGGAACTGGTAGCCCGTCGCGAGTCCGGCCGTTGGCATCCATCGACAGGCGTGTTCGCCTTCTTCCGGCGCAACCGGATGCATGCCCCCGTCACGTTCGGCCGTGCCGGCATCGAACAGCTCATCCTGGATCATGCCAATGGGAACATCCCCGAAGACATCGGCTATCTGTCCATCCCCGATGAGCAGCTCCTGATCGCTTCCGATTTCGGAATCAGCACTTTCGGTGCGGCCCTCTTCCACGAATCCGATATCCGGCTGGGCCGATGGCACCTGACGGCCGGCCTCCGGCTGGATGTTGAAGGCGGGGTGATGGCGTATGATTGCCTTGCCGCCCTCCATTACCGGTTCATTCCCACGATGAAGGCCGACAAGGCCTTCGAAGTACCCTACCAGGGTTCCGTGAGCCAATCCTCTGGCCTGCAGGTGCTTCCCAGGTTCTCGGCGCTCTACGAAGCGACCGGTGGACTCTCGTTCTTCGGTACCGTTTCGAAGGGGTTCCGGGCCGGCGGTTTCAATACCCAGATCTTTTCCGACATCCTTCAGAACCGGACGATGAACGGTCTGATGAAGGACCTGGGGGTTTATCTGGACATGCCGATGGTCTCCGTCGGTGCGGAGAACACCCGTTACAAGCCGGAAATGGCCTGGAACCACGAACTGGGCTTCCGCCTGGTCCGGGAGAACTTCCGGGCCGAGGGCTCCCTGTACCGGATGGATGTCTGCAATCAGCAGCTCACCGTCTTCCCGCCCGGAAAGTCCACGGGACGGATGATGACCAATGCCGGAAGAAGCCGGAGCCTCGGGGCCGAAGCGGAGCTGGATTGGCAGCCGGGCGCCTTCCGCTTCCACGCTTCCTATGCCTGGTGTGACGCCCGTTTTGTGGCCTACGACGACGGAAACCACGATTATTCCGGGAACCGGGTCCCCTATGTCCCGGCCCATACTGCCTTTGCCAGCGCGGCCTGGCACCATGCCATCCGGAAAGCGACGCTGCATCTGTCCGCCTCCGTCCGGGCCTATGGGCCCATCAGTTGGGATGAGGCCGGGACTTACGAAGAACCGGTCCATGTCCGGCCGGATGCCCGCATCTCGCTGACCTTCCCCGGGTGGGAAATCTGGCTCCGGGGGGAGAACCTCGCCGGCAGCACCGGCCGCAACTTCTATTTCAAATCCGTCGGGCGCGAATTCTTCTCGCGGGAACGCCCGTGCAATATCGTATTAGGAATCAGTATCAATCGTTAAAACCATGAAAAAGAACAGCATCCTCCTGGCCCTTGCGGCCTGGGCCGTCCTGGCCTGCAACAAACCGGAACCGGAAAAACTGCCCGTGCCTGAAACGGCCGATTTCAAGGGCACCGTGACCGTCGTGTACAAGGAAACCCCGTTTGACAACGAAGACATCGAGGTCAATTTCACCCCTTCCGAGGACGGCAAGACGGCCTCCGTCACCATCTACAAGATCCGCTTTGTGCCGCAGATGCCCGTCACCATCGACGTGACCATCCCCAATATCGACCTGACTGTGACGAAGGACGCCATCCTTCTCTCCTGCGATGAGGTCATCCCCCTCGCCATGGGCGGCGAGTACCCCCGCTACACCGTCACCGGCCTCACCGGCACCCAGAAGGATGACGCACTCGAATTCTCGCTGCATTTCGGCGACTATCCCACCTCCTTCAAAGGCACCCGGCAGGCCTCTTCTTCCCTCTAATCGGCCGGTTCGGGCTGGCTCGGGCTGGTTCGGGCTAGTTCTGGCTGGTTCGGGCTGGGGTGCGGCGGCGGAATTCGACTTTCAGCGACAGCGAGCGGGAGGGAAGGTGCGTGCCCGCAGGGATGACGGCGTCTGTTTGAGCGCTAGTTAGGCCCGCGAGCGGGACTAACTGAGCGAGTTCGCCGTCAAGCGCCTTCCCGACCAAGCGTAGCCGCTGAAAGACGCATGGAGCCGACGCACCCCAGCCAGAACCAGTGTCGTTCCGCTACTCCAGAATGGCGTAGTGCCCGTATAGGTCCAGCGTTTGGACCCATACAAGCAAAAAAGGCGGAAAACGCTCGTAAGGGTACATGGATTGGACCTATGCGAGCAGCGAAAGGGAGTGACGGACAGAGTCAAAGAGAGAGATGCCCGATCAGGTCGGGCATGACGGAGAAAGGGTCAGGCATGACGGAGAAAGGCCCGGCTATTCCCGGTCGATGCGGACGAGTTCTTCGATGGCGGCGGGGTTCAGGTTCTTGTCGTAGATGGTGTGGCGCACGTAGCCGATGCCGGGGGAGTACCAGTCGTCCTGCCAGTTGTCCTTGTGGTGGAGGGGGATGTCTTCGACCTTGCGACTGCGGATCACGAAGCAGTCGAAGGTGCCGGCCGGGGTGGTAATTTGCTCTTTGCGAAGCACTTCACGTCCGGTGACATCGACCGTGATGACCAGGAGCGGCAGTTCGAGCCGGCAATGGGCTTCCGGCAGGGTGTCGCCGGGATGCAGGAGGCGGGGCATGACGGCCAAGGTCCCGGAGTTCTTGATTTTGGCCTTCGGGAAAACCTCCTGGACGAAACCTTTCACCGAGGAGGCCAGGTCCGAGGAGGTGTTCCCGGCCGCATCGATGGCGGTGGTGATGCTGGCTTTTCCGCCGAGCATGACTCTCTTGCCCTTCTGGCGAAGGACGACCGAGGTATGGACGAGAAGGCCTTTGGCGGTCTCCTCGACACTGTCTACGTCGATGTCGGTGGTTTGGAGCAGTTGCTGGCTGTTGGCCTTGTAACGCTCATAATACAGATGGGTTCCCGGGTCCGTGCAGAACAGGGGCTTTTTGTCGGGTCCGGCTGCTCCCAGCGGGATGCAGGCCAGCAGGATGGCAATGGATAGGCAGAATCGCATCATGATTTGCAAAGATAGGGTTTTTGTAGGGATTATGTTTATCTTTGCCGTAAGATCTTGCCGAATGAGAAAACTGCTCTTTGCCCTCCTTCTGCTTGCCTGGGTTCCTGGACATGCCCAGCTGCCCCAGGTGCGCGTTTCCGTACCCCTCCATACCATCCACAGCGGAGAGGTGGCTGTCCCGTTGTCGCTCCGCTATTCTCCGGGCGAGGGCTGGCGGTTTGAAGCCGGGACGGTGCGGGAGGATGATGCCGGCAACCGGGTCGAATTCACCGACAGCACCATCCATTGGCCCCAGGGCTTTATCACCATGCGCCCCGGGAGTATGGAAGTGTTTGACAATCTGGAGAATCCCGTCAAGTCCATCTCCTTCGAGCGGCTTCCGGACGGCCGGTTGTCCCGGTTGTGGACGGACCGCGATACCACGGCTTTCTCCTACCAGGGCAACGGCATCCGGCTTCATCGTGCGGGCCGGGGGAGTACGGCCTATCAGTTCGACAGTCTGGACCGCGTCGTTTCCATCATCCACGACGGGGCCGATGTCACCTGCCGGTCCCAGCAACTGGAGTATCTGGGCGACACGCTCACGGTCCGGGCGCGCGACAGCGTGGGGGAGTTTGGAAAAACCGTTTTCCTGGGCGACCCGAAGGTCTATCGGGTCGATGAGTTTGACCCGGAGGAGCGCCTGATCCGCAGCACGGAATTCCATTACCAGGGGGACCTCCCCGCCGGAGAGACCATCCGCCTGTTCGGAACCGGGGAAGGCAAGCCCCTTACCTCCAGCCGGCGGCTCCGGTATTCCCCGGACAGCCCCTATCCCGTGGAGGAATCGGTCAACCTGGACAATGGGGAGTCTTATCGGGCGACGTTCACCTATGCCCCCCATCGGCCCGATGCCCTGCTCTCCCTGACGCGCTGGGACGGCAGCCGGATGATTGATTCCACCCGGCTCGTCTATGCCTCTTTCCCCGGGCACGCGGGGCGTGTGATCCGCCGACCGTCGGCCCTGCTGTACGGGCGCGCCGGGGAACCGCTGGATACCTGCATCCGTTTCATCTCCTATGATTTCAACGGGGTCCATACCTACCGGAGCAAGCGGGTGAAGCAGTTCTACCCGGATGCCCGGATGAGCCGCCTGACGGTGCAGTCTCCTTCCATCGACCTGGAAAAGGAACTCCGGGCCCGGCTCCTCAGTGCGGGGATGCCCTTTGCGGTGGATCCGCTGGAGGGCGGGAGTTTCCTCTTCGACACGGATGGCGCATTCCTCTCCAGAGTCCGCGGTACAACGGAGCAAGTCCTTTTCTACCAGGGCTTTGCGGAAGAGCCCGTGACGGCTTCCTTTGCCGATCCGGACCACGACCCTTCCCTGATTGACTCCGGCTGCTGGCTGCAACTGATAACGCCGGCGGACGTGGCTCTGTCCATGCATATTGTCGATGCTCATAATCCCCGCTACCGCGGACTCATCCGGGGCTGCCTCTATCTGCTGCGGGAGAGCGGTTACGGCGGCCTCATCGACCCCGCCGTCAATGCGCAGCATCAGGTGTTCCCGAAGGTCTGGTATCTCAGCGAGACCCGCCGGGAGGGCGCATTGGCCCATAACCACTTCAATACCGGGAACTTCCTCTGGGGCGCCGCCGCCCAGGCCTGCGGCGTTCCGCTGTGGGTGACGTTGCTGGGGGCCCACTTCAACAACTTCTTCCTTTCGCCGGACAACCAGGGCCGGCCGGATGACAAGGACGACGTCCTCTCCATTCGGGCCGGGTATCACATCCTCTGTCCCTAACGGACGCCTTTCCCGCCAGCGATGCCTGCAAAAAAAGAGAAGTTCAGTCGAGCTTCTCTCCTTTCTCATTGAACAATTCGTTCTGCAGGACGGTGAAATCAGTGATTTCCTCGATGTCCAGTTTGACTTTGTAGTGCTTCCGCCACTTGCTCAGGAAGGAATTGAATAGTCCCCGCCGCAGGTAGGCGCCCAGGATCGGACTGGTTTTCAGGGTCAGGACCTTGTAGCCTTTCTCGATGACGTAGTAGGCAATCTTGCGTTCGATTTCCTCGTCGATCACCACGCTGGAATGGATCTTTCCGGTGCCGTGGCACACGGGACACTGTTCCATGGTGTTGATTTCCGTCACCGGGCGGATCCGCTGCCGGGTGATCTGCATCAGCCCGAACTTCGTCAGCGGCAGCACGTTGTGCTTGGCCCTGTCATTTTCCATCAGCTCCTGCATGAATTTGAAGAGGGCGTTCTTGTGGTCGTTCGACTCCATGTCGATGAAGTCCACGATGACGATGCCTCCCATATCGCGGAGCCGCAGCTGCCGTGCGATCTCTTCCGCGGCGATCTTGTTGACCTCGAAGGAATTCTCTTCCTGGTCGCTGGTCTTGGTGCGGATGCCGCTGTTCACGTCGATCACATTCAGCGCTTCCGTCGTCTCGATGACAAGATAGGCCCCCTGCCGCATCGGCACCACCTTTCCGAAGGAACTCTTGATCTGCCGGGTGACCTCGAAATGGTCGTAGATCGGCTGCTTGCCCTCGTACAAGTGTACGATCTTCTCCTGCTCGGGCGAGATGAGGGAGATGTATTTCCGGGCTTCGTCGCAGATCTTCTCGTCATTGATCCAGATATTGGAGAACGAGTCGTTCAGCAGGTCCCTGAGGACGGTGGTCGTCTTGCTGTATTCGGTGAACAGCAGTTGGACGTTCTTGTTCCGGGCGATCTTCTTCCAGGAACTCTCCCATTTTTCGATCAGGGCCTTGGTCTCTCCGACCAGGGTGGCGGCGTTCTTTCCTTCGGCCGCCGTCCGGATGATGGCCCCGTAATTCTTGGGGAGGATGCTCCTGACAAGCGTTTCAAGTCTACGCTTCTCCTCCTTCGAGCCGATCTTCTGGGAGATCGACACCTTCTCGGCGAAGGGGAGAAGGACAATGTTGCGTCCTGCCAACGAAATTTCCGCAGTCAGTCGTGAACCCTTCGTGGATATCGGTTCTTTCACGATCTGGACCACCACCATCTGGCCGGGTTTCAGGATGGTTTCGATGCGGCCTTCCTTGGGAAGGGGCGCGCCGATCTCGATCCGCGAGTAGAGGTCGGTCAGGTTGGTGTTCTGGTTCGATTCCCGCACGAACTGGTCGAAGGCGGAAAAATACAGACCCAGGTCCAGGTAATGGATGAAGGCTTCCTTCTTGTCCCCGATATCGACGAAGGCAGCATTGAGGTTCGGGAGGATTTTCTTCACCTTTCCCAGGTGCACGTCACCTACCGTGAACTTGTTCCCAGTGCTGGACTCCGTGTTGTACTCGATTAGCCGGTGATTCTCCATCAGGGCGATGTGTACTTCGTTCGACGATACGTCGACGATCAGGTCCTTGTCGGGTTTTTCAGACTCCATCAGGAAATTAGGATTTGGACATAAGACAAAAGGGCTTCCGGAACCTCCGGCCAGCCCTTTGCTTTCAGCAGACTGCTAAAATGGCAGACACGGAAGAATCTTATTTCTTCTTGTGTCTGTTCTTGCGCAAGCGCTTTTTACGCTTGTGCGTGGCCATTTTATGTCTCTTTCTTTTCTTACCGCTAGGCATAATAATGATGTTTGTTTATAATTGAGAATAAATTAGCTCTCCTTGACGGCATTGACGAAAACCTTGGCGGGCTTGAAGGCCGGGATGTTGTGTGCAGGGATGGTCATCGTCTGCTTCTTGGTGATGTTGCGGGCGGCCTTCTCAGCACGGTGCTTGATGATGAAGCTGCCGAAGCCACGGAGGTAAACCGGCTGACCAGCAATGATGGAATCCTTGACCACCTTGGTGAACTCCTCGATAACGCTCTGAACCTGTACTTTCTCAATTCCGGTCGATTTGGCGACCTCGTTGACGATTTCTGCCTTTGTCATAGTTGTAAAAGTTTATTGTATTGTTTTTCACCCGTTTAAGTTACGGAGGTGCAAAATTAGGCCTAATTTTTCAAAAATCAAAGGTTTACCTTCTTTTTTTACCCTTTTTGGACAATCTCTGCGTTTTGGCTGCCCTTTTCCTTGCCGTGGCACGGAGATTGACTATAAGGTGGGCTGGATAATTGTACCCGCCGGGTATGACAAATTGTCATATTCCCATTATTGACTTGCAGATGAAAGATTTCCTTGAAATGAACGCCCAGCCGGGCGTCGAAGTAAATATCATGCCCGTCATCGGCGACTCCTCCCTCCTGAAACTGGACGAGTCGGAGCTGACGGACGCCCTCCCCATCCTGGCCCTGCGGAACGCCGTCGTCTTCCCGGGGACCGTTTTCCCCGTGACCATCGGCCGGGAAAAGTCCATCCGCCTGATCCGGGACACGGAGGCCAAGGACGGCATCCTGGGCGCGGTCCCGCAGACGGACGTCACCGTCGAGGACCCTTCCGCGTCCGACCTGTCCGAATACGGTACCGTGTGCAAGGTCGTCAAGACCCTGGAGATGCCGGACGGCTCCCTGACCGCCATCCTGCAGGGTTTCAAGCGCATCCACGTGGAGGCCATCCTCGGCTACGAGCCCTACATCGTCGCCCGGGTGAACTACGAGGATGATATCATGCCCCGGATGGACGAGAACGAGTTGAAGGTCCTTTCCGATGCGCTCAAGGAGCGTTCCGGCGAGATCATCCGCTCTTCCTCCTTCGCTCCGAAGGAGGCCGTCGGCGCCCTCCGGGCCATCGATAATTTCCAGTTCCTGGTGAACTTCATCGCGACGACCATCGAGGTGGAGAACTTCGCCGACCGGGTGGGCCTCCTCCAGTTGTCCGACCTGCACGACCGCGGCATGGCCCTCCTGAAGGTCCTGGACACCCAGGTCCAGCTCCTGCGCATCAAGCAGGAGATCAACCAGAAGGTCAAGAGCGACATCGACCAGCAGCAGCGGGAGTACTACCTGAACAACCAGCTGCGCACCATCCAGGAGGAACTGGGCATGGACGAGGGCGAGGAGTTCGAGCGCTTCCGCGCCCGGGCGGAGGAGAAGAAATGGTCCCAGGAGGTCCGTGCCATCTTCGACAAGGAGATGGCCCGCCTGGAGAAGTACAACCCCTCCACCCCGGACTACAGCATCCAGTACAACTACATCCAGTTCATGCTGGACCTGCCCTGGGGCGAGATGTCCGAGGACAACCTGGACCTCAAGCACGCCCAGCAGGTGCTGGACGAGGACCATTTCGGCCTGGACCAAGTGAAGGACCGCATCATCGAGTACCTCGCCGTCCTCAAGCTGAAGGGCAACATGAAGTCCCCGATCCTGTGCCTGTACGGCCCTCCCGGCGTGGGCAAGACCAGCCTGGGCAAGTCCATCGCCCGGGCCCTCGGACGCAAGTACGTCCGGATTTCCCTCGGCGGCACGCACGACGAGGCGG
>Ga0265301_10000185_pt1 | contig 101382 bp, 93 predicted proteins | sample AusTroGonzalo_MG_2_FD_193488 | JGI IMG/M metagenome (GOLD analysis project Ga0265301, IMG submission 193488) | Bovine rumen microbial communities from tropical cattle in Woodstock, Queensland, Australia - Gonzalo_04 | ecosystem: Host-associated > Mammals > Digestive system > Stomach > Rumen ... | reverse complement strand
GGTTGTCGGCCAGCTCGGCGAAACGGGTTGCGGCCGACTCCATCGTGTTCGTAGCCACCACACGGGTGTAGGGATCACCCTCAACGGCAGAGCCTATCGTCGGCTCGAAGGTCATATTCTCCCAACCCTCGGGGGCTTTGCGCTCGTCGGTCAGCTGGGTGATGAGCGTCCAGCCCAGCGCCTCCTGTTCCAACTCGGCCTCGGTCTTCTCACCGCTGCCACCACTATCATCACTCTTGTCGTCATCGCTACACGATGCGATACCCATGCCCACTCCCATTACGAAAGCAGCCGAAAACACGATATTCAAAAAACGCTTGATATCCATTTCGTTAAATTAGTTAGTAATTTGAAACATTCTATTAGTTACTATTTTTATTTTCCTGCAAATATAATAAAACAGTCAGAAAACATAATAAAATGTATAAAGTTTTTTAAAAGTTGCTGTCCCCAGAATGATGTTGTGTCCCCAAAAGTTTATTTTAGAATGTTTTTTATTCTTAAAAGGTATATTAAGCTGCAATTTTAATGTATCTTTGCATCATGTTTCAAATAATAAACTTAGAATTATGGAATATCAGGCATTAAATGAATCGGCCCAGATGGAGGCCAATGCAAAAAAACGGTCTATATATATTAATAAGGTGGACAGCGGTATGCCCCGTTGGCTCATCGAACTGGGTTTTGTGCTTTTCGTATTGCAGGCGGTGAGTACAGAGTCTACTATTACAAATTGGATAGAGAGTAACGGACTAACGATTCCCCGAAGCATTATATTCCTGATTGGCGACCTCATCCTCTACTATAGCATGATGGTAGGCATGAAACCGCTGCGCCGTTCGTTTACAACGCTATGGTGGATTCTCATCGTAGTAGACACGGCTGGTAACATAACGTTCGCATTGCCTGATTCGATCATCAACCTGGCACTGGCAATCGCCAACCCCTTGGTTTTCCTCCCACTTGGCTTCGCCATCGCCTTCTTCTATCGCGGCTGGCTGCAGTGGGTGGGGATCCTGATGGTGGGCCACATGGTAACGATGATCATCCTTCCCATCATGTTCGACCCCTTCCTGCCGATTCTGCTCGTCGACATCATTGCCATCGCCGGTCAGGTAGTGTTCGGCTGGTCTATGCGTCGGGTGCTTGTTTAGCACGCACCACTTCTGTCTGAGTGTGCTGGCGGTATTGTGCCGGTGTGACTCCGATATGCTTCTTGAACTCGGTCTGGAAGGTGGTGCGGGAGACGAAACCGGCCTCCTTGCTAACGGCTTCCATGGACCAATTCGGGTTCTCCTTAATCAGTTCACTGGCATAAAGGACGCGCTTCTCCGTCAGATAATCGTAGAGACGATCGTATTTCTTACTGTCTTTCAGCAACTGTTTGATCTTCTTCTGCGTCAGACCCAACTTCTGAGCCATCGCCTTTACGTCCAATTCTGGGTCGCAGAACATATGACTTTCCATCACCTGCACCTCAATCCACGCCCGGAGTTCGTCATCGGTCATGTCCTTCGTGTCTTTGATGTTCTCACGCAATGATTCTGTCTCTACCTGTAGTTTTAGCACATGGTCTTTTGTTCTCAATTGCTCCTTGAGTTCATCAAGGGTCTTATGATGTTCTTCCGATTCCTCTTTGAGATTCTCGACTACATTTGCTAAATGGTCATTATCTTTCAACACGCGGTTGGTCTTTCTATATGTAATAAAGATACTGATAGCAACTGCTACCAGAAACGCGAAAAACACCGCTGTTATCACTATGGCATTTCCTGTCATGTGTCTCTAAACCTTAATTTTTTAGTGCAAAATTAAGATTTTCCATCGAGATTCTGAATTATTTACAAAGAAACCTTGCCAAATAGTTGTCCCCAAAGCTACCAATTGTCCCCAAACTTTAATTGTACAGCCGTTTATAATATCCAGCTATACCTTGTCGCTTATGGAGGCATTGCCTGTGCGTTAAATCACATTTAACTCGCGGTTGTAGATGCTGATCCAGCGTATTAAACCAAACTGAACAGGAATTGCTGGTCGGTGTATTCCCATTGGGCTGTGCCGAAGCGGATGACGGGCCAGGAGGGTGATGAGTTCGCCCTCTTGAATGAGGTTGAGAAGATAACGTCTGTCGTCCATACGGTGTGCAAAGGTATAGGATTTCTTTCAGACGAGGAAATATTTTATGCTTTTCCTTTGCCGTCTGGTAAATAAATGCTAACTTTGCGGCATCGAATAAGAATGACTGTAAGATCGTTATCAGGACTGACACCCATGACAATGACTCCGGCACGCTTATAGTGGTAGCCCTGACGGAAGATGCGCTCTGTGCATCTGGTAGCCGTTTGGACAATTTGCTGGGTGGAATTGGTCGGAGTCAAGAGCCTTTCCTCTGCCATGTTCCAGTATTGGGGCAGGTCTTCACGGAAGTGATTGGTGTCGATGAACACGCAGACGGTCTGAGCTACCGACTCCTGCTTTCTCAGCTTTTCGGCACAACGAGCAGCGAAATTGGAAATGCTGGTGCGCAGGGCATCCATATCCGTCACCATGCTAGGGAATGAGCGTGAGGTGCAGATGCTTTTCTTCTTCGACATGTCCTCCATGGGGATGCAGTCCTCGCCGTTCAACTCCTTCCATGTCCTGATGGCTACCACGTTGTTCAATGTGGCACGAACCCAAGAATCTGCATGGCTGGCAAAATCGAGTGCAGTCTTGATGCCCAATGCCTGCAGACGTGCTGCATAGCGTCGCCCGATGCCCCATACCTCTTCTATATCATACTTTTCAAGGGCTTTGATACGTCGCTCATCTGTATCGATGAAGCAACAATGATTAAAGCCCTTGTATTTCTTGGCGTAATGGCTGGCCATCTTTGCAAGTGTCTTCGTGGGTGCAATGCCGATGCTCACAGGCATACGGGTAGCCTTCCAGATATATGCAGACAAGTCTTCCCCTTGATGCCAAACTCTTCGCATACCTTGGAGGTGTACTCGTCTATCTTGCGGCATGCCGTCTCAAGAAGGGTGGCATCAACTGGGTAGCGGACCTCGGCATCGGCACATGTCGCATCTATCTTCAGCACTCCCTTATGCTTGCGCCCTTTGGTGTCCGTGAACTCTGCTGCATCCGGATCACCAGCCTTCGGCTTTGGGAGGCTCCTCGCCCTTGTCCCTGGATTCCTGTTCCTTCTGACGGAGACGATCTTCCAGGATGCGCTGCTGTTTCAGGAGCATCTTCGTGGTCATGGCGTTAATCTCCTCCTCACTGATACGTTTGCGGATGGTGACAAACAGGCTCGAATCGAATATCGGAGTATCCGTAAACTCAGACAGGCCACAGAGATACTGCATGTAGGGATTCTCACGGATAATGTCTATCGTCTCCTGGTCGGAAAGGCCGAGCTTGTGCTTGACTATCATCGCACCAACCACCATACGGGCAGGCTTGTTGCCTGCACCTTTCTCCTTGTTGTCAAGACGTGAGTTGTATTCCTTTTCGATGTCAGCCCAAGGGAGAAGGTCACCCATCTGCACCCACCGGTTGGACTTGTCAAGGTTGTCCAGTGACGACCTCACCAAATCCAGAGTCAACTGCTTGTGCTGTGGTGTGTAATACTTCATTCCTATATGACTTTTAACACCCAAAGGTACTCATTTCTTGTTAAACAAAAGAAGAAAATATGTTATATATTGCTAATATTCAAAGCGTTAGATATTATTCAGCAAACACTAGTTAGTTCTTTTTTCATTTGTTTGTTAGTTGGTTTTAGATTATTAGTTAGTAATGATGAACACGAACAGGGCTCGCAGCGATGCGAGCCCTGAGTCATTTTTGCGCAACGGTGAAAGGTAAAATTGTGCATTTCCAATACTCAGGAACCGTCATCTGTCATAAATAATATTAATCCACTCATTCCCAAATAGTTGTCCATGGATTTTTGACAAGTGAACTGTCATCATCTGTCATGTTCGAGGCCGATTTTCCCCAAAACGGAGCCACTTTAGCATCATAAAGAGGTACGATAGCGAAATTAAGGGCCACCAATTTTTAAATAAGTAGTCCTTATTCTAACTAAAGTAGTCTTTTCGAGACAAAAACAATTCTTGAACCCTCATACCAACCCCATGACAGATGATGACAGTATATGACAGATGAAATTCAAACTATCACACTGAATAATAACGCCTTACACTCAAAACATGACAGATGACAGTTCCATAGGGTATCATAATTCATCATCGCCTTTTCTATACTCACAGCGTGCTGTCCCCATGTGAGGTGTTTTGTTTCTATTAATTTATGGTTCAATGGCAATATACGACCACAAAAAGAAAATGCACCAACGAATAATCATTGATGCACTCTAGGTGGTATGGCCCTTTCACTTCTCGTAAAGAGGAAAAAGAATGGGAAAAGAAGCAATCCTTTAACTGCTCTCTGTACTTGCTGCATGGGAAAAAGAAATATGCAAAGACCAAAGAGCACTATTATTGTGGAGAATCTACAAGAGTCGTTTATGAGAGGTTTTGTGACAAAAACCACCATATCAAAGAACTAGAAGATAGGTTGGGGTCAATATATGTTGGCAGTATATCAAATATCAAGCGACCAACACAACCACAAATCTTTCTTGCAGAAAAGATAATAACAGTTTATCTAGCTTATGAGATAGGAGAGAGTAGCTTGCTTAATGCAACAAATACATACTTCCCCAATAAGAACGTCTATATCATTAATGAATGGTGGAAAACGGATTGTTTATCACTTTGGGAACGTCAACCAAGCAATGCACCTTCACATATTGTTCCAGACGTTTTGACGTATCATAGTGAGGATGTTGACCTTTACGGATGTAGAAAGCTGAAACGCTTCTAAGTAACGGCATGAATGTAATTTGCACTCATCTGCCCACCCTCATTCCCCTGCACACCTCGAACTTTATTCAAATCCATTACCCTGCTACGCTCCGCGGGCTACTGTATGTACGTCTTGCGACGTGGATGTGCTTGCCTGTTACCGCCACGAAAATGTGGCTTTTCTGCCCTGAATTGTTAAATCTTCAGTTAAAACGAAAAAATAATTAATTAATTATTTGGATAATAAAGAAATTATTATTATCTTTGTATTGTCAAAAGGAACGAAAAGTTTAACAATAAATTTCAAAGCAAAATGCCAACGAAGAGAGATGCTGAACGAGGCACTCGAGAAATGGAAGGCAGCTTATGAAGCCCTGTTGGGAATCGGGCTTCCACTCGACGAGGATTAATCAAGGGAAGCCCCGGAATGGGCAACCCTTCTAAAAAAGAAAGAATATGAGAAATCTGAATGACTACATCTCGCACCCTGTTCATAAGAAAATTGCAGAGGCTTATGACAAGGCGAACACACCAGAGGAACTGGAGGCAGCAAAGCGCTACCAGCATGAACTTCAGGATGCGATGACACCTGAAGAGAAAAAGGATTATGACGATGCCATGATTTCTGACTTTAGGCGAATGATGACCGCCATGGACGAGGATATCGCCGACCTCAGGGCGGAGGCAATGCGTAAGAAGATGGGCGACACCCCGAAGTTCATCAACTGGTCGCAGATCGCCACCACCTACTTCGGCAAGAGCCAGTCATGGCTCATGCAGCGCATCAATGGCAATCAGGTTAACGGCAAGGAGGCACATTTCAATGCTACAGAAGCCAAACAGTTGGAGGCAGCCCTGCACGACCTGGGACAAAAACTCTTGGCAATTGCCTTCTGAAGGCTTTTGTTTCTTTTGACACCACAAGAGTACCGCCCTTGGGCCTCACGGCCCTGGGCTTTTTGGTTTACAGGGTATTAGAGACCATCCATCTTCTCTTCCATGTGTTAGAGATGTTCCTGTAAACCAAAAGCGGTTCCGGCATCAGTGTCGGAACCGCCGTTTATTTGAGACCATGTGCCAGGCAGAAGAACAGATATTGCGGCACGTTTATCCTCGGTTTATTTGGTCTTTCCGCCTGACCGCAGCCTCGTGGGGAGCGTCGCTTTTTCGAGAATACCTGTCTGCCTGTGATTCAGATGCCAAGCACCACGGCTGGGGCAATCTCCAGTTTGATGGCCAGATCGCGGGCCACCTTTAGCGTGGGCTCCGACTTGCCGGTGATGTAGTCGCTGATGCGTGAAGCGCTCAACCCCAGGATCTCGGCCAACTTAGTCTGTGTGATGCCCAACTCTGCCATGCGCATCTTGATGACGTCGCCGAGGGCAGGTTTGCCGATGGCGAAGTGCTCCTCGGAGTAGTCGGCCACAAGATTCGACAGCAGTTCCAGTTCTATGCTGTTAGGATCGGTTACTGGTGTATTGTCATCAACCAGCGGCAGCAGCTGCTCCACTCTGGCCACTGCCCACTCATACTGTTCTCTGTTCTCAATCTTTGTCATAGTGCATCCTCCTTATTTATATATTCTTGCAATCTATCTTGTCGTACTCCTTATGGGTGCCGATAAAGCGGATATAGACGAATCCGATGGTGAACTTCACAACGGCCACGATGCGGAAGTGGTTTCCCATGATGTCGAACACGTAGTGCTGGTTGCCCACGGCGTCCACTGAGTTGAAGTCCTTTTTGATGTCGGCAAAGCATGTCCAGCGGCTCGACTTCACCACGCTTACCCATACCTGCAGTGCCACCAGCGCCTCTGGGTGCTGCTCGGCGAACTGCTTGATGGTCTGTTCTGTGAAAATTCTCATATCCTTAACTTTTTCTGGTGCAAAGATACAAATAATTTTCGATATTACAAAATATTTTTCTACAAAATCGAATAAAGAGTTGAAGATTTAACATTTCGGGCACGAAAAAGGGGATGCCGAGCAGTTGCATCCCCCGATCCAGGAACATATTCTTCAAATCATCGCGTATCCGTGTGTGACCAGGTCGACGAGGAACTCCTCGGGCGTCGTGGTCCGTACCCTGTAGCCCTCGAGTATGATTTTTCTGCAAAGATACGAATAATCCAAATACCTGCAACAGATTTCTGAAAAGATTTTTCATTTTTTCTTCCATTATCTGTTTATTTTCCACATCATCGTGATATTTATTTAAGAAAAAGGTGTCTCAGCGTAAACTAAAACCTTAAACCTGAATACAATTTGAAAATAACAATATTAATTAGTAAAACAATGACAAGTAAAAATCTGAGAATTGCAAAGAGAATCGTTGAGATTCTGCTCTGGCTCCACCACCTGTTAGCCTTTATGGAGCACTACGATGTGGAGTTCAACCATCACTACTACCACCCAGACCAACACGTCGAGGTGGTAACGTGACGGCACGGAAAAGCCCCGGGCTGTGAAGCTCGGGGCTGTGTCTGCGCCCGCAGGCGGACGGGCGGCTTTTGTCTTAAAGGCCAACGATAGCCTCGCCCTTATGTCTATACGGCTACGCTGAGAGCTTCTGCCATTACTTCTGACGGAATGCTCTCGGCTGCACGGCGGATGCGGTTCGACAGGTCGATGAGCGCACCGCGCATCTGCTCGGCCTCCTCTGGCGTGAAGCCGCCCTCACCGCCATTGCCGTCGATACCGTCGAGCTTGTGGTAGAACCATGACGATGAACGCTGGAAATACGTGTTGGCGAATTCCCTCCAGGAGATGGCCATCTGGATGTCCTTGATCCTTTTCTTCATGTCGCTGATCACGACAGGACTTTTAAGTGTAGTTCCCATTTTTCTCTTGTTTTATTGTGATTCATGTTTCTTTAGGATGCCCTCCCCTGTGTCGGGGAGGGCTTTTCTTCAGAGGTAAGGCTGCCGGAGCATGTTGTCGAACAGCTGTTGCGCAAACCAGAGTAATTCGGGATAACCGTCGGGGAATGACTTGTTGTAGTTCCTGATTGACTCGATGAGGTCTTTTTCCTCTGGCGTCACTTCCATCATTTCTTTTTCCTGTTTCATAACTCGTTGTTTTATTAAGACACTGCAAAGATACTACAAATTTTTATAGTATGCAAATATTTTACTATAAATTTTCGTAGTAGTATGCTTTTTTAACATTTCTGGCACGAAAAAGCCCCGGCGCATCGCTGCGGCGGGGGGAATCAAAAAAATTATGAATTACTAAGTTTTGATTGCTACTCATAATGGGTATTCTAAAAACTCAGGCTCCTCTTCTTCTTCAGCTCGTCAACCTTTTTGGACAGTTTGTCTATTTCACCCTTGGCCTGCTCAGTGTTGAGCCGGATGACGGTTTCGTATTTTTCTGTATGTGCCATAAAAAACGGTATAATTGCAATTTTGATGCAAATATACCGCTTACGTGAAAATCATAAAAATACTACAGCATGGAGGAAACCCATAGCACCAAGGCAACGAAGGCGACTAACAGTATCACAGACACGACGCGCTCCTTCCAAGTCATCGGACCCATGTTTTTCATTACTTCCTTATATTTGTCGTCAAAATCCGGATCGGCCTGAGGCAATATGTTCCCGGCCGACTTAATGCCGAAGAAAATCAGGCATATGATAAGGATTATTCCTATCAGGAGCCATGTTCCAGGTGATGCGGGGAAGAAGTACCACATGTTAAATCCTTTCTTTTGCTGCAAAATTAGTATTAATTTCCGAGACATGCAAGGGAATTTCCCTATGTTTTGATTGCTACTCATAATGGGTATTCTAAAAACAGGCACCACCGCCACTTATCATCCAGGCACACCCGGCATCTGATGCTCCACTATGCTCCACTGAGGTATTGGCTGTGAGGGGCGGATGACATCGTGCCACCCTGTATGCACGTATCAATACGTGTAGGTGCTTGCCTGTAACCGCCACAAAATTGTGGCTTTTTTTATAGGGATTGGTTAAATGATATTAAAATTAATAACATTTTTCGTGATGTGTTTTGATATTTAAATTAATATCATTACCTTTGTATCGTGATAATCAATAAGGCAACAAAATGAAGTACAACGAACTTGAAAAGATGGTTAAGAAGGCTGGGTGCTACGACACAGGGGCACAGCAGGCGGGCCACCCGCTATGGTACAGCCCGAAGACCGGAATGACATTCCAAATGAGCAATCATGGAAGTGAAGAGGTGGCAAAGGGAACGTTAAACCAAATCCTAAAAAGGGCAGGGCTGAAATAAGCCCCGCCTCAATTAGGAACAAATTAAAGAAAGGGTAAGACAATGAGAAAGGTAAATGCAGTTATCGAAAGAGCAGGTGATGGTACATACAGCATCTACAGCGATGCTGAAGACTTGGACTATCTGGTGACAGGCACAGGTAAGACTGTTGATGAAGCAAAGCGTATATTTGAAGGGGGCTATGAGGACATGCGCCACTACTATGCCAAAGAGGGTAAGCCTTTTACAGAGGTAGAAATGGTTTACAAGTACGATATGGCATCGTTCTTGGCCTACTACTCAAAGGTGATATCATTGGCAGGTTTGTCACGTCTCACTGGTATCAACCAGCATCAGCTGAGCCATTACGTGACCGGACGTAGGAATCCATCACCCAAGACGGTGGCTAAAATGGATGAAGCCATCCACCTCTTCGCGCAAGACTTGGCCTCTGTGCACTTCGCCTGATTATCACACCTTCAAGCTCGTAAGCACAGAGCACGCCCCGACCTCAATAAGGCCGGGGCTTTTCGTGTCCTATGGCTGGCCGCGACCGCGGATATGGCCGTGACATGGTGGCCAGCGACACGATGCCGTCAGCGACACAAGTGAAAATCCGTGACATATTCCGCTCAGAGTTTTGATTGCTACTCATAATGGGTATTCTAAAAACCAGACGGCCCACCTTCACGGGCAGCGTCCGCCGCACAGCGTTCTCCAGTTCGCGCTGTTGGCGTGCTAACTGCTGCTGAAATTGCCTCAAATCCATAAATTTTTCGCCATTTTATTTGTTTATTTAAAAATTATTCGTATCTTTGCAGCAGAAAACGATGGAGGTATCACGCGCCCAATGGGCTTGGACCCGGGTTAACGCATTCCATCGTTTTTCTTTTTGGTTTCCCTTTTATCAGATCTTCCGGCTTTTTGGGCTCAATAGTATAAAGAACCTCACCATCATAATCTTTATGCATCTTCACGTTTGCCCAATACTTTTTACCCCCTATTTTCTTAGAGTAGTAAAGGAAATAGTCTGTTTCCGGATGTTTGGGTTTATTGGTTTTGATTGCTACTCATAATGGGTATTCTAAAAACCTTTGATTTGTAAATGGTTGTCTTAAAGGTGGTTATTGAGATTTCAATTTGAGAGAAAATGACGAATTTTTAAAAGAAGGAATCATCTTTCCCTATTTTTTCCCTATCTTTGCACAAAAAATGGCAAAACAAACTTTAGTTTTTGAATCCGCAAAGGAATTGTCGCTAAGCAATGGTATGTTGGCAATAACAGACAAAGAAACAGGGGATATTACTTTCAGATCATTGGAAGACATTCAAATACCTGTATCATAACTCATCATCTCCTTTTCTAAACAGGTGGGTGAAGTGCTTGGAATAGAGTTCTGAGAGACCTTGGCGGTTGTCGATGGCCTCGCCCACGACGAGCATCGTGGTGAGGGTGAGATGGTTGTCGTGTACGATCTTGGCGAGGTCTTTGAGCTGACCACGATAGATCTTCTGGTCTGGCCATGTGAGATGATAACAGGCTGCCACGGGCGTGTCCTCAGGATACTCCTGAAGCAGTTCGCGCTGGACATCATCAACGATGGAAGCCGAGAGGAAGATACACATCGTACTCTGGCTCTTGGCGAGAAGATGAAGCTGTTCTTTCTCTGGCATGGGGGTACGCCCCTCGCCACGTGTGAGGATAATCGTCTGGCAACGCTCAGGAATCGTGAACTGACTCTGTAACTCAGCGGCTGCAGCAAGGAAAGACGAGATACCTGGTGTGATATGATAATCCATGCTATTCTGATCGAAGAAAGCCATCTGCTCCTGGATCGCACCAAAGATACAAGGATCGCCCGTATGCAGACGAACGATGTATTTTCCTTCATCATAGTACTTTTTCATCAGTGCGCACTGTTCTTCGAGCGCCATATCAGCAGAGGAACGCACGACGGCACCGGGTTTGTGGCAGTCTGTCAAGGCCTTAGGCACCAGCGAACCTGCATATAGAATAAGGTCTGCGCGCTCGAGCATCTTACGACCTCGCACGGATACCAAGTCAGGATCGCCAGGACCAGCACCCACGATTTCGATGTGGCCTTGTTTCTCACGAAGATATTTATAGTCGATGGCGAGGGCAGCCGTCCAGTTCTTACCCTTCACCTTGGGAACAATCAATTTGCCATGGTTTGCACCGAGGATGGCCGCTGCCTCACAGACAGAGGGCGTACCCACATGCTTCTCGACGGTCTGACTGGGGTTAGGCACTTCAACCTTGGCCAGTTCCTCTGCCGTGTAAAATACCAACTCCTCCCCTAAATCATCTACGAGCATCGCACAAAACTCTTCTTCTTTCTTCACATCGATGGTGCAATAGCGCTTGTAGCAGGGCAACACACCAATCTGGCTCATGGCCTCATCGATCTCGTCGTAGATGTCCTTATAGTCATCAGGATGACTGGCGAGTCCGAAGCCTAAGGCAGCAATCATGGGTACAAAATGCAATTCGAGCACACCGTATGGTGCACAGAGATTGTAGGGTGTCACCAGGATGACAAGCTTATACTTCTTGGGATCCACCTCCTCGAGGCTTTTGACGACAGTCACATGTGGGGGAAGTGTCTTCTCCAGATAATCCGTACCCTCGTCGCAGATTTCCATCATCAGGGCTGTAGGCTCACGATTCACGAAGGCATAGATGCACTCATTCATGTCATCATCGCTGGCGATAGCCCAGTGGAATCGTTCTGCAAAGGTGTCAAGTGCCCAGAGTCCTGCATTGTCGCTCTGGGTGGTGATTACCTCGCGAGCCCCTATCAGTGCTGCCACCTCGTGCGCCAGATCATTCGCCCCTCCGATATGTCCTGAGAGGACAGAGATGGCGTTCAGCCCCATGCTATCAACACAGACAACAGCAGGATCCTCGTGCTTGTCCTTGATGTAGGGGGCGATAGTGCGTACACAGATACCCATCGCGCCGATGAAGACAAAGGCATCGTACTGTTTCCAAAGTTTACCCACATCAGTACGACTGATGACCTTGGCACCAAGTTCACGTTGCAAGGTCGTGGCGATGTCCTTGCCTGTCTCATTAATCTGTATGACGGCTATCTTCTGCATCTTAGTATTTCTATGGGGTTGAAGTCGTTGAGTTGGATACGGAGGGGGGACTCTTGTCTCAGACCGAGTTCTGCGCAGGCCTCATCCCAGAGTTGGCGACTGTCAGTGGGCACCATAGGTGAGGTGACGCTGTTGAAGACGATCACACCATCATCAGCGAGGACAGTCAGCACCTTCGCCATGATCTCTTTCAGTTTTCCACCATGACCACCAATAAAGACAGCATCAGGACGGGGGAGGGTAGAGAGGTCTGTTTCGAGGAAATCACCCATATGGATGTTGATGCCAGGGGCACCAAAGCGACGGGCGTTCTCGTGGAAGATAGCCTCGCACTCAGGTCGGATCTCGAAGGCTTCGATATCCAGATGGGGAAACTGCAGACGGGCTTCGATAGAAACACTGCCCGTACAGAAACCTATGTCCCAGAAGACTCTTCGCTTTGGAAAGCCGAGTGCCTGAAGCGTCAGCAGACGGATGGGCATCTTAGTGATCATCTTCTCGCGACCGTCAAGCAGAGAAAATTCTGCGTCGGGGATGCCGAAGGGGACTCGCTGGGGACGGTTCTTCTGAGTTTGACCCCTTGAGGCGGAATTGTCAAACTCAGAAGAACCGTCCCCAGTGAGTTCCAGCAACAGGCAGTTGGGATGATTGAAGTCTTGACGAACGACTTCTTCGAGGGTAAGGGTAGTGACTTTTTCAAGAGTTGGATGGCCGAGGTGTTCACCTACGGACATCCTGTAATGAGTATAGCCATAATCCAGCATCCTTTGGGCAATGGCAGTTGGGGTATGCTCACGATCCGTCAATACGCCAATCTTCTCGGCCCTCTCGATGAGTGCTCTGTCGAACTCAGGCCAAGGACGACCTGTAAGCGAGACAATCCGCATATCGTGATAAGGCATCACCAGTCGATGGGCCAACATCTGGAGGGAGTTAAATGTCGGATAAACCACCAGTTCGGCCTTAGGCATCTTACGCTGAATGGTGTTGGCAAAGCCAAAGAATAGCGGATCTCCAGAGGCAAAGACAACGATAGACTGACTGACATTCAGATGGTTAGACAAATGTCTGAAACACATGTCGTATTTGTCGAGAACATCATCCAGAGGAACCGTGATATTGATCCAGTCTGCTCCTTCTGGCAGGAACGGTGCCATGATCTCATGATGGCGCTTGCCACCAGAGAACACTTTCCCCCGGTGGATGATATCCATCACCTCTGGTGGAAACCAAGGTTTAGGATTGTCAGTAATGCCTATAACGATAAACTTCATAAATCGCGGCCTGGTTTGAGTTGTGCAGCATCATCGAAGGTCAGGATCGCATTACATAGTGTAGCGGCGATATTGCTTCCACCCTTGCGGCCCTCCACGATAATCTTGGGGATATCACGGAAGGGCTTCACCATGTGCTTCGACTCACGGACGTGGACGAAACCCACAGGGGCAGCGATGATACCAGCAGGCTTTGCTTTTCCTTTACGGATCAGGTCACAGAGTTCCATTAGTGCCGTGGGGGCATTGCCAAAGGCGAAGAGTGCATCAGGATGTTCCTCGACAGCCAGACGGATACCAGCCTGTGTACGGGTAATCTCCTGCGAAGAGGCCATTTCTGCCACACGGGGATCAGAGAGATAGCACTTCGCCTCGATGCCTAAGCGTTGGAGGGCACCCTTACGGATACCACTCACCACCATCGTCACATCTGTTACAATCGTCTTCAGACTCCCCTCACGAATCTTATTGTAAATTGTCTCCACAGCCCCCTTGTCCGTGTAGAGGATCTGTTCCATGTTGAAGTCGGCAGTGGTATGGATGGCATGCAGCAGGGCCCATTTGTGATCCAAGGGATAGTCCTTTTTTTTCAGAAGATCCTCGATGGTATGGAAAGAATCCATCATAATCTGTTGGCCTGGTTTCTCTGCAACCTTCTGATTCTCACGGTAGTAGCCGCGAGGCGTAATCATCTTTCCATCCACGACATACGACTGCGAATTGCCAATCAGGATGACGGTAAACATATCCACCTGTTCAGGATCGAAGGCACCCAGAGTGGTGACAACTACTTCCTGATCTGGTCTGCCTGCCTGACGGACATAGCCCACAGGCGTCTCCGCAGACCGTTTCTGCAAAAAGAGTTCCTGCAGACGGTAGAGTTGCCAATAACGGCCATGTGACTTGGGATTATAGACGGCGGTCACGAAGTCGCCTTCAGCAGCCGCTAAGATCCTCCGCTCGATCACTTCCCAAGGCGTCATCAGGTCGCTCAGCGAGATGATACATAGGTCATGTCCGATAGGTGCCCCCAACAGCGAGGCAGCCTTCTGGAAAGCGGAGATACCAGGCAGGACTTCGATTGTCACAACGGGGTCAGGAACCTTTGTGTCATCCCGATGACACAAAGGTTCCTGACCCCGTTGTGACATCTCATAGATCAGCGGTGCCATACCGTAGATACCAGCATCACCAGAGGAGATCACCACGACGGTCTTCCCCTGCTCTGCCAGTGCAAAGGCCTGTTCTGCCCGTTCACGTTCCTTCTTCATCCCTGTGTCGATACATTCGCATCCCTCAGAGACGTATGGTTCGATAAACTGGAAATAGTATTTATATCCTACGATGACATCCGCCTGTCTGACAGCTTCAATCACAGCCGGCGTGATGTCCTCCGGACTGCCTGGACCGATGCCTGCAACAATTATTCTCTTCATTGAGCGCAATAATAACCATTTATCGGACGAGGACCTTCTTACCATCTACCACCATAATACCCTTGCTGGGTGTGGTGAGTCGTCTGCCGTTGAGGTCGTAGATTCGTCCATTCTTCTCCACGTCGTTTTCTACACCCATGATGTCGGTGCCCCGCTGCACCTTAATGTCTATGATACAGCCTTCATTATAGATCCATTTATTCTTACTCCATGAGTTAAAGTATTGGATCGTTGCCTTGTACTTCCCCACGGGGATCTCATTTAACGGGAACTCCATCTTGAACGTCGTCAGATTCCCTCTCTTGAACTTCCTGGTTTCCGTACTGCTATAGGTCACACCTTCCATATCCTCATTCCATAACCTGAGACGTGTTCCAATGCTTTCTGTCAGACCATTGTTTGACAATTCTGCCTTCAGGACCAAAACGTCATCCTGTGTCAAACTGCTGGGGTCTGAGTTCTCACAACTGACAGAAACGAAATGTAAATCTGGCGTAGATGCTACCACATTGAAAGAGATCAGCAGATCCGGATGGTAATACCACTTGTTATCATCCCAAGTCTTCTGGTACTGGATGCCGGCAAGGTAGTGTCCCGGTTGGATTTCCGTCATCGGATACTCTGCCCTAATGGTCGTTTCCTCGTCTTTCGGAAATTCACAAGTATAGGTATCACTGATTTTTACGGTTTCTAAATTATCATCCCATATCTTGAATCTCACATTGACATCGCCTGTCTTACCCGTATTCTTGAAAGTGGTCAGTATCACAAGATTGTCTGTGGTTGTCAAGTTTTCCAAGTCCTTATTCTCAGCACTGGAAGAGACAAACAAGATCTTCGGTGTAGTAGCCGACTCTTGCTTTACGGTGAAACTGATCAGCATGTCTTTCGAGTATTTCCATTTGTTGTTACCCCAGGACTCTAAATACTGAATGGTTGCATAGTACTGTCCTAAGGGGAGTTCCTCCAAGGATTGTTCAATGGCTACCGTGGTCTCAGAGTTCATGGCGAACGACTTGGTGACTGTACCACTCGCAACTACGCCTTTCATATCCTTATCAAAGATTCTCAGACGGGTCTTGACCTTGGCCGTTGCACCTGTATTCTTGAACTTGGCACGAAGGACGAGGAGATCATTCTTCGTCATATTCTTCAAGTTCTGGTTGTCGCTGGTCACTGACACCCAACTCAGTTTCGGTTTTGAGACGTTAGGATTACCTTTGACGGTCACCTCGAGTTTTCCATTCTTGACCTGTATCATATAATAGTCGGTCTTACCGCCTGTCGTACGGATATAGGTCTTCCGCGACTTGGCCTGGTCCACGATGATCGGATACAGATAGTAGGAGGCTCCCTCCTCGAACATACTGGCATCAATGGTCAGGGATATTTTAGAGTAATAATATAGTTGTAAGAAATCCTTCACTTCCACCCAATTATATTTGGACTTGCCGGTACTGATGTTCTTCAGTTCCCATCCCATAAAGCCATTAAACCCTACAGTAAAATTATTAGCATCTGCGCAGTAGCATCCTACATCGGTGAGGGTCATCTCACGGGTAGAAGCATTGAACTCAAACTTATCCGCATACCAGGGATCCTCGCGTGGTCCTACCTCCTTGGGACTTATCCGACAAACCATCCACTGATTGTTGGTATAATGGAAATCACTTGTCCCTAATGATGTCAATTTGAAATAGCCATCGCTGCTTCCGTTCCATCCCCAGTTGATATGATAACGCCCAGAATTGTCACTGCCGTCGAGCACAAAGGCATGACCGCTGACGTTACCTTCGCCGTCAGGATCACTTGACCCACTCAAGAGAATCGGCCTTCCTGCTTTCAGTTCCTCCTGAACGAGTTGCTCCCATTCATCACTCGTGAAGTATTTATTCAAATATAACCTGAGATTGGGATTATATTTAAAATAGTTTACCAAAGCATACGAGCCATGGCCATAGTTTGAACCAGACCCAGTACTCGAGTAGTTCATATACACAGAGACACCACAGGCATGCATCAGCGTGGACACGGCCTTGATCGATTTACTGGAGGAAGAAGAACTGTAGCTGTTCTTCATATTCGACCAGTCAAACTGCACATTCGCAAAGTTCATACTCTGATCAATCCCCCTTGTTTTAGATGTATAAGCATTATATCCTTGTCCCGTCTTCGGATATTGATGGAAATTCATAATCTGCGCCATCGCCGTGGCTACACAGCCCGTAACGCATCGCTGATTGGTGGTGGGATCCACCGGACACTGTTCATAATAACACTTACTCTGTCCCCATGTGGTCTTGACCAGCGGAGTGACAGCCCGTGTGGAGGCCCTGCTCTCAGATCTCTGGTAGCAATCCTCAGCCATTATACCATTCCCCTCATCGACCACAGTGCCAATGCCCTGCGACTGCAACAACTCATATTCCTTGTTGTACTGGGACAAGAGTGTAAGCATACCACAAGGTATCTCTTCCGGATTGAACTTCCCTTGGTCAGAGTAGCCTAAGACTTCCTCTTGACGCTCGTCGCCCGAGATGATGACAAAGCCGTCGTTTGCCTCGTCATTGAACACAAAGAAACTGGCGGCATCTGCCGACTCGCCTCTCGCTGCTGATCTGGACAACTGCACCACACGCTCCTCCTTGACCATCACCAGCCGAGGTGTCTTTCCTACAACGGCTTTCAATGTGGAGAACTGGCGGGCGATGGCTTCAGCAGAGGCCTCACTCCGCGGTTGCGCGTCTGCCAAGACGCTCATTGCCGACAGCACTACCGTCAGCAACAACCTTGATACGTTTAACTTTCCCATAGAAGTGAGATTGATTACCGCCACAAAAATAAGAAAAAAAAACGAGATAGGCGTGGTTTTTGGAAGAAGATTATCAGTTTTCTCCCATAAAGAATGTTAAATGACCAGATTACTACTTAAACTTAACCTTCAGATTAACAACGAACATACGGCCTGGTGAATAGAGCGCGTACTTACGAGTAGAGGAGTCGATACGATGATCCACTTTGTCGAAGATGTTATCCACACCGATACCTGGTTCGAGGAAGGCCCACTTCACCACATCGAAACTATGCGTGGTATGCAGGTTCCACACACCAAAGCCTGGGGCATCCTCGTAAGTACCAGTATAATAGGTCTTCGACTGCAAACGGCCGTTCAGATTGACATTCAGACCATATCTGCCCCACGCGTGGTGGTAGTTGGCATTGATGGTAGCAGTATGACGGATGCTACGTTCCAGAACCGTCCACTCGTCGCCACTCTTCGTCCTGGCGTAGGTATAGGAATAGTTGGCAGAGAGGTTGAAGCCTCGGAAGATATTAGCAGAGACATTCACCTGCACGCCCTTCACATCGCCCTGGTCACTGTTCTGATAGAGGGCATACTGTTCTAATTTGGCGGCCTGGTCGTCAGTCATCTCTGGGAACTCCTTCCTGAGCATCACCAACGAAGCGTCATTGACGGGCACATTCTGCTTCACTACCATATCGTTGATACGATTCAGGTAACCCGTCAGACTCACAGCAATCACCTGCGTACGATACTCTGCATTAAGAGAGAAATAGTTGCTCTTCTCTGGTTTCAGGTCCTGATTGCCAAAACTGATCTGGGGCTTGCCACGATTCACCGAGAAATAGTGGTAGTAGAGTTCATCAAGGCCTGGGGCACGGAAACCAGCCGAATAGGTAGCACGGAACCGGAAATTCCCTGGGGCATACATCAGCGTTACCTTTGGCGTCAGGTGGTTATTGAACGTCTCGTGATGCGTAAAGCGCAGTCCGAGGGTGGCTGTGAGATCCTTGAAGAGTTTCATCTCATGTTGGGCATAGGCTGCAAGGGTATAGACATGCGCGTCGATATCACCAGAGGTGGCATCAAGGTAATCCTTCCGCCAGTCAGCACCGAAGATGGTGGTAGAGTTTGTGGAGAGTCCGAGAATGGCCTTCAGTTCACCCTCCATCGAACGCTGTTTCTTCGACTGCACATAATCGCCTACGGCATAGTCTTTCGTCGCCACATCGTATTCCTTCCCATAGCGGAAACGATCGACGGTAAAAGTGGCCTGAAGGGAGTTCTTGGCTGTATACTTGTAGATACCACCGAGATTCCAGCGGAAGCCCTTGTAACGCATCTCGTAGTCGAGACCACCTGTGACATCCTCTCTGGTTTCAGGACGGTCTGTGATCTTATATGAATAGTCTAAGCCCGCATTCAATGCCAATTGATGATTGGGGGCATAGGTGAATTTCTGTCCAATGATGTTCGAGCGATAGCCTGTAAAGAAAGGAGCAATCGTCTTCTGGGTCTCTGTGTCAGAGCCCTTGACATATTCCAGATCCGTTGTCTGGTAACTGTCGGCTCGATCGTGAGTGAACGAGGTATAGGAACCAAAGCCGTTCTTATAGATATCGAGACTGACGGCCTCTGTCAGAATACCATGACCAGACACATGGGTATCGCTGGTGACACTGACCAGATTCTGTGTCGGCTGGTCCGTGATGATATTGATGACGCCTGCAATGGCATCAGAGCCATAGAGCGAGGAGGCGGCTCCATCGAGTACCTCGATACGTTTCACACGGCTCATATTGATACGGTTCAGATCGACATTATTCGAGATGTCGCCTGATAGTTTCTGACCATTGATCAGAATCAGGATATACTTGTTGCCCAGTCCGTTCAGACGCAGGAAGGTACCCATGGAATTGGGCGCCATCGACACCTGCGGCATCATCCGTGTCAGGGCGGCGTCGAAAGTGCTGATCCCCTGTTCGCGGATCTCCTGACTGGAGAGCACAAGGACGGGCGTGGCTGTGCTCTTCAGACGCTGGTGGTGACCTGATCCCGTCACCACCACGGGGTTCAGATTAAAGGAACGATCCACCACAGAAGAGTCTTTCCGCTCCATCCTGTGGATCTGGGAAAAAGCGGCACTCCCCGAGAGGAGTGCCACAGCTAAGATCATTAGCGCTTTATAATTCATGAGAGAGAATTATTCTTCAGGATTCTTTGAGTGATAGTAGTCGAGCGGATCACCGTCGATGGCATCCTGCGTGTGGTTCATCCATACCTGACGAACGGTAGGCAGTTCAAGCAGACCGAAGGGCAATACGGTATCATCGTTGCACTCATAGCCCAGGTGCTGGAAGTACATCTTCCAAGAGGTATCCTCTACCTCACCCTCCTCATTCGGCGTAAACTTCTCACCATCCCAGTTCTCGTCATCATCACCTGCCATATCGTTGTGACCATGATCACCATCGATAGACATCAGCGGGTGGAGATACACCTTACCATTGTTGATGCCATTGGCAGTCATACGAGCCCAGACATTGGTCTTGAAGTTACCCATCATATCTACGGTACCCACAAAGTAGTTCTTGCTGAACTTCTGAAGGGCTGTCTCAAGCTCTGTATAGCGCACATTGGCTTTGTAGGTGTCATAAGAGTCGGGGTTACCATGACCCATGAAGGCCACCACACCTTCAGCTGCCTTGTCGCTGTAGAGGGCATTCAACTCCTTGGCCACGAGGTTCACGTCCTCCTCTGCATCCTGCAGCAGAGGCACACCGAGTTTCAGCACCACCTGAGAGAGATACTCGTCGTCGAGGTCACCATTGGCATTGTTGGCGAAGTCCTTGATGTAGTTGATCACACGGGTATATTCCTCACCAGGAATCACCTGCAGCGACTGAACGACGATCTCCTCATACATCACCTCCTTGTCGGCAAAAGCATTGAGCCAGAAAGGAGGAGCATAGTAGTTACGGGTCACACCGTTCTCACCGGCTGCAGCACGGTTGATACAAATAGCAGACGAATAACTCAGGAAGATGTCATAATCGGGGAAAGCAGTCTTATAAGCCTCAATCGTAGTATCGAAAGAGTCGAAAGCCTGCTCCCATGTAGAGCCGAAAGCCACGAGCAGAATCACCTTATCGTTCTTCTTGTTGGCTTTCACATCGTCAGTAACGAGTTTCTGGTACTTCGCCCAATTGCTTTCGTCGATCACAGTTACAGTGTCTTTCTCAACCACCGTCACCGTATCGGTCTTGATGACCTCTACGGGTTTCTCGACTTCCTTAATCACTTCTTTCTCCTTTTCACAGGAGGCAATACCTACGGTGAAGCAAACAGCTGCGAATGCCATCACCAAATACTTAATCTGTTTCATTGTCATTTGTTTTAAAGTTAGACTTATTGTTAGTGAATCTCAATTTCTTACCTTGACTGAAGCGGATGGTCAGTGTACCGTAGATGGTACGACCAGGATTGGTGGTACCCAGATGCAGACCATGTGGTGTATCATCGACATAGTTGAATATGTTGTCAACACCTGCCTCTACACGGAACAGCCATTTCTTGCTGACGGGGAACTCGTGGTTGGTAGCGATACGCCAGAGTTGATAGCCCTTGCCGTCACCGTCAATCTGGTAGTAGCGCTTGCTCGACATCCTACCGTATAGTCCGACGCCCAGACGATATTTCTTTGAAACATCATGATTCCACGTGGCAAACCAACTGCCCTTATGGTGGGCCGTTCCGTCGATGATGACATCTTTTAGTTTGTCATGGGTTGAGTCGTATTGCTTGGCATCGGTGTCCAGATAGCTGTAACTGCCACCGAGCATCCACTCGCTATTGATACGATAGCGAATGCTGACATCGACGCCCTTGGTCTCTGCCGTCTCAAGATTCTGGTACTGACGCGTCTTCACCGGGTCGTATTTGATGATATACTCCGCTGGAGCCTGACTGTTGGGAATGGTCACCAGCGTGATCATATTATCTACATTATTGATATAACCCGTCACCGTCACGTTTAGTCCCTGCCAGTTGTACTCACCACTGACGGCATAGTAGTTAGAGGTCTGAGGCGTCAGATCCTCGTTACCCAGATAGAGATAGGTGCCGTTCATGTATTTCACGTAACGATAGCTCTGCTCCTTCGGGGTAGGTGACTTGAAACCCTGGCTCCAAGTAGCGCGCAGACGGACGTTTTCACCCAAGGAGAGCATGCCAGAAATCTTCGGTGTGAGTCGGAAACCAAACTGTACATTCTGGTTCAGGCGCAGTCCTCCCGTGATATTCATAGCAATCTTCGGACTGAACGCATAGCGCCACTCATCCTGCATATAGACTGCTTCGGTATTATCTCTCGCCACACCACCATCCACGCGCATCGGTGCCTCCAGATAGTCATAACGCCACTCCACACCGCCACTCAGACGATTCTCATAGGGTAATGAGAAGATGCCCTTCAGGTGGGCCATGATACGACGCTGGTCGCTCTGCAACTCCTCATCGTCGGGGAAATAGGGATAATATGGTGTGAAGTTACCGTGGGGATCATAGCCATCGGTCAGTGTGATGTCCGTATAATAATAATAGTACGCGTGACGGTCCCAGTTCAGGTCGAGTGTGATGGCATCAGTCTTGCTGCCTGTCAGCCCATGCAGCCAACGGCCACCTGCCGCCAGACTCTGGTTACGGTATTCCAAATCGTAGGTCTTCACATCAACGGCAGCATATTTACCACATGGACGGTAGATACGCTTCCAGTAAGTACTGCCCTCGGCATAGAGTTCCAGATTTCTCACGGGCTCATAGGTAAGACGCTCCGACACCTGCCAGTTGGTATAACGATTCACGGTCATGTTGCGCGAATCGGTAATCAGGAACTCCGTCTTACTGGGGTCTTCCGTCGCTGTGTTCTGCCAACCGTCGGAATGCTGCAGTTGGAAGTTCGTGTAACTCTTGAACTTACCGATGGCGATGCCCAGACCATTATGCTGGCGCAGATCACCATAACTGCCGCCACGCGTGGTATTCTCCACGAGCAATCCTTCGTTGCGCTTCTTCGTGATAACGTTAATCACGCCAGCAATCGCATCCGAACCATAGAGCGCACTCGATGCACCTTTCACAATCTCAATCTTCTCGATGTTCTGCGGATCGATGAGCGAGAGGTCATTCTGTCCACCCACATCCCCATGGATACGCTTGCCGTCAATGAGCACGAGGATGTAGTCATTCCCCAGACCATTAAGTTGCATCTGTGAGCCCATATCATCATCACTGAAAGCAAACGAGGCTGTGAGTCCTGCAAGGATGTCCTGCAGACTCTGACCACCATAGTTACGAAGCATCTTACTGGTGATAACCTCTGTCTGTACAGGTGCATTCTTTAATAGGTGCTGGGTGCCGGTTCCCGTCACCACCACTTCCTGCAACGAGTCAGTGCGCCATATATGATCCTGTGCCGTCAAACTGACAGCACACAGCCAAAGGCCAATAGCCAGTTTCTGTCTTAACATCATAAAAAACTTCTTTTCGTTTCCGCATATCCCTGTGCGGCCGTACTTATGTTTTCTGGCAGGCTTGACCTTCGGTCGAGCCCTGCCCTCGCTCGGCATAACTGGAGTAAGCTCCGTTCTGCTCTCGCTTCTGGCAGGTCTTCTGACTCTCCCCAGTCTGCTTTACCTTCCCGACTCTTGTCAGTGGCGTTATACAAGCAAACCCTTTTGATGGGGATTACAGCTGCAGGTACAGTTCCGGACTCTCACCGGATTCCCTTACATCAGGCGGCATCAGCCACCAAATTGCCATGATTTGGGGACAAAGATACAACTTTTTATTATAACTGATGCAAAAAAAGAGTATTTTTTTTAATTTTGAGCTTCGCTCGAAGTTACTCATGCTCGGAAAATCTCAAATTAATTTGGATTTTCACTCGCTTATTCGTAACTTTGCACCAAATTCATGTAACGATGATACCTAAAACGGCATTCATGATAGCAGCACCAACCAGTGGCTCTGGCAAGACGACAATTGCCCGAGGCCTGATGGCATTGTTCACGCAGAAGGGTTATAAGGTGCAGCCCTTTAAGTGCGGACCGGATTACATCGATACGAAGTTCCATGAAGCCGTATGCGGCAGACCCAGCATCAATCTCGATACATTTATGGCCTCAAAGGAGCACGTAAGAGAATTGTTTGTACGTTATGGCTCCGATGCCGACATCTGTATTGTGGAAGGTATGATGGGCCTTTTTGACGGCTATGACCGTGACGAGGGCTCGTCGGCAGAGATTGCCGCTACACTGGGGATACAAGTGGTGCTGGTGGTCGATGCGAAATCGGCCGCTTATTCGATGGCACCGCTGTTACAGGGGTTTATAAGTTTCAGAAAAGATGTACGTATCTGTGGCGTTATCTTTAATAAGGTGGGATCGGAAAAGCACTTCCGTATGCTTCAGCAGGTGTGCGAAGACCTACAGATTGAGTGCTTTGGCTATTTGCCTAAGTCACCCGCTCTCGAACAAGGTTCACGATACTTAGGACTTGACTTCTCGGAGAAGGCAGAGAATAAAGAACTCATAGAATTGTTAGAAAATAACGTAAGATGGCAGCGGCTCATAGAACTTTAATCGCCAGGAATACGGAGTCGTTCTCCTTTATCTATCAGGAGACGATAGACCGTTTTGAGAATGTCCGATTCTTCGACCCTGAAACGGAAGTACCTACATTGGAGGATATCGATTTGCTTTATCTGCCTGGTGGCTATCCAGAAAAGCATCTGGCGGCTCTGATGGAGAATGAGGCTTGTCGTAAGGCTATCAAGGCGTATGCAGAGCGAGGAGGAAGGATTGTCGCCGAATGTGGCGGTATGATGTATCTCTGCGAGAAGATTGTGACGGACGACGGTGAGTATCCGATGTGCGGTGTGCTGCCATACACTATCACGGCGCGCAAGGCAGACCGTAAACTCTCCCTCGGCTATCGTAAGTTTGAACTTGAGGGGAAGGAATATCGTGGTCACGAGTTCCACTATACGCAATTTATTGGAGAGAAACCACAGTCAGTCACTCAGGTTTATAATGCCAAGGGCGAGCCGGTTGATACACCCGTCTTTAAATACAAGAATGTGCTGGCGAGCTATACGCATCTTTATCAGATATGAAACGACTGAGACCTATCATGTTGGCGGGAACGGGCAGTGACGTTGGAAAAAGCGTGATTGCAACGGCCCTGTGCCGTATCTTCAAGCAGGATGGCTATAACCCCGCTCCTTTCAAAGCTCAGAACATGGCACTCAACAGTTTTGCTACACCAGAAGGCTTGGAGATTGGTCGTGCTCAGGCCGTACAGGCTGAGGCTGCTGGCATCCCTTGTCATACGGACATGAATCCCCTGCTGCTGAAACCACAGAGCGACCACACCTCACAGGTGGTGCTGAATGGCAAACCTATTGGCAATAAGAATGCCTACGACTATTGGCGAAGAGGGGAGTCTGATATTGACTTCCGTGCAGAGGTCTGCAAGGCCTTCGACCGTTTGGCTGCTCGCTATAATCCCATCGTGATGGAGGGTGCAGGAAGCATTTCCGAGATGAACCTGCGCGATACGGACTTGGTGAATCTGCCGATGGCACGTCATGCAAAGGCTGACGTGATTCTGGTGGGTGACATCGACCGTGGAGGGGTTTTTGCATCTGTTTATGGCAGCATCATGTTACAGACGCCAGAGGACCGACAATTCATCAAAGGCATCATCATCAACAAGTTCCGTGGGGATATGCGGCTCTTTGATGAGGGTCGCAAGATGCTGGAGGATATCTGCGGTGTACCCGTCTTAGGCGTCATACCTTATTATAAGGATATCTATATTGAAGAAGAGGATTCCGTGAGTCTTGCAAAGAAACAGCGCGAGTTGGCTGAAGGTAAGGTAAATGTGGCCGTTGTGTTATTGCGTCATATCAGTAACTTCACGGACTTTGATATGCTGGAACGAGATCCTCGCGTCAACCTCTTCTATACGAACAATGTGTCTGACATCAGTCGTGCCGACATGATTATCCTACCTGGCACGAAGGCTACCTTAGATGATCTGTTGGAACTGCGCCGAAACGGTTGTGCGCAGGCCATCATTCGTGCTCATCGTGATGGAAAGACAGTTGTTGGTATTTGTGGCGGCTATCAGATGCTGGGACAGGCGGTCAGCGATCCCAATGGCATTGAGGGTACCATTGCCAACCTCCCAGGTCTTGGATTGTTGCCTATCCATACTACCATGACCCCTGAGAAGACTACGCAACAGGTTACTTTCCAGTTTGAAGGGCAAGAATGTCAGGGCTATGAGATTCATCAGGGCATTAGTGATACTGACCAGCCCATCCTGCAGACCGATCACTGTATTGGCACATACATCCATGGTTTTCTCGACAATCCACCGGTCATCGAGTATCTGCTCAAAGATAAAGTCTCTGTGAGTGCGCCTACGCAAAGCTATTCAGCCTTCAAAGATGAACAATACGACAAACTCGCTGAGCATATGCGCAAGTATGTAGATATCCCACAACTCTATCAAATCCTGCAAGATGATTAAAGCTATATCACTCCTTATCGGTTGGTTGCTTGATCTTTTGTTGGGCGACCCTTCATGGTTGCCGCATCCCGTCGTGGGCTTTGGCAAGATGATTGCCTTTGGCGAGCGGCACCTCAATAAGGGGAACCATCGGATGCTGAAGGGAGCCATAATGAGTTTTTTCCTTATTGTCCTCGTCTTTGCGATTTTCTGGCTTATTGAAAACCAATTATCCATTATCCATTATCCATTATCCATTGCCTTTGAGTCCCTCCTAATCTTCTATTGTCTGGCAGGTACGACGTTAATCCGTGAAGTTCGTAAGGTGTTTCGTGCTGTTGACCGTTCACTAGACGAAGGAAGGAAACAAGTTGCCCGTATCGTTGGGCGCGATACCGCGCAACTCTCAGCCCAGGAGATTCGCACGGCAGCCTTGGAAACGCTGGCAGAGAATCTGAGCGACGGGGTGATCGCTCCACTGTTCTGGTTGACGATAGGGGGCGTACCTGCAATGGTTGCTTATAAGATGGTGAATACGCTTGACTCGATGATTGGCTATCGTACAGAGCGTTATAAAGATTTCGGCTGTTGGGCTGCCCACATTGATGATGTAGCGAATTATATCCCCGCCCGTATCACGGCTCTGTTGATGGTGATTGCTGCTGGCAAACCGCAACTCTTAGGTTTTGTATGGCGTAATGGTCGCAACCATGCCTCGCCCAATAGCGGCTATCCTGAGGCTGCTCTCGCAGGAATCCTTGATTGCCGTTTTGGAGGACCTCACTACTATTTCGGAGAATTATTTGATAAACCCTATATTGGCGAGAACGCCCGTGAGTTGACCACTGCTGACATGCAGAAAGCAGTACGCATCAACCGTATAGCAGAAGTGCTCGCCATCATTATCATAACCATTGTTTACTGCCTATGAAGAAAGTGATATTGATAACAGGAGGCGCCCGCTCTGGCAAGAGCCGATATGCGGAGGAACTGGCCTTGTCACTGAGCAAGACTCCCGTCTATGTGGCTACGGCTCATGTGTGGGATGAAGAGTTCCGCGAACGGGTCAAGAAGCATCAGGAGCGCCGTGGCCCTGAGTGGACGAATATCGAGGAGGAAAAGGAACTGAGCCGTCATGACCTGACGGGACGTGTAGCCGTTATCGATTGCATCACACTCTGGTGTACTAATTACTTCTTCGAACTACAAAAGGTGGATACGGCTCTCGAAGCCCTCAAAGCAGAGTTCGACAAGTTTACGGCTCATGATGCGACCTATATTTTCGTGACCAACGAGATTGGTATGGGTGGCGTAAGTGATAATGCCGTGCAACGGAAGTTCACAGATCTTCAAGGCTGGATGAACCAATATGTGGCAAGCCAGGCGGATGAAGTAATACTGATGGTGAGTGGAATTGCAGTAAAGGTAAAAGGGTAAAATAATGAGGGAGTTTAAGATTGAAAGACCTGATGAGGCGATGCGATCTGCCATTCAGGACAAGATAGACAACCTAAACAAGCCCAAGGGCTCATTGGGCATGTTGGAGGAACTGGCAATGCAGGTGTGTCTGATTCAGCAGACGCTCACACCTTCATTGACTCATCCCTGTCATCTGCTTTTGGGTGGCGATCATGGTATCGAGCGCGAAGGCGTGAGTGTATCACCTCGCGAAGTGACTTGGCAGCAGATGATCAACTTCACCCGTGGTGGTGGCGGCGTAAACATGTTCTGTCGTCAGCATGGTTTCAAGTTACGCATCGTCGATGTGGGCGTGGATTACGACCTATCAAACATCCCTGGTATTATCGACCGTAAGATAGCATATGGTACGAAAAACTTTCTTTACGAGCCCGCTATGTCGGAAGAACAGTTTGAGAAGGCTATTGAGACGGGAGCAGCCTTGGTAGATGACTGTGTAGCAGATGGTTGTCGTGTGCTCTGCATTGGCGAGATGGGTATTGCCAATACCTCGCCATCGAGCATCTGGATGAGTCTCTTCTGCGGTATTCCTCTCGACGAATGTATTGGTGCTGGTGCCGGACTCGACTCCCCTGGCGTCCGCCATAAGCGCGAAGTGCTCCGTCAGGCGGTAGAAAGATTCACCTCACAGGGGGACCCCTGTGAGGTGCTCCGCTACTTTGGCGGCTTCGAGATGATTGCGGCCATCGGAGCCATGCTGCGGGCTGCCGAGCAGCACCTTGTAATATTGGTTGACGGCTTCATCATGACAGCCTGTGCTCTTGCTGCCTGTCGCCTCTATCCCGTAGCACAGCGCTATATGGTCTTCGGCCATTGTGGTGACGAGAGCGGACATCGTCGGATGCTTGATGCGATGGGTGCCAAGCCGTTACTCTCATTAGGATTGAGATTAGGCGAGGGTACTGGTGCCCTCTGTGCTTTCCCCATTCTCGACTCAGCTGTACGTATGATGAACGAAATGAACAACTTCGACAATGGAAATATCACTAAATACTTCTAAATGGTACGACCGCTTATGGGCGGCACTTATCTTCTTCACCCGTCTGCCTTTTTGGCGTATCTACCAGCCACCCAAGGTGGCTTATCAGGGTGTCGTAGAATTCTGGCCGTTGGCAGGTTGGCTCACGGCAGGTGTCATGGCTGGTGTGCTCTATGGTGCTTCGATGGTTTTCTCATACGAAATAGCCGTTGTGCTGGCCATCGTCAGTCGATTACTATTGACGGGAGCATTGCATGAAGACGGGTTAGCCGACTTCTTCGATGGCTTTGGAGGCGGTGGGCGAGACCGTCAGCGCATCCTCGCTATCATGAAGGATTCGCACATCGGCACCTACGGTGTGCTGGCACTCATCGTCTATTTTGCATTGCTTTTCTTTGCCCTCCATTCCCTGGCACCTGCTGACGCCGCACTTGCTATCCTCGCCGTTGACCCATACGCCAAGATGGTGAGTGCCCAAGTGATACAGATGATGCCGTATGCCCGCACGGAAGAGACGGCCAAGAACAAAACCGTCTATCGTAAGTTCTCTGCTGCTGCAGGTATAGGTCTTGCCGTACAAGGTCTGCTACCCATCGGCCTCTACCTCTGGTGGATGCAGGGGCGAATAGAATGGGGTACGCTTATTTTCCTGCCTTGCCTGACAATGTATTTTCTCTACCTTTTTATATGGAGAAGGCTACGCGGCTACACGGGCGACTGTTGTGGCGCCCTTTTCCTGCTCACAGAGTTGATAGCCTATCTTATTATTGCTATTCCAGCAGTTCCTTAAGTTTACTGATATTGCTGCGCGAAACAGGAATGGCATCGTGGCTGTGACGCATCACGAGTTGCATGGCGCGAGAATTGGAGGAGATTTGTTCCACCTGAGCGAGATTGACCATAAAGGCACGATGGCAACGCACAATCATGGGATAGGCCTGTAGTTCGTCTTCCATCTGTTTCATCGTGGCACGAAGCATATGGGTATGAACCTCATTGTTCTCTTGCAAGGCAAGCGCTCGGCTTTGCCGCTTTGCTTTGCAAAGAACCTTGACATAGTTGCCTACGGCTTCTATATATAATAGGTGAGATATCTCGAGGGTCACATGTTCATTGGTGGTTCCCTCGAGTGTTATCTGTGAATCCTGATAGGTACTCCCTGATAGAAGGCCGTCAGTCGCTTGTTGTGGGACTCCTGTGGTAGAACTCTGCAATTTCTTCAGCTGCTCGTTAAGTAGTCTGGTTTCCTCCAGTTCAGCAGCCAGATAACGGCTACGGTACTTGAATCGCCAGTAGAGTCCGATGGCGAAGGAGAGGAAAGCGATAATCACCAGCGTCTCCAGATAGTTTGTCAACGACAGTTTATTACCCTCTACCAGATCGCTCATCGCGAAGTGGCGATAGAGGCAGATGAGCAGCGATACCAACGGCGTGTTGATGCATTGGAAACGGAGATTACGGCTGATGATATAGCTGACGCCACGATCGTAGGAACGGGGCATGCGGACAATGTATCGCAGAATGAGTTCCGTCAGGAAACAACTGAACAGTCCCAATGCAAATATCGCCAGCAGATGAACATAGGCCTGCCACTGCCATACTTCGAGTCCGAAGGGCTTGAAAATGGCTATCGCCAGCACCATGAAGGTGGTGCTGATGAAACGCGTGTTGATGGTTTCTTTGTGACCTTTGTTCATACAATTGGCAAAGGTAAGAAATATAATTAAGAATGAAGAATTAAGAATGAAGAAAATGCTTCCGCTCGTCACTTTTCGCCCAATTCATCCCACATTTCAGCCCGTTTATCACTAAACTACGCAGAATATCCCAGAAATTTGGAGGGATAGCTGATACGTCATAACTTTGCACCGTCAAACAGTAAAACAGTAAAAAAGGAAATAATTTAAAAGGTAAAGTTATGAAACTAAGAACGATTATTGGAATAGTTTTCATTGTAGCCAGTTTAACAAAGTTGGCAACAATCTGGGGAATCATCCAGTGGAGTTGGTTTACAAATGTATCTCAGGAGCCGTGGGTAACCTATTTCTGCATCTGTCTGCTGATATATGTAGGCGTGAGCCTTATTATCGACAGTTATCGCCGCGACCCTGACCAGTGGTTGCAGCGTCCGCTGCCCATTGGTGAAAATGGTAAGCGCATCTGCTGCAGTGTTCACTATGGCGGTGATGAGTATATCTATCGTGGGGAGGTTTTTCACGGAGCCCGTCTCGATGCTTTCTGTGGAGGTATCCGAATGGACTTGCGTGATGCCACCATCACGGAAGATGAGGAGATTGAAATCCATACCTTCTGTGGTGGTATAGAACTCATGGTGCCTCAGACGGTGAATGTCGTTGTCAAGAGCCGTAGTTTCATTGGTGGTGTAGGCAACCATGCAACGCGAATCATAGGAAAGGATGCCCCCTGCCTCCACATCGTTGCCAACAATTTCTTGGGTGGTGTGGATATAAAAAGCTAAAATTTCTGCAACTATCTGTAATTTTCCGACGTCCAATACGACAAATAGGGTAAAAAAGTAAATTAGTAAAAAGATGAAAAAGATTGTTTTTAGGTTAACAGCCCTGATGGCTTTTATGATGATGACACTAACAAGTTCCGCTAAGACACAAGACTGGGGTGGACGAGTCATCGATGAGAAGGGTGAACCAATGCCCTTTGTAAATGTTGTTTTGCTGTCGCTGCCAGATTCTACCTTCGTGCAGGGTGGCATGACTGATGAGCAGGGTATGTTTAAGATTGTAACGGATGTCAATGATGGTCTCTTCAAGGTGACCAGTGTGGGTTATCAGACCTTATATATAAAGGCCGGACAGGACCTGACCATCCAGATGAAGGAAGACACCCAACTGTTGCAGGAGGTCGTGGTGAAAGGTCAGCTGCCTAAGACGCATGTCAAGGGCGATGCCATGCGTACCACCGTTGCTGGAACCATTCTGGAAAAGGCTGGTACCATCAGCGACGCACTCTCAAAGATCCCCTCGCTCGAGGCTGAGGGCGAAGGTGGCATCAAGGTGCTGGGCCGTGGCGAGGCAGAGATCTACATCAATGGTCGCAAACTGCAGGACGTCAGCGAGTTGGGACGTATCAACTCCGATCAGATCCTGCATGTCGATGTCGTTCAGAATCCGGGTGCCCGTTATAAAGCTTCGACTAAGGCCGTGATTCGCATCACACTGAAGAAGGCTCAGGGAGAGGGTATCAGCTTCCAGGAGAAAGCTCAGGGCATGTATCAGTATGGTGCTTCTGTGAACAATCTGTTCGATATCAACTATCGTACGGGTGGGCTCGACCTCAAAGGCTCATTCTGGGCTGGTAGCTATGCCCACGCCAAGAGCCTGCAGGAGGACGATATGTACTACCTGGTGGGTAAGGACGAGGTTATCGGCTACTCAAAGCAGGAGACCAGACATAAGTGGAAGGGCCTGTCGCCCCAGTTGCAGTTCAACTACATGATTAACGAGAACCACAGTCTGGGTGCATTCTATAAGTACGACTATCACCCCAGCGGCACGTTGACCAGCCAGTTTAATACCGACGAGTACCAGAACGGTATCTTCATGGAGCGTTCTGAGAGCGAGGTATACCAGGACGAGAAGTTCAAGAAGCACATCTTCAACGCCTATTATAATGGTAAGGTGGGCAATCTGGGTATCGACTTGAACATCGACGGACTCTTTGACGATACAGAGGCTCCTGGATACACCAAGGAACTGGCTTGGACCGATGGCGCAAAGACTGGTAATGCTACTGTTCGTAACATCGAGAGCAACACCATGAGTGCCAACAACTTCTGGGCCTCGAAGCTTATCTTCAGCTATCCGCTCTTTAAGGGTAACCTCTCAATTGGAGGCGAGTACTCGTACAACCATCGTACTGATGCCTACTCATTCGTGGCTTCTGAGGCTGTGCCTGTAACCACTACCGATACTGAGATCAACGAGAAGAGCGAAGCTGCATTCGTGGAATACGGACACCAGTTTGGAAAGGTATATATTCAGGCAGGTCTGCGCTATGAGCATCTGAAGAACGACTATTACAACTTTGGTAAGCGCGATGACGAGGTATGCCGTAACTATGGCGACTGGTTCCCATCGCTGGTCATCTCTGCTCCAATAGGTAAGGTTCAGACATCGCTCTCGTATCGTTGTGACATCGATCGCCCTGCATACGGAAATCTTACAAGCTCTACGATTTACCTGAATCGTTATGCTTATCAGAGTGGTAATCCTTATCTGAAGCCCATGTACACCAACAGCGTCGTACTGAACGTGGGTTACAAGTGGATGGGAATGAGCGTAAATTACAGTAGGATTAAGGATGCAACAACCATGTGGTCAGAGCCATTCCCTGGAGCCGACGATCCGCTGGTATGCCTGGTACACCCTATCAACACAAAAGACGATTATAATCAGCTGAGTTTCAACACGTACGCCAGTCCGGTTATTGGCTGCTGGCACCCCACATGGTATGTTTATCTGCAATTCCAGAACTACAAGTCGCAGTGTGCCGATGGCTCTGTTATCACGCTCGATCGTCCTCTGATGCAGGTGGGTTGGAACAACACCATCTCACTGCCCAAGGACTGGCGCATCAATGCTGATGCCAGCCTCCTTCCAAAAGGCGATTCAGGCAACTGCCGTCTTAAGACGGCTCAGGGAAGTGTAAATCTGGGTGTTCAGCGCGACATCAATCTGCGCCGTTTGGGTTCGCTCACTCTCGACCTGCGTTGCAACGACATCTTCAACACGAGTGAGAGTAATGGTACTATGTATGGTCCACGAGAGTTGACTTTCCGTAATCCTACTCGTCGCACCTTCATGGTCAACCTGACTTGGAAGTTCAACGAGGCTCGCTCTAAGTATCGTGGTAGCGGCGCTGGCGAGAAGCAGAAGGCACGTATGTAGTGTCATTCGTCACAGAATAGTACATAATAAATCCCGTAAATTTGTATAAATGAAAGAGAAATCGTATATTTGCAGGCGAAAACTAGCAAAATATGTACAAGACCCGTTCTCTCCCCAACACACGCATTGACGTGGCCGATGCCCTGCGAGGAATCGCTGTAGCAGGTATCATCTTGTATCACTCCGTGGAGCACTTCAACATCTTCACGCAAGAGACCATCATCCACGCATTGCCTTCTGACCAGACAGTAGCCGACGTCCTCGCCTGGCTACTGTCTGGCAAGATGTATGGTATCTTCGCCATGCTCTTCGGACTGAGTTTCTTTATTATGAACGATAACCAGCAGCAGAAGGGCAAATGCTTCTCTGGTCGCTTCGCTTGGCGCATGTGTCTGCTCTTTATGTTTGGTATCATCAATGTGGCCTTCTACGATGGCGATATCCTGATGCTCTATGCCTGCTATGGCCTGCTGCTCATCCCCATCAGTTATCTGCCGTCGAAGGCGGTCTGGTGTATCATCGGCCTGCTGGCCATCCAGCCCGTAGAGCTGTTCTGCCTATTGACAGACTATGAGATCGACCATACCCGTTTCTACGAACTCTCAGGGATTATCAACAGCGCACACGAGCATGGTACGTTCTGGGAGAATACCCTCACCAATCTGCGCTACGGATTTGAGGTGAACTTCCGTTTCAACGTCTTTAGCGGACGTCTGACACAGTTGCTCTGCCTCTTTATCCTTGGCATGCAGTTAGGACGGCAGCGAATGTTCTATAATGAGGGGCGAAACCTGCAGTACTGGCATAGCATACTCGTCACTTCGGTCCCCAGCATCATTTTGCTGAGTTTCGCAGATTTCGGCGAGTTGGAAGGCTGGCTCAGGCCTATCTGCAACCTCATCATCCTCCTGATGATTGTCTCGGCTGTGGTCTCGGCGTGGTATGCCTTCGAGGGTGTGCGCCGCGTGCTCCATCATCTGTGCATCTTTGGCCGCATGAGCCTTACCAACTATCTGTTGCAGTCCGTCATCGGCTGTGCCATCTTCTGTGGCTACGGTCTGGCCTGCTATTACAAACTGGGCATCACCTACGCCGTGATGGTAGGCGTAGGCATGGTTATTGCTCAATATTGCTTCGCCCGTTTCTGGTTTGCCAGCCATCAGCGTGGTCCGCTGGAAGGCTTATGGCGAAAACTCACTTGGATCGGATCGCATAATTGAATGATAGAAGGAAATATGAAAAGAACTGTATCCTATTTATAAAAGCGATAATATGATTAGAAAAGTCCAAAAAGAGGATATTAAGCGTATCATTGAGTTGTTGCATCAGGTAAATATGGTGCATCATGTATTGCGTCCGGACTTGTTCAAACCCTATACAACAAAGTATAGCGAGCAGGAACTTGCATCACTGCTCAATGATGTGAACAAGCCCATTTTTGTCTACGTTGACGAGACGGTGTTAGGATACGCTTTCTGTCAGGTTTCCGAGATAAAGGATCACCATCTGTTAGAAGATATCAAGACGCTGTATATTGATGATATATGTGTAGACGAAAAAACTCGTGGCAAACACATAGGAAAGGCTTTATACGAACATGTACTCGACTATGCTAAATCCATCGGTTGCAATAACATAACCCTGAATGTATGGGATGGAAACGCCCCCGCATGGCATTTCTATAAGGACATGGGCATGCAAGTGCAGAAAACAACGATGGAGGTTGTTCTTATCCCATCAAATAATAAAACTGAATAGTGAAAAAAAAGGAATATGGAAGAGATTAATCGCAAAGTCAATAAGGTTGTATTGATAACAGGCGCAACGAGCGGGATAGGTCTGGCTTGTGCAAGGAAATTCGCAGAGAATGGTGACAGAGTGATTCTTACAGGAAGAAACGAAAGTCGTCTGTCTGACATTGAAAAGGACTTGGAAGGAAAAGGTTCTAAGGTGTTAACTTTGGCCTTCGACGTGAGAGATCGTGAGAAGGCGGCTGAATACATCGAAAAGTTGCCTGCAGAATGGCAGGAGATAGACGTGTTGGTTAACAATGCAGGACTGGCTCTTGGTCTTGAACCTGAGTTTGAAGGTGATCTCGACGATTGGGAGACCATGATTGATACCAACATCAAAGGTCTGTTGACGATGACGCGCCTCGTCGTGCCAGGTATGGTGCAGCGCAATCGCGGACACATCATCAATGTGGGTTCAGTTGCCGGCGATGCTGCCTATGCAGGAGGTAATGTGTATTGTGCCACGAAGGCTGCAGTAAAGGCCCTTTCCGATGGATTGCGTATCGACGTGGCCAACACCGCCATCCGTGTAACCAATCTGAAGCCAGGTCTTGTGGAGACCAACTTCAGCAATATCCGTTTCCGTGGTGACAACGATCGTGCTGCCAATGTCTATAAAGGTATCAAGCCTCTTACTGGCGACGATATAGCTGATGTCGCCGTATATGCCGCCAATGCGCCAGAGCATGTGCAGATAGCAGAGGTGCTCATACTGGCCACCCACCAGGCTAGCGGTAGTGTGATTGTCAGGAAGTAAAGTGCTATAATGAAACACGAGATATTCAGTTGTTCTTCTTGTAACTCTTGACTGCCCAGATACCCATGAGAGAAGATATACACAACAGAGCCAATACCTGATGGGCGATGCTCTGGAAGTTACCACCACGTATGAAGACCGTGCGGATGGCATCAATGAAGTAGTGCATGGGGTTGACATAGGTGGTTAGGTAGGCGAGGTCTGGCATGGAGCGCGTGGGCGTGAAGAGACCACTGAGCAGGAGCATACAGACCACGAAGAACCACATGACGAAGATGGCCTGTTGCATCGTGTCGCTATAGATGGAGATAATGAGGCCCAGACTGCTGAAGAACAGGGCAAGAAGCATCGCCAAAAGATAAACTAACAGAAGATTACCCTGGCAGGTGATGCCATAAATCAGCCACGAGAGCAACAGGCAGATAGTAATCAGGAAGAGGGCGATAAGCCAGTAGGGAATCAGTTTAGCGAGGATGAACGACCACTTCGAGACGGGGGTGACGTTGATCTGTTCGATGGTACCTTTCTCTTTCTCGCCCACAATATTCAGTGCAGGCAGGAAGCCCGTCATCAGCATCAGCAGGATGGCGAAGAGAGCAGGAATCATATAGACCTTGTAATTGACGTGCTTGTTATATAGGAATAAGGTATCTACCTTCGACTGGATGGTTGCGGCCGCGGGTGTTACAATCTGTGAGAGATACGCCGAGCCAATAGAGCCCTTGGTGCCATTCACGGCATTGGCAGCGATGAGAACCTGCGGCTGACGACCCTGAGTGAGGTTGCGGCTATAGTGCTGGGGAATCACGAGGATGATGTCGGCCTTCGAGGTCTCGATGTCGTTGAGAGCTGCCTGATAGGTAGGTTTCTGACCGCAGAAGATAAAGTAGTTCGAGGCTTCAATGCTATGTACCAATTGTCGGGAGCGCGTAGAACGGTCATTGTCCACCACATCCACACGGATATTCTTCACCTCCTGATTCATCACCCAGGGCATGATACACATGATCATGATAGGAAACATGATGATGAGACGGGGCAGAAAACCATTGCGCCGTATCTGAAGAAACTCCTTATGTATGAGATGCATGATCATCATTAAACATTAATCATTAAAGATTAAACTTTATTCTAGGCGGGTTTTGAATTTCTTGAGTGAAACAGCCAGTAGGAAGAGCGTCATACCTGTGAGGACTGTGATCTCACGAGTGACCTCCTGGATGCCAACACCCATAATCATCAGTTTGCGCATGGCCTCGATGTAGTAACGGGGCGGTACGATGGCCGATAGCCATTGTAGGATGGTGGGCATCGATTCGATAGGAAACAGCATACCGGAGAGCATCACAATGGGCATCAAGAGCACCATCGCCGAGATCAGCAGTGCCATCAACTGACTTGTGGCGATGTTTGAGATGAGCAGGCCCAACGAGAGGGCGAGTAGGATATAGATGGTACTCACTACGAAGATCCACACCAACGAACCTTGTAGCGGCACGTCGAGTACGAAGCGTGCCATCAGTAAGATGGTGATGAGTATGGCGAAGGCTAGTACGAGATAAGGTACTGCCTTGGCGATGATGATCATCAGCGGACGTATGGGTGAAACGAGTAGCACTTCCATCGTGCCTCGTTCTTTTTCGCGGACAATCGAGATGGAGGTCATCATGGCGCATACCAACATCAACAGCATACCCATGATGGCGGGGACGAAATTATAGGCCGAGCGCATCTGGGGGTTGTAGAGCATTTTGCTGTTTACCAATGTACCCTGCATATTCATCATCACACCTGTGGCGTAGTTCGTCCATTGTTGCGCCATATTGGGGTCGGCACCATCCACGATAAACTGGATGGCATGGTCTTTTGAGAAAACGATGGCGAGGTCGGCCTTCTGGTTGCGAATCAACAGTTCGGCATCTTTAGGTGTGGGAACGGTGGTCGTGATAGTAAAGTATTCCGATGCGGCGAGGCGTTCAACGGCGGCTTGTATCTGAGGGTTCATCTGCGAGGTGACCACGATGGTGCGCACGTTCCTGACATCCGTCGTGATGGCAAAACCGAAGATCAGCATCAGTACCACAGGCATGCCGAAGAGGATCAGCATCGTACGTTTGTCGCGCAGGATGTGACGGGACTCCTTGATGACGAATGATATAAACTGTTTCATATGCTAATCTCCTCTTTTCGCCTCACAGGCTAAGAACGTAAACACGTGGTCCATATCGGGCTGGTTCAGGGTGCGCTTTAGTTCCTCAGGCGTGCCCATCGCACTGATCTTTCCATCGACCATAATCGAGATACGGTCGCAGTATTCGGCCTCATCCATGTAGTGGGTGGTGACAAAGACGGTGATGCCTCGTGAGGCAGCGTCGTAGATCAGTTCCCAGAACTGGCGACGCGTAGCAGGATCGACACCGCCCGTAGGTTCATCAAGGAACACGATGGCGGGCTCGTGGAAAATAGATACCGAGAAAGCAAGTTTCTGCTTCCAACCGAGAGGCAGTGAACCCACGAGGTCGTTCTTGTGCTCCTCAAACTTCAACTGCTTCAAGAGACTGTCCGTCTTGCTGGCGATTTCGGCGTCCTTCATGCCGTAAATGCCACCAAACAGTCGGATGTTCTCCGCTACCGTCAGGTCTTCGTAAAGTGAGAAGCGCTGCGACATATAGCCGATATGTTTTTTGATCTGTTCGTGCTCCGTGCGGATGTCGTAGCCTGCCACGCGGCCTGTGCCACTGGTGGGCTGGTTCAGGCCTGTCAGTATGTGCATCGCAGTAGTCTTTCCTGCACCGTTGGCCCCGAGGAAACCGAATATCTCGCCCCGCTTCACCGTAAAGCTGATGTTATCGACAGCATGGAACGTACCAAAGACCTTCACCAGATGGGAAACCTCGATGACATTGTCTTCCCCTTCTGAATAGGAGGGGATAGGGGTGGTCTGATGAATAGGCGGTGGATTAAACACATCCTGAAACCTATCCAATATCACCTCTGGCGTGTCGATGCCCATGACCATCCCCTCGCTCAGAAACGCCACGCGCTCACACTGGCGCACCTCGTCGAGATAGGGTGTGGAAGCCATGATGGTGATGCCCCGCTCCTTGAGCATCGAAAGCATCTCCCAGAACTCCTTGCGACTTACGGGATCGACACCCGTAGTAGGTTCGTCGAGGAACAGCACACTGGGTTGATGCACAAGGGCGCACGAGAGGGCCAGTTTTTGTTTCATGCCACCAGACAGTGCCCCGGCCTTACGGTCCTTAAACCGTTCTATCTGTGAATAGATGGCTTTGATACTATCGTAGCCCTCATCAATAGTCGTCCCAAAGAGTGTGGCGAAGAACGTCAGATTCTCCTCCACCGTCAAGTCCTGATAAAGTGAGAACCTGCCTGGCATATAGCCCACCCGCTGGCGGATATCCCTCATCTGACGCAACACGTCGAAGCCATCAACCGTTGCCGTTCCAGTATCAGGTAATAGCAACGTACAAAGGATACGGAACAGCGATGTCTTGCCTGCGCCGTCAGGGCCGATGAGTCCGAATAACTCGCCCTTATCGACGGAGAACGACACATCCTGCAAAGCCTTCACCTTGCCGTAACTCTTGCTGATATGACCAACTTCTATTACGCTCATTAAATAGTCAAATAAACTTGACTTCCCCGTACATACCAATCTTCACATATCCGTCATTTTTGATCGCCACTTTCAGGGCATAGACGAGGTCGGCCCGTTCGTCGTCGGTCAGGATGGTCTTGGGCGTGAACTCCGAGCGAGAGGAAATCCAAGAGACGACACCCTCGTACTCCTTTCGCTGTCCGTCGCCGTAGTCGGCAAAGACCTTCGCCTTCTGCCCCACCTTGATATTCTGCAACTGCGCTGAGGTGACGTAGGCACGGATAAACATGGTCTCCGTATCAGCCAACTTAAACAGCGGCTTGCCCGTGGCCACGAACTCGCCTCGCTCCACAAACTTTTCGAGTACTGTACCAGCGATTGGCGTAGTGACATGACACTTGCGCAACTGGTCGCGCAACTGATCTGCCTGCACATCGACCGTCGAAAGTTGAGAGTTGAGGGTGGAGAGTTGGGTGTTCAGTGCCGAGATTTGTGCATCGAGCTGCTTCTGCAACACGGCTACTTGGTTCGTGGCATCGTCGAGCATCTTACTGGGAGCCGCTCCATCGGCCACCAGTTCCTTATAGCGCTGTTGGTCCTGTTTAGCCTTCGCCAACTGCTGACGTGTGACTGCAATCTGCTTCTCCATATCCGGCTTCTGACTCTGATATACCTGCTTTGTGGTTCCAGCCTGTTGGATCTTCAGCCAGATCTGTGTGGTGTCTATCAGTCCTACCTCCTTACCTTGGGCGATCACATCACCTTCGTTCACATCGAAGGTCATCAACGTCCCGCTCTGCTCAGCAAACACGGTCGTCTCCGTAGCCTCGAACACGCCTGTAGCGTCGTATTCCTTGTCGCTGCTGGTGCAGGCGACAAAGAATAATGTAAAAATGATAAAAGGAAAATAATATTTCTGTCTCATATCAGTAATATTAATGTTTAATCTTTAATCTTTAATGTTTAATGTATATCTTAGGTCGTAAATCTCTTTCAGCATCTGTATCTCGTGCATCGACTGTTGCACGCGGGCGGCATTCTCGTTGTTGATCTCCTTCACCAGATCGTTCACGTCAATGATGCCGTGTGAGAGTTTCGATTCCGCTGCCTTACGGATGCTGCTACGGAGGGTGATGATCTCATCGTCGTCAGCCATCAGCTTACGGTAGCGATTAATGTTCTCGTTCTGTTGAATCTGATCGAGGTTGTTGTTAAACAGGAACACCTCACGATTGGTCTCAGCCGTTTCGCGTTGCAGTTGTATCTTCGTCTTGTCGTTCTTGCGAGTATAGAGGGCGCCGATATTCCAGGAGAGTCGGGCACCGATCATCCCGTTCCATGACCACTGATGGCGCATCATATCCTCAAACATGTTATAGCCAGGATAGCCGTAGTAACCTTGGGCGAAGACCCCGAGTTTCGGCATCAACGCCGCATTGAGCGCTTTCTCCTGTGCATCGGCCAGCCTCAACTGTGCCTCAATGGCTTTCAGTTCAGGCCGATGCCCTACCTGCTGTGCCACATCAACAGACGGAATCGGCCTCACCGCTTCCTTCACCTCAATGCCACAGAACGTTGAGAGCATCCTGACGAGCGTCTGTCTCTGCGACTGCATACTGGTGCCCTGTTGCATCACGTTCAGGCGCTCAGCCTTCACATTCAGATAATCACTCTCTGCTGCCGTACCGCTTTTATACATCGAGGCCAGTTTCTTCTCATTGGAGGCCAACAGTTCCTGCAGGTCCTGGTTCAACTTGATCTGTTCGTCTATCAGCAGCAGCCCGAAGAACATCTCATTTACGCGCTTGCGAACACGGTATAAATTTACTTCGTTCTGAGCGCTTTGTACCTCGCCTTGATGACGGGCAATCTCTTTCTGATTCCTGATGACCCCACCATCGAATACCGTCTGTTGCACGTCGAGGCCCACACGGTACTGGTCCTTCTTCAGACCCTCGAAATCGACACCCATCTGTCCCAGCATGCCCTTCATCTCGTCAGGCCATGAGATGACATCACTCTGATACGTTGCCTGAGCCGAGGCCGACACCTGTGGCAGCCATCCCTTTTGGATATTGCTGACCGTCAGTTCGGTGGTCTTCTCTATCAGCCCATACTGTCGAATCAGCGGATAGTTCCGTTCTGCCGCTTGCTGGCACTCCTCAAGGGTCTGAGCCTGCACCATCATGGGCAGTATTAGAAGTCCGAAAATAATACGTCTCATAATCGTCATATATAATTGTTGGTGCAAAGATATGGGGTTTTTGTAAAAGACATGCTACCCATACAGCGCAGGAAATGTTCTTTTTGTTCGATTTCTACACAAAAAGAGCAAGGAAACAACGATTTTTATTATCTTTGCAGCGAAAAAGGTAATAAATAGCATATGGAGAAACAGCCGGAACTGATGAATTACTCGCGCATGAAGGGCGTTTTCGATGCACACCTCGGCGAGATGATGAAACATGCCTTCATCAACAACGAACTGGGAATGCTCTATGGCAGCCCTAACATGTTTTTGATGATTATACAGCAGCACAAGCCGCCCTTCATCATCAACGATTTGCGTATGGGCATGATTACGAGAGGTTGTGCTCGCGTCAGAATCAATCTGGTCGAGAAGGATTTGGAGCCAGGCATGTTCCTGTTCGTAGGTCCAGGTACTATCATCCACCCGATTTCCTATACTGACGACATGGAGATTTTCGGCATCGGGCTTTTTGATGATTTTCCGATGCCACAACTGCCCTCAACCTTCAACGGACAGGTGCGCGACTTTCAGGTGAAAGTCAGCGATGCCGACATCACTACGGCCCGCCATATCATAGATACTATCTGGCACATCGTTCACCAGAAGGATTATAACCGACAGACGATCAGTTGCTTAGTGGCTGCCATGATGCACCTTTACGATGGTGTTTATCGTCACCATACGGATATGCTGCAAGCCTCACAGTCGCGCGAGCAGACCATCTTCGACCGTTTTATCCAACTCGTCAACCAGCACTGTGCCGAACAGCACCAGATAGGTTACTATGCTGATCGGATGTGTCTCACAGAGCGTTATCTGAGTACCATCATCCGCCAAACCAGCGGTGTTACGGCCAAGGAATGGATAGACCGTGCCCTCATTACCCGTATCAAGGTAGAACTCATGCACACGGGTAAGTCCATTGCCCAGATTGCCGACGAACTGCACTTTCCCAATCCCTCGTTCTTCAGCAAATATTTCAAACGTATCACCAACCTGACGCCGTTGGAATATAAGCAGACGAGTTGACTCTACGCCTTGTGGTTGTAGTGCCTGATGAGCAGGCCGACACCGATGAAGGCAAATAGGAACTCAAGGGCTACGATGACAATGTATATCATAATGGCAAGGTTTTGAAGGGTTAGAGATTCGGTGATATGGCGCACACCCAATTGTCGAGGTTCCATTCGGGGGTGCCTGTGTATTGTAGTTCGCCAACGATGTGAGCCCCGTTCTCTTTGAGTTTGTTGCAGAACTCTTTGGCTACATGATCGTCATCATGTTTGTTTCCCAAAGTTACGAATACGGCGATTCTTTTCCCTTTGAGACTGACTGCGTGAAGGTTCAGAAATGCGTACAGCCAATGGGGAGTCAGCTGACCCGCAGATTGAAACTCGACGGCAAGGACGAAACTCTGAGAGTTTTCAAGCTGCCTGTTGTTCATACTTTGGACGCTGACGGTCTCAGCACCCAACTTGTCGGCTATATCCTCTGCTATAGCCTGACAACTGTCGTACACGACGACGATTGATTCATGTTTCATAACCCACAAAAATTTTAATTGCGCCTACCGACACCATACATCGTGGTGTAGCGGCTTTTAAACCGAAAAAGGCTGGTCTTCAGACTTTCCTCCACTCCCAAGCGCCTTCTCATCCAAACGGACAATGGCGTTTATGCTTAGGAGCCATAATGGAGTTCACTGCTGCGGGACAGTCGGAGATTCTCACTCACATTCCCAATTAAGCACAGCTAAGTGCACCTTTACGGGAATCCTTTTCAGAATTCGTTTGCAAAGATACACATTTTCTTAGATTTAACAAGCTTTTTAATCAAAAAACTTGCAAAGAAAAAGGCAAAAAACAAAAGGTATATGCCTATAATGGCAGAGGGCGACGGACGAAGGGGGAGTTTTTGGCCACCGAACTGGCACTGGTACTGAACCATACGGTCGATGTAGGCATCGACCGTTTTCCAATCGCCAGATTGTACTTCTGCAATGAGACGGGGAAATACCTCGCTAATGTATTTCTGGTGCTCTGAATCGATGGAGGCAGGTAGTTCGTCGGTGGCACTATACCAGGATATCATTCCGTCCTCCTGATAAGGGAACAGACGCATCGTTTGCCAGCCATCAGCCAACAGGACATAGCCTGCAAATATCTGTTCTACGCTGAGACTGTCGTCAGGTGGCATCATTTGGTGGGCACGAAGTGCCAAGGTGGAGACAGAGGGACCTTCGGAAACCAACAACTGACAGAAATGCGCAGCCTGCTTTTGTGGAATAACGAGGGGAGATGCAGACAAAGATGCTGACCCTGCAATGAATAGCAGGGCCAGCACTATCTTATATCGACTCGATAAACTTAACGATGGCATCTCGATCGGCTTTTGGCAGATTGTAGAATTTCTCGGTGGCTCGATAGCCATCCGACTGCTTGGAGTAGCCGTGCCACATGATGGCCTCGATGACGGTACGGGCACGGCAGTCGTGCAGACGATCATCTGCACCTGTGAGACGGCGACTCAAGCCACGACCCCACAATGGCGTGGTGCGGCACCAGCCTGTGCGGATGTCGTTGACCATGAACAAGCGGTGCTGAACCAAGTCAGTGTATGGCCAGATGGTCTGGTGGGCGTACTTCGGAAGCATACTGTTAGCGCTTTTGCCTATCTGCTGCGCATAAGCCTTCGTGCTGGCATCCACCCACATATCATCGGAGCCAGTGGTCCACGACGGACGGTGACAGTTAGCACAGCCAATCTCGTTGAACAACTGCTTACCACGCTGCACATCGGCATCGCTGAGGTTGCGGGCAGCAGGTACAGCCAAGCCACGGTGCCACACCATAAACTGGTAGTACTGCTTGTCGCTCATCTCCTCAACACCATTATAGGGAGCACCGTTCAGCAGATATTTCTCGAAGGTCTCCTTATAAGCCACCGATGGGGTATTGAGCACCTCGTAAACACGGGCCGAGATGCCCTCTTCGGTACCGTCGGCATAGTAAGGATAAAGGATGCTGGTGGGCGACGATCCGTGCTGCTTGATGTAACTGATTACCTCAGGATCTTCGCTCTGAGCCTTGGCCCACGCTGTAGTGGTGTAGAGCCAGTGGCGGTCGCTGCGGGTGACGTTGGTGATGTTCCAAATAGCATTAGCACCAGCACCGTCCTGCAGCGAGCCACGTGTCATGGCGTAAGTGAAACGTTTCAGCGGACCGTGCGAACCGCGATGTGTACCCGTGTCGTTGTAAGGTGCCGAGTAGTAGGCGCTGGCCTTGAAGGTATTCGCCTCCTTGTCCCACATGGCGGGGTTCAGCTCCACATACTTGCCCTCGGCAGCCCACTGTTTCTCAATCTCCTCATCATCGATAGCATCGAGCAGCGCCGTACCATAGACACCAATGGTGGACTCGAGACGTACATCATAGTCGGTAGGCTTCGGATCGGTGTTAAAGGCCGACTGCGGAATGCGCACCTCGGGATAGATGAGCGAGTAACTCTCACCATCGGGGAAGGTCATCGCGAGTCCGCTCTCCATAGCCGTCACGGTCTTCCAGTCTATCTGTATCTGCGTCTCGTCGATAGGTGCTTTGAAGGGCGTCATGGCCTGCGTCTGCGGCATACCTGTCACCTCAGAGATATAGGCATTGGTGCCGGGGTGATAGATTACGAGCAGATAGCCGTTGCCGATGGTGTTGGCACGATATTCCGTCTGTCGCTTGCCGTGGCCGTAACTCGGGTGACAGGCAATACAACTGTTGCGCACCCACGCTGGGCCCAAGCCTCGACGGGGAGCCTGCTCAAAGGTGTAGAGATGCTCGAAGAAGTCTTCGCCGGTATTGAAGTCTTCCTCCATACCCGCTATATTCTGAACGGCAGGTGTCGGAGCCGAATAACTGGCCTTCTCGGTAGTACCCAGTTCTCCACCAGGGAACCACTCCTCAGCCGTAAAGTTACCTGTGGCTTTGCCGAAGGTCTGTTCCTCATTTTCCAACTGACCCAGTTCGGTCAGATCATTGCTGTCCGAACAAGCGGTAAAGGCAGGCGCCACTATGAGCCCTGCCATTACCATTTTCAAAATATTACGATAGCTTATCATATATTACTCTTCTATTTCCCAGTTCTCGTCGTCCTCAAAGTTTATATTCCAGATAGTACAGCAGTACTTCACGAAGGGCGACGGCATATTGCTGATGCCCTCGATGGCGCTGACGTAGGCACCCTCCACCTTATTATTAACGGCATCCTGCTTCACACTGGCAAAGAAGGTATGGAAACTGTACTTGTTGGCCTTCTTGTCGGTAGAGCCGAGCCATATATTGCGGATGGAACGGATGTTGTCGCGGAAGTCAGCGATAGAGTTGTAACTGTAAGGCGACTCCACATACGACACATCGCCGGCAGAGAACGGGTTGGCAATCTTCGCAGTGCCCACCTCGTTGGCGATGGCCAGACAACTACCCTCATCGTCGGAGAGAACCTGGGCAATGGCGTCCTTCAGCGTTGGGAAACTGCTGTTGGAACCAGCAACGCCAGCGTTAATGAGGTTGTCGCCGAAAGAGAGGCCCTTCTCGGTCTGATAATCGAGACCAGCCTCCTTCACCACAGTCATACGACTGGCATCCTTACCGCCATCCCATGCACACTGCAACTGAAAGGTGCGCTGCTTGAGCAGGGTGCAGATGGTCTGGGCGTAAGCCAACTCCTGTTCGCCAGAGACATTCTCGAAATTCTTGTAGGTATCATTGCCCTTCAACTCGGCAACCTTACGTGGCTGACCATCGCGGAAGAGGATGAACTCGAGCGCGTGGAAACCGAGGATGGTAGCATCGTCGAGCATCTCGTCGTTCATACCATTATTAAAATAACTGAGCAACAGCGAGCGGTTCAAAGGCCATGAGTCGATGGTAGGATCGACATCGAAATCAGAGGCGGCACCACCAAGGAATGCTTCACTCTGTTCCCAATACATACGGGCAGCCTTGAAGTCACGGCAAGCCTCGTCGATCTGGGCCTGAGTGATCGTACTGGTGGTCAGACCGTGCAACGTCTTCTCAAGCGCCTCGGTGTTATCAGCCAACTTGGTGTAAGTGGGAACAATCACATTGTTGACCAGATTTTTCAGCACCTCGCGGAGATAAGTCTCCTGAGTCTCAGAAAGTTTGGCATTGCCGATGATGGCGTTAGCAGCCTCGAGTTGGCTGACGATTTCAGCGCAACCGTCAATAGCCACCTCGCCAAACGACTTCACCGAATAATTGGCTGCGGTGGTATTCAGGTCGTAGTTGTCCTCATCGACAAGGGGTGTCGTTTCGATTACACTGAACGCTGTTTCATCGTTGTTCTTGTCGTCATCCTTACTACATGATGTAAATGTCATTGCGCCCATCATAAGCGCCATTGACAGAATAAATTTCTTTTTCATCTTTACGTTATATTTTAATGTTTAATCTTTAATGTTTAATCTACAAGAAAAATCCCTCATAGGTGACGCCGATGCTGACAGAAGGCTCGTTGTTGTACTGGCTCTTCAGTAGGCGGTTAGAATACTCGGCCTTGATAGCAATCTCGGGCACGGGATAGTAGTTCACGCCAAAGGCCATACGCTTTACCTCGGTATAGTCGTAAGCAGTATTCTTGGTATTGCTGGCGTAGGGGTTGTACTGTTCGTAACGCCCGAAGACGTAGAACTTCTGATCCTGGTTTCGCAAACTGCTTATCTGCGAGAAAGCATCGTAACCAGCCTCGATGCCCACGGCGTATGCATTCTTGCTGACAAAGGCAGAATGGTGGTAGGGCGACTTCTTGTTAGTACGATTATAAACATACTTCAACTGTTCCGCATCGCCCAGATAGCCATAATCGGCTTGTCCACGGATGATCCAGTTGTGTGCATTGTAGGTAAAGTCGAAGGCACCAACAATCACCTGCCCTTTATACTCCGCGTCCACGCCGTTGGCATTTCTGGGATAGCTATTGCCGATGCTCTCGCCGTAATAGCCACTCAGACCCAGACGAAGACCAGGTATCGAATAGTTATCTAGGCGAAGGGCTACACCATATTTATTTGCCACCTCGAACTCCAGCGGACTGGCCGTTCCCTTCTTAATCCAGTTTGTGTTGGTAAAGTTGTCGGCATTAAGGCCTGCCAGCAACTGCGCCTCGTAACGGAACTTCTTATAGCGGCCGAAGAACGATATACCCGTCTGGTGCCATGTACTGGGCAGGATGGTGTTCTCGCCCTCAGGACGATAGACAGTAAAGAAGTTCAGTGGTTCGTGGTGAGCATTATTCAAGCCCACTGGCACCACGATATGACCGAATCGGACATTAGCCGCGCGCGAAAAGGTCTTCTGAATCCAGAACTGCTCCAGTTCTACCTCTCCGCCCTTCTCGGTCTCCTGTTCCCACTCACCGCCTTCCTCATCTTCTTTCTCATAGGCAAGACCAGCGCCACCGTGTTCGAACTCAATTTCTGTACCCAGCGACCAGCCCTTGCCGAAGTCGTAACCCAGATAGATGACGGCGTGAGGGATGTCGAAACGCCCGTGACTGGGGTCATCCTTATGCTCCTCGGGCTGACTGTATCGGCTCACATGATCACTATAAAAATTGCGTGAGTAAGCCACTTCTCCGTAGCCACCCACGCTCAACCTATGACCTTTTACATGCTGCATCACGCTATCGGCAGCATTGCCCTTCGGGCGATACTGCTTACACTCGGCAGAGCTGATGCAAGCATCGCTCTGCCCTCGCTTAATCGCAGCATTAACCTGCGCCTTTGCATTGGGTGCACAAACAATAGCCCAACAACAAATTACCAACTTAACAATCCTACTCATTACTAACTCTTTTTCTCAAATTCGAATGCAAAGGTACGGGGATTATGGCGGATAACAAATACCTAAAAATGATGATATAACCCATTTCAGGCCATTCCAGACGTTCTGATGTTCGAAAATACCTACTAATGATTATTGCACAGGTCGGAAAATATGCCTACCTTTGCACCCGATAATCATTTGTAGGTATGAAGAATCAGAAGATGTATGAGGCGGACGACAAAATGATCTCGCTCATCCGTGATAATTACGACCTGTTGCAGTCGTTGGGCAGTTTCGGCATCAGCCTAGGATTTGGCGACAAGACTGTACAGGAGACCTGTGAAGACAACGATGTTGATACCTATACGTTCCTCGCGGTGGTGAATTTTGCCATTAACGGATATGGAGAGTTTGAGGCCGATGAACAACTCGACGTCCCCACGCTGCTCCACTATCTCGAAGCAAGTCATGCCTATTTCCTCGACTTCCAGTTGCCCTATATCCGCAGGGAACTATCGGAATCGCTCAACGAAGACGACTCTTTGGCACGTCTCATTCTCCGCTTCTACGACGAATATGCACACGAGATACGTCGTCACATGAAGTATGAGCAGAAGACGCTATTCCCTTATGTACAGTCGCTGTTGGAAGGCCGTCCAGCCAACGACTACAATGTAGATACTTTCTCGAAACATCATGGTGCTACCGACAAGAAACTGCGTGAACTGAAGTTGTTGATTATCAAATACCTGCCTCAGGACGGCCTACACAACAACCAGTTGACCGCCACTCTTCACGACATCTACGAGAACGAGGTATGGTTGCGCCAGCACGCCGAGGTGGAGGATCATATCTTTGTGCCCGCTATCCGCCGATTGGAGCAGACCGTCAAGCAAAGCGATGTCACAAAAAATATATCGGATATGGTCTTCAAAAGCGGCATCGGCCAGAACCCCGAAGCCCTCTCCGACCGCGAGAAGGATGTCATCATCTCCCTCGTTCAGGGTATGTCAAACAAGGAAATCGCTGATCACCTCTGTATCTCCACTAATACCGTCATCACCCACCGACGCAACATCGCCCGCAAACTGCAGATCCATAGTCCGGCAGGCCTTACCATCTACGCTATCGTCAACGGACTGGTGGACATCTCTACTGTCAAGATTTGACATCACTTCTTCCTTCCCCTAAAATAGATCATGGCGCCCTCGACATGGAAGTTAACAATGTCATAATAAGGCTCCAAACGCTGCTTGAGGGTTTCAACGGTGTCAAAGGGAGGCGTGAACCATCCCATGCGGGTCATGACGGTACGGGCGAGCCAGTCCGCCACTTTCTGTTCTCCGGCTATATAGAAGCATGCCAGCAGTTCGCCACCAGGCTTTAACGTGCGGAGGATTTCTGCGTATGCCTTGGTCTTGTCAGGAAACACATGGAGGCCGTTCATGCAGAGCACCTTGTCAAACGTGTCATCCTCAAAGGGAAGTGCGCCCACATCGCCCTGCATCGTCTTGATGTTGGTGATGCCTAAACCACGGAATCTGCTTTCTGCCTGTTCCAACATATCCGGACTATAATCGAGGCAGGTAATGTCGGCTTTCTTCATGCGACGATACTTCTCCTTTGTGAACACTGCCGTACCTACAGGTACATCAAGCAACTTGCCAGAGAAGTCATCGGGAATCCAACCGAGCACCCTACGGGCTATCTCGTTATCATCGACACCGCCCCAAAGCAACTTGAAGTACAACTTACTCCACCATTTTCCCTGCGTAATCGCATCGTCGTAGAAACGCTTGCTAAACTTGTACGATTTCTTAATCTTGTCTGCCATAACCAATTCATTTGTTGTTTCCGGCTGCAAAGGTAAAGCAATAATATTGCAATTCATTTGCAAATGTCAGGATAAGGAGTCGCCGCTCGGCCCGAAGGGACGCTTCGCTTGTCGAAGAACTTGGTTGCAAACATAAAACAGCTAGGGTTTCACACCAAGAATCGTGGCATAAGATGGCTTCTTGCGATGGATTTCCGTCTGTGTGAAGCCTGCATCATCGAGGAATTGCTTTAGCTGCTCAGGAGGATAAGCAGTCATGCCTTCCACCACGTTCGTCCATTTAGAGTCCGTATCGACCACCTCTACCATAATGGCGAAATGACCTCCTGACTTCAAAACTCTACGAACCTCCAGCAGACAACTGGGCAGATTCGGCCAGAAATAGACCGTCTCGATGGCCGTCACAAGGTCGAACATTCCATCCTCGTATGGCAGTTCAGCAGCAGATCCTTTCTGGACGAACACCTGTTTGTCGATTACGTCGGCATTGTATTCGCAAGCCTTCGCCACACTCTCGTCTGAGATGTCGATTCCATAGACTTTAGCGCCTTGGCTTCTCTTGAGCAGCCGTTGTAGTGTTTTGCCGCCGCCGCAACCGACGTCGAGCATCGTCCAGCCATCCTGAAATTCGATGAGTCCCAGCCCCCAGTTCGTCAGCGGAGCATGCGTCAGGTTCATAAACTTCAGCATAGCGCGTCCCATCCGTCCCTTCGGGTGGGCACAATTGGTGAAAAACTTCTTTAAAAGTCCCATAGTTCTTATTTTTTTCCTGATTTGATAACCTTTGCAGCGAATTGGATGCCAACAAAACCTGCGATGGCAGTCGTGAGGGCAACGGCTAACAGTCCCCAAGGACTGGCAAACGTCATGAGTCCTTTGGCATAGTCGATGCCTAATTCTTCGGCGGCTCCCTGGTAATACCATTCCGTGCGTGTCCACAGAGGCAGGATCCAGGCAATGACACCGATTGCTTGGATGGGGTAGGCTATGGACTGTCCTTTCAACGATTTATTACCGATAAATTGCCTTACAGCATCGGAAATCACGCCAGCCAGCAGCATCAGCAGGGCCTCAGACAGGTCGCACTCGCCAACAGCCAGCAAAAAAGCCGCAAGAATAAATGCGAATATTGTGCCGACACCGAATTTCTGCCATCTCACGGCAGCCGAATAATAAGAGAAGGCCCCAAGCAGGGCTGCAATAGCCGGGAAGAATACCCAGGCATAAGGGGAGAGATACCCCAGGAAGGCCGTCGCAAAGACAGTCACGACATAAAGGGCAGCCAAGGCTGCGAGTAAGCGAGAGCAAAGCCAAACTTGTTTGAGCTTTGCCGAGTGTGAGCAGGCTCGACTGAAAGTCAAGCCCAGTATTGATAAATGGTTGATCTTATTCATAACATGATTCTTTTAAAATAGGGTGCTTACCTCACGGCTCGCACCCCTTAACTAAACTAAACAAATACTTTTTATGAACTCATTATGTGTTATTGTGCATGCTGGCATTTATCGCACCTGCCTTTACACGCAGTTTTCCGTTCACAATAGCGCTCACACTGTGCACAGAGATCGTAGCCCAGCATGGTGCCCAGGATAAAGTCTTCCTCGGGTGTCAGTTCATTGAGTGGACGGGTGACAATGAGGCGGATGGCGTTGAGACACTCCTTGCGGCCAATATAGAAGTTCAGGTTATTCTTACCCGCAGGCTGTAGTACGAAGTCCATGTTCTGACTGCAAAGCCGTTTGGTGGCATAGGCCTCATACTGCTTCGGACAAGTGAACAGCACCATCTGGCGCACCCCTTTCTGAAGTTCGTAGATATGGTTGGAAAGAACCTTTAATTCTATCGGCATCATCTCGGTCTGTCTCATGGCGCTATGTCTTATAAATTAGGTAAAATCTCGGCAATCCACGCTTCGATGCGCGTATCGGTCTTGTCATCCTCGTTCACATCGTCGAGGGGCAGGCCCACGAACTTACCGTCAACAACTGCCTCAGAGTCATCGAAGGTATAGCCGTCGGTATCTACGGCTCCCACGAAGGTTGCACCACTCGCCTTAATGCCGTTATATAACTCACCGATGCCACCCACGAAGGTGTCGCTATACGACTCGCAGTCGCCACAGCCAAAGAGAGCGATGGTCTTCCCTGAGAGGTCAGCACCCTGCAACACGCGCAACCCATCGTACCAATCATCCTGCAACTCGCCAGCACCCCATGTCGAGGTGCCGAGAATCAGGTTCTGGTTATTATTGACTACATCGGCTGTGAGATCCTGCACGTTGATGGCTTCACAACCCAACTTCTGGGCTATCTTCTCTGCGATAGCCTCGCACGTTCCTGTCGAGGAACCAAATACTACAATAGTTTTATTCATTTCTATCTTATCTAAAATGGCTAAAAATCACGCTGCAAAGGTACGGCGATTCTACAAACTGTGCAATACTCAAAAGTTAGGCTTTTTCTTTGTCGTATCACCCATGCAGCATCCTAAACCAATTAATCATAAGTAGGTATTTGAACTACATCATTGCTATTGGCTATCCTGATGAACAACCCGAAGCCAAGCCCCGCGATGCCTCGAAGGTGAAATACATAAAATAGGTGTAATATACACTTGTAATTATAAACTTTGGGAGACTAGTGATTTCATTTATATTCAAACCAATCAAAATCGGCGACCCCATTTGTGCTTTCACCTTGTGTAAATACGCCGAGCATAACACCTGTAAATCCACCGACCACCTCTGTCGAGAGATAGCGGAAATCCATCTTTGCCAATGTCTCGAAGGTCTTGCCGTCGTCTGACACTTGCATGTAGTAATAGGCACCGTCCGAACTGATACGCAGGTATGCTTTGTGCCCCTTGAGTTTCATTTCCTTTGCCGAATGTGCAAGTTCTCCCAGACGGATATTGGGACGTACAACGAGATTGCCGTCTTTCTTTTCCACCAAAACATCATAATGATTGAGAGGTGCTGCGTATGCAGTAATACCTGCCTGCATACCCTCAATCAGTCGAGAGGCGTCTAACAATGTGGTGGACGTAAAACGCTTCTCTGTCTGACGGCGAGCCACAAAGGTAGGAGAGGTAGCTTGGTCAAGAGTGGTAGTAGTCGGTTTTAGTCGAAGCCAGCCTTTTCGTTCTGTCAGTGAGTAGCACGACAGTTCGGGATTACCGATACTATGCCATCCCATCGCGAGTCCAAGAGAAGCGTAACTGTCGGCAGGAACATTTCGTTTCACGAAGTTGAACTCCTCGCGTATAGGATTGGCAGGCATCGGCACTTGTGGCAGAGTCTGGCAATCCATATCCACCTGAAGGGTACCGTTTCCGTTCACCACCGGCCATGCGTTCTTGTCCCAACGCACAGGAGCAAGCATGGTCTCTCGTCCCATCACATGGAGCAGATAACCACTTGTACGATATCCCAAGCATATCATCCACCACGTAGAGTCAGGAGCTTGTACCAGATCGGCATGACCAAGTCCTTGTATCTCGCTTCCTTGCATCTCCATATTAAAGTGCGAGAGAATGGGGTTGGCACGATGAGGCTCGTAAGGGCCGAAGAGGTTCTTGCTGCGAAGTATGTTGACGTGGTGTCCCTGCTCAGTACCACCTTCAGCCAGCAACAGATAGTAATAGCCATCCTTCTTGTAAATATGCGGGCCTTCAGGATATCTTCCCCCGAGGCCTGTGCCCAAATGGTGAATGTCGCCTAATTGCTTGCCTGTTTCCACGTCAATCTCACAGATCTTGATGTCGCCCTCCTTCCATAGGAAGTAGCACTTGTCACCTTCAAAGTAGAGTGTAGGATCACAACTGCCAATGGCGAAATCTATGACGATAGGTTCTGACCATTCGCCTGCAGGATCGTCGGTCCAGACATAGAAATGACGACGTGACGGGAATACAGTTGTCACCATGTACAGCCGTCCGTTATGCTCACGTATGGTAGTTGCGTAAACACCGGCATTTGTCCATCCGAGTTCAGGGCTTGCCTGGGTGTAAAGTCCTGACAAATCAAGTTGCGAAGGACGTGTCAGACAGTTGCCAATCTGCTCCCAATGTATAAGGTCTTTACTATGGAATACAGGTACACCAGGGAAGTACTGGAAGGTACTGTTCACCAGATAGAAGTCATCGCCGACGCGGCAGACACTTGGATCGGCATGAAAACCTGGAAGTACTGGGTTTTTATATCCTTGTGCAGATGCTCCGATGTAAAGGAGGAGCATACTGATGATTGAAACAACTCTATTCATGTTTGACGAGAATCAACTATTGTTAATTTTGGTGCAAAAATAGCGATAATTCCGTAATTATCACTATCTTTGCCGTTAGTTTTAAGTGTATTTAGGTATTACGCATATTTGTATATGAAACATATCGCCTTTTCGGTATTAGCAGATAATCGCACTCAGAATCCAGCGCTCCAGACGGAGCATGGATTGTCCATCCTATTAGAAACAGATAAGCATCGAATCCTGCTCGACACAGGAGCTAGCGATGTGTTTATCCGCAATGCGGAGGTGATGGGTATCGACCTCAGTACGGTGGATTACGTGTTTATCTCTCACGGACACAGCGACCATGCAGGAGGGTTAAAGCACTTTATAAATATTAATGAACGTGCTAAGATTATAGTATCACCTGATGCCGTCAGGGGCAATTTCTTTTCTAAACGGCGATATCAGCATAGCATCACGATGGGGTGGCCAGAGGATATACAAGAGAGGATAATACTTGTTGATGACACTCAGGAAATCGCCGATGGTCTTCACATCATTGCACACATCTCACACACGCATCCAATGCCTCAAGGCAACCAACATCTGTTTGTGGAAAATGCGAATGGCGAATATATAAACGATGATTTCCGTCATGAGCTGGCATTATATACAGACGGATTACTCTTTACGGGTTGCGCTCATAGCGGTTTGGAAAATATACTTGCGGCATGTTCTTTCCCTGTGAATACCGTTGTCGGAGGTTTCCATCTGCTTGATGACCATGAGACAGAAGAGGAACTTACATCCTTGGCTCAAAGGCTAAAAGTCAAATATCCCAATACTCAGTTCTTCACCAGCCATTGCACAGGAGACAAAGTCTTCGCAATTCTGAAGGATGTTATGGGCGACCAGATCCAGCCTTTCTCATGTGGCACGAATATAATACTAACAAATAATGCAGATGTCTTAGAGCGTGACTTCCATACCATGTACGTCGGAAAGATCGAGAAGGTCTTGGTACGCGATGATGAATACTTGGGTTAAAGGAGTTTAAGGAATTGTCAGCATCATTGGTGGCCACAAGCAGTTTGGAGAGGACATCACTCTGGGCGTCGAAAGATTAGAAGATATGCTATAAAGTAGAAATTGATATGAACATCGAACAAGTAAGAGAATACACGTTGTCACTCTATGGAGTAACTGAAGATCAGCCATTTGGCGATGACATCATTACCTTCCGTCTGGAAGGCAAGATATTCGTCTGCCTTTGGCTTGGCGATGATAAGGATTCTGAGCCCAGACTCGCCCTGAAGTTATCCCCAGAAAGGAATGAGGAACTTCGGGCGCAATTTCCTGTCGTAACACCAGCCTATCATTGGAACATAAAGCACTGGAGCGACGTATATTACGACCAGTTGGAAGATACGCAGGTCAAGGATTGGATCAGAGAGTCCTATCAACTTGTAGCATCCAAGCTCCCAAAGGCTATTCGTCAAAAGTATATTTAAGAAAACACCCCATCAGTAATTTGTATACACCTTTCGGTAATTTGTTTAGCGAAAATTCCGTGATTATCACTATCTTTGCCGAAAGTTTTATTAGTTTTAAATGAATTTGTGAAAAATGAATAAGAAAACCATCATCGCTGCACTGCTCGCCCTCGTCGCTTTAACAGCACAGGGGCAAGAAATCAGCAAGGCAGAGGCAACTGCAACCGACTACATCAAACTACTCAACAAGCAAGGATACCATGTCTCTGCGCTTGACTTGTCGAAACTGGAGAAAGACAAATACCTGTTGTCGCCCGTGATTCAAATATGGTCGAAAGGCAAAATGGAACAAAACTTGTTGGATGACTTCGGCATGGCATACACGAATAGTGCGCCTAAGGTTACCGTCGGCCTCATGCCAAAGACTGACTCTTTGTTCACTTGCAATTTCCAGTTCGATGACGTGTGCGGTTTCACCATGAACCTGCCTATGCCATCTGTGAAGAATGAGGACGATGGCTCGGAATATACTAATTACGCATGGCGTCCGTTTGTCATCCAATCCGAATGGAAAGAGAACGAGGTGATTCCTATCGCAGCCTACAGTTCATCGTGGTATGACCCTGAAGCCAAGATTTGCCGCAACTGCGACGATCTGGAGTTTGACGCGGATTTCCTAAAAAGCGCCACATTCCACTACAGCCCTTGCATATACGTTTTTGGCATTACGATAAAGAGAATGTAAGACAGACGCCCGTTGTTTCGCATATAGTAGGATGCCAGAGAGATAAGTTCTCAGACGTTACTCGCTAAAAACTATAACCTATGATAGACCAGATTATTGCCTATAATAAGACCTTCGTAGAACAGAAGGGCTACGAGAAGTATCTGACCAGCAAGTACCCTGACAAGAAACTGGCGGTACTCTCATGTATGGACACCAGACTCACGGAACTGCTCCCTGCAGCACTGGGTCTGAAGAATGGTGATGCGAAGATTATCAAGAACGCTGGAGGCTTAGTGATATCCGCCTTTGACTCAGCCATGCGCAGCCTCATTGTGGCTATTTATGAACTGGGGGTAGAGGAAATCATGGTGGTGGCTCACTCGCATTGCGGAGCCTGCCACATGAGCTATGACCACTTCCATCATGAGATGATAGCCCGTGGCGTGACTGATGAGACACTTGACACCATTCGTAAGTGTGGCATCAACCTGGATCACTGGCTGGAAGGCTTCAAGGATACGCCCGAATCCGTCCGCAAGACCGTTGAGACCATCAAGACCCATCCCCTCGTCCCAAAGGACATTGTAGTTCGTGGGTTTATCATCGACTCCGAAACAGGTGAATTGGAAGAAATTAAATAAGATACACATGAAAAGAATAATAGTTATTTCGACGAGTCTTCATCATGGTTCACAGCACAACAGGGCCTGACCCTTCTGTGCTCGCGAAACAAAACAACTACTTGTATTCGTATAGCTGAATATGCAGGATCTTCCAGTCACCTACGCTGATGCGGGCATGGCGGCCTTGATGGCTTTGGTCGCCATTGTGACGGCGGAGGTATTGCATCTGCCCTTGATGGTCGATAGTCACTTCATCGACGGAAAGGAGACCGAGACGTTTCCCATTGAACATTGAAGATTGAATATTGAACATTTCGCTGCCGGTTTCTGCAAAACCGTCTTCACCTAATTTCTTCTGTTGTTCCTGCTGCTTCTCTGTACGCGTCTTGAAGTCAACCACCACACCGCTGCCAGCCAGCAGATAGTCGTATTTGCCCAGTCGGATTAACATAGCTCCACCCCCTGGCCATGTTGAACCGTCAGTAGCACGAGCATCCCAAGGGAGTGTGAAATAATGGCGGCACGTCATAACCACACCTTCATCATCGATGACGCGCTCTTTATCGTCCTGGTCGAAAAGTAAGCCCCATGTATTCTGCGGTTTTACATTGAATACCTGAGACAAGAGTTTATATGCCTGTGTTACCGACTCCGTCTCTTTCGGTGAGGCTTGGTCAATGGCGAAAGGCGAGAAGCCGAGTGCTTGATGTTCACCGAAGGCATAGAGGGCACGCACTCCACTATTCTCGCAGCAGCGGCTCTCAGGAATAAAGAGGCGGTTCTTCACCTTTCCTCCGTCTTGTGGTCGTAAAGGCATCGCGTATTGTGAAGCCCATGACTTAAAGCCCGTATCATAGATGTCTGGTGCGAGGATATCGATGCTGGGAGCACCAGCCTTCCAGATGTCTGCGAGATGTGCCAACGGACCTGCCGACGGGTATTCACCAGGCTTGCGGCCTCGACTGTTCATCGCAGCATTCACATAGAGCGGCATATCATGGATACGCCTTGCCGCCTTTGCCAGATGTTCCACATATTGGGCATAGTGTAAGGCCATGAACTTCTCGTCGGCATAGTCATCAGTGCCATAACGCTCGGCCCACCGTTCTTCCTTATAGGCTTTCTCTGCCAATGGCGAATGGTCGCGGGCCGACTCCAGCATACCTATCTCGTTCTCTATCTGCATCATGATGACCACCTCACGCTGCGGATCTTTCTCGGCAATGTGTTGCATCAGCGCAGAGAAGGCCTTCAAGTCGGCCTGCAATACGTTATCGCTGAAACATGAGGCAATTTCTAACGGTTTCCCCTCTGCCGTCACAGCCCTTGGGAACCGCTTCACGTCACGCTTGAACCACGCAGGCGCATAGCACGACATCGAGTTCTTCCATGCACCGAACCACAGCGGAACAATCTTCAGTCCCTGCTGACGGGCCACATCGATGGTGCGATCTACCAGCGTGAAGTCCATCTGACCTTCAGTTGGCTCCATTAATTCCCAATAGACAGGCACTAGCACCGTGTTCAATCCCAATGCCTTCATACGGGGCAGTACCTCGTCAATATCACTCACCGATGTAGCTGCCGAGTTGCTCAACTCACCGCCAAGAATGTGAAAGTCCTTCATCTGCGAAATGACGTTGTCTGCTCGCAATGAATTTGACATCGCCATTATGAATATGGCCAACAATGCCGAAATAATTCTGCCTTTCCTCATAAACTATCCTAAATATGGCTGCAAAAATACGAAAAAACGGAAAAATATGATTACTTTTGCCTTGGTTTTTTATAAAATATGATTTCAGAGCCACAGACACACATCTATCGGCTCTACGATGATGTTCCCTGGACAGGAGAATTAATTCATAAGAAAGTAAAATAGATCGTCCATAGCAGATATGAGGAAAATAGTTTTTACGTTGATGATACTTTTGGCTACCATGCGTGTCGCCGCTGGTACCACTGGTGCACAAGATGATTTCAACCAAGATTGGACGTTCTGGTCTGACACCCAGACAACCCCGCAAGTGATTAACCTGCCTCATGATGCCATGCAGACAGAACTTCGGAGTAACGATGTGCCTGAGGGTCGTCACAACGGCTTTTATCCTGGTAATGTGTATCACTATGAAAAGATTCTCAACGCCACATCCGACTTGTTGCAAAAGCATGTGACCCTCAACTTTGAGGGCGTTTATCGCAATAGCAAGGTATTCGTAAACGGCAAGGAGGCGGGCGGTTATCTGTATGGCTACATGCCCTTTGATGTATGTTTAGATGGGTTGCTGGTAGAAGGTAAAAACACGATCCAAGTGGATGTGGATAACTCTCAGGTACCCAATAGTCGTTGGTACTCTGGTGCAGGCATCTATCGTCCCATGCACCTTACCATTCAGGAGCAACAATATATAGAAGATGTGAAAATCAGTACCTTGAGCATTGCCCCTGCTACTATCAAAGTTCAGACTTCGCATCAAGGCGGCGAGGTCGCCGTCTGCATCTATGACGGCGAGGCACAAGTAGCCACTGCCGAGGGTGATAACGTGGAGTTGAAGATTGCTGATGCCAAGCTGTGGAGTGCTGACCATCCCAACCTCTACAAGGCGGTGGTTGAGTTGAAACAAGACGGAAAGACCATAGAAAAGCAGGAGAAGGCGTTTGGTATCCGCGAGATCAGTTGGAGTCCCCAGGGCTTCAAGGTGAACGGCGAGGAGGTGTTGCTCAAGGGAGGTTGTCTGCATCACGACAACGGCATCTTGGGCGCTGCCGAATATGACGATGCCGCCTATCGTAAGGTGGCCATCATGAAAGAATATGGTTTCAATGCCATCCGTTCCTCGCATAATCCGCTTTCCGAGGCCATGCTGAAGGCTTGCGACGAGTTGGGTATGTATGTGATGGATGAACTGTGGGACATGTGGTATATCACAAAGACAAAGTTCGACTATTCGAAGGACTTCGAAGCCAACTATCAGGAAGACATCCGCCAATTCGTAAAGAAAGACTTCAATCACCCTTCCGTTGTGATGTATTCCATTGGTAACGAGGTGGCTGAACCCTACGAGGAAAAAGGTGTTGCGTTAGCAAAAGAACTGGTTAGACTATTGCATCAGGCCGACAACTCTCGCCCTGTGACGGCAGGCATCAACCTGATGATTATCTTTGCGAGGGGGATGGGTATGGATGTCTTTGCCCAAGAGTTCGATGAATCAGCCAAAGAAGAGCCAAAGGAAATAAGCAGTGAGCAGTACAACCAGATGATGGAGGCATCGAGCCAGCAGATGCTGCAGGCGGTGGTCTATCCGCCTGCTGATACTGCAACGACACCCGTGCTGGATGCCCTCGATATTGCCGGCTATAACTATGCCAGCAAGCGCTACCCTCTTGAAGGTTCACTGCACCCCAACCGTATCGTGGTGGGTTCTGAGACCTTCCCTCACCAGTTGGCCGAGAACTGGGCTATGGTAGAGAAACTGCCTTATGTGATTGGTGACTTTATGTGGACGGCGTGGGACTATCTCGGAGAGGTAAACATCGGCGGTTGGGTGTATTCCGACGATTCCAACATCGCCAGTAAGGTCTATCCTTGGAAACTCAGTGGTGCTGGTGCACTCGATCTGATTGGTAACCCAACTGGCGAGGCGCTGTTGGCTAAAGCGGTCTGGTTGAAAGACAACAAACCTTACATCGGCGTACGTCCTATCCACAAGGAACAGCTCTTCAAGTCTCAATGGCGAGGCACTAACTCCATTCCTTCCTGGAGTTGGAGCGGTTGTGAAGGTATGCCTACCGTTGTTGAGGTGTACACCAGTTCACAGAAGGTAAAACTCTTCCTCAACGACCAGTTGATAGGCGAACAGGAAGTGAACAACTATCTGGCTTCATTCGACGTAACCTACCAACCAGGTACTTTGAAGGCTGTATCCATCGATGCCAATGGCAAGGAATACAAACAGACGCTGACCTCTGCTACAGGAAAAGTGAAGGTCAGCATTGAACCCGAGAAGAGCAGTTACAAAACAGGTGAGCTGGCTTTCGTCAACATCAACCTCGTAGGTGAAAATGGCGTCATAGAATCGAAAGCCGATCGTGAGTTAACAGTTACCGTAGAGGGTGGCGAACTGCTTGGCTTTGGTAGTCAGGCACTCATCACCGAAGCCAGCTTCCACGACGGCATGTATCCTACCTACTACGGCCAGTCGCAGGCCATTATCCGCTCCTTCAAACCTGGTATCGTAAAGATTCATGTGACAGGTGAAGGTGTGGAAGCTATCACCACTGTCGCCATCGGCCAAGAGGGACTAAATGGGTTGGAACCTACGCAATTTAATGCGAGCCAATTCAGCAACCCGCCAATGAAGTATGCCCCCATGACACGCTGGTGGTGGCCGGGCAATGATGTGGAGGCTTCGGAACTGAGGCGCGAGGTGAATCTGTTTGCCGACAATCACTTCGGTGGTGTCGAGATACAACCCTTAGGTTTGGTGTTCCCAGTCACAAGCCCAGAACAGGGTGCAAGAATCATGAGTTTCGACTCGCCAGAGTATTACCAGAACATAGACACCGTAATGCAGGAGGCTAAGAAACGAGGGCTGATCGTGGACGTGACGGTGGGCAGCGGATGGCCTTCAGGCGGTGAACATATCACTGAGGCAGAAAGCAACCTGACGCTGAGATATGCTGTGACAGATATCCCTCAAGGTAATACAAACAGGATAGTTGTACCTCAGATAGAAAAAGACCACAGACCTAGCGCCCAGTTAGTGGCGCTGTTGGCTGCCCAGGTGGAGAAAGATATGAATGGTACGCTGTACCTGAATCAACAGAGTGTGAAGAACATTACGGCCTCTGTGAAAGAAGGCACTTTCACTTACTTGCCTCAGGAGTCAGGCTATAAGGCTATCGCCGTATGGAGTATGTCGGCTATGGAACAACCCATGCTGATGGCCAAGCCGAATGCAGGAATGGTGGTCAATCATTTCGACGCCAAGGCCATCCAGAAGAATTATGAGTATTACTTTGGCGAAAGGACCTGCTTCCCTCGCTATTATGGCCAGCCATTACGGGCGCTGTTCAACGACAGTTATGAGTTTAAGGTTGACCGTCATTTCTCTGATGACTTTATCAGCACCTTTAAGATCAAACGCGGCTACGACCCTACGCTTACCCTGCTCGCCAACCTTTGGGACGGTTATAACAATATGTATGCGCGCTCGGCGGCTCCCGACAAGCAGCCTGCCTTTGTCTTCGGACCAGAGGACTGGCGAATGCGCTATGATTACGACCTGACATTGAGCGATGTGCTTCGTCAGCAGTTCATGGCGACTTCGACGGCATGGACTAATCAGCGTGGTCTGCTGCATCGTTCGCAGGGCTACGGTTTCCACATGGACATCATGGGCGTTGCTGGTAGCATCGACATTCCTGAGGGCGAGACCATGGTGTTCAACTATGGCAGCGAGGCTGGGTACAAACTCATCACCTCGGGCGCACATCTTTATAACAAACCCATCGTCACCAGCGAGTCCGCGGTCTATATTGGCCGAGCCCTACTCACCACCCCACAAAAGCTGAAGATGGTTATCGACAAGATTCTGTCTGTAGGCGTGAATCAGGTGATTTGGCATGGTTCACCATATTATTATAAGGCCGACGGACAGGCCCCCGAGGGCTGGCGACCATACTTCCTTGGGATGTACGGTATCAACTTCTCGTCGGAGATCTATGAGGGCAATGAATTTTGGAGTAAGATGTCTAACGTAAACCTGTATGCCCAGCGGGCACAGTATCTGCTGCGTAGTGGAAAGCCCAAGGCCGATGTACTGATCTATTATCCGTTCCTCAACTTCAGCGACGAGACCTATAACCCCAAAGAGTTGTTGGTGAAAGGCTATATCCCTGGCGTAGAGCCGACTACAGACATCAGCAGTCATCCGAATGCCTACAGCAACACCGTTTGCACCGAATGGCTTAACCATATCTATCCGCTGATTGATGAGCTGAACCGTCAAGGCATTACCTGGGACTGGATAAACGATGAATCGTTGCAGGCAGCGACTCTTGAGGCTGACAAACAGCTCCATGTCAGGGGTAATCTGTATCAGGGCATTGTACTGTTCAACCTGCCGTATATCCAACTGAGCAGCGCTCAGCACCTTCAGCAGCTCACCTCACAAGGTGCTCAGGTGCTAACCATTGGCCAATTGGCAAAGATACAGCCATCCTACAAGGACTATGCCCAGCAAGACCAACAAACCGCCTCGGCCATACAGGCGATTACGACTATGCCTTCGGCAACTACTGTGGCTACAGTTGAGGGGGCTACTCCCTGGTTAAGCAAGTTGACCATACCACTCAGAAGCAACGATGGCAAGGATATCGTGAAGCAGATTCGCCGAGAGATGGACAATGGCGACCTGGCTCAGTTCTATTACAATGAGAGCGAGGAATGGACACCCCTACAGATACAGGTCGATAAAAACTACCCTTATGCCTACTGGATGGATGCAGCCGCTGGTACCATCACCCCCGCACAACTGAAGAAGGGTATCGTCAGCTACGCTCTGCCTCCATTGAGCACTATCTTCCTTTATGTCAGTAAGCAACCGCTAAACATATCCAACACTTCAACTCCTGTCTTTGATCCGCAAAAAGCGAAGATCGTCTTGGAGAATGATACGTGGGATCTTGAAGTGGCAGGTGTCGAATATAAGAACATGAGAGCCCAAGACTGGCGCGAGGTTGAGGCTTTGAAATACCAGGATGCCGAAGGTCATTATGACATGACCATCAAACTCTCCAAACTCAATAAAAGATCTCGCTACTTCTTGGACTTAGGGCAGGTCTATTATACGGCTTCATTAAGTATCAACGGTCACGAGGTAGGTGAACGACTTTGGAAGCCCTATCTGTTTGACGTTACCACTTATTTGCACGCTGGCGAGAATTGTATTAGTGTTACCATTACTCCGAGCCGATATAACTCGTTGGTAAAGCGTGGCATAGACGGAGAGGAGGCATACACATGTCTGAAAGAATCTACCTTGGCAAGCGAAGGCATTACTGGAAAAGTTACACTGTATGAACAATAACAGAAATAATCTTTTATTTCATTTATTTGTTAAATATGACTACTTATATGTCCGATATTCCTTCGGACTCATGCCACTCAAGCGCGATAAACAGATTGGCTAGAATAAAGGCGAAGCAGCCGACGAATCCCCGCAACAGGTTAGAACGAAGGATTTTCGCCCTGTCTGTTTCCAGGCAGTACATCCCGCTGTCCCAGCCTTTTTCGGGCAAGTCGTCGCCTACAAATATTGGCAGATATTCATTCAACGTGTACATATCGGGGGCATCATTCCTGATTATCGAATAAAATAGGTTCGTATAGGACTTTCCAACTCCGGGTGTCCATCCTCGCTGACATTGAGCTTGCGAATCATCCAGGCCATGTTGTGGGCAAGCGTTCGCATCGTCTGCATGCCCTCTTCATCCTGCGCTACCTGTCCTGGCGTCTGACCATAGGCCATGTTCCAGTACTGCGAACTGACGAGAGGCATATTAGACATCTGGAAGTACTTGTTCAAACGGTCGAAGGCTGCCGATGCCCCACCTCTTCTACATACTACCACACTGGCTGCCGGCTTGAAGCGCAATTCTACGCTCAGAGAGTAGAATACACGATCAAGCAAGGCACAGAGCGAGCCATTCGGACCACCATAATAGACGGGCGAACCAACCACGAGTCCGTCAATGCCATCCTTCACGGCTCTCCACACCTTATAATAAAGATCATCATGGAAAGTGCATCTTGCGCCATTCCTACCGCACATGCCACAGGCGATGCAACCCTGTACGGCCTGCTTGCCGATGCTGATAATCTCCGTCTCTATGCCCTCGCTGTTCAGCGTCTTTGCCACCTCACTAAGAGCAGTGAACGTGTTTCCGTTCTCACGTGGACTTCCGTTGATCAAAAGAACTTTCATAAACAATCACAATTCTCGGAGCAGCGAGAACCACCATGCTTGCATGATTGGTCGAGTCGTGACGAGATTCAACTTTTGTTAATTTTGGGTACAAATTTAACGAAAAATCCCTGAACATCACTATCTCTGCTAATAAAATTAAGTGTATTTAGGTTTTAAGCATTACTTCTTCCTTACCTGCATGGGTGTCATGCCAAAGTGTTCCTTCACATACTTTCCAAAGAATGAAGTATTAGGGAAACCTAGCTGGTCGCAAATTTGCTTGATGCTGTAGTCGGTCTGCTTCAGATAGAAACGGATGTCCTCTAATACATGTTCCGTAATCCATTCGTTAGCTGTTTTGCCAGAGTGCTTCTTGCATAATGCAGAAAGATATTTTGGAGATATGCAGAGCTCATTGGCATACCATTCTACAGTATGATGCTTCACATTGATGGAATGTAGCAAGTCGAGGAAACGTTGAAAATGACTATTGTTGGTATACGCGTAGATAGGTGTGTCATCGATTAACATACGCTGTTTCAAGGCACCACAAAGACCGAGGACACCTCCGCGCAAAAGCGACTGGATAACATCGGTACGAAAGGGATGATTCATACTTTTGTCGAAACACAGACGAAGCATTTCATAGAAATTGGTGTAGAACTGCAGGTCAACATCATCCATAGTGACAACGTGCATTTTGCGAACATAGACCACATCATTCCAAACGTTCATCTTTTCGTGCAGGAAACTCTGCAGGATGCGGTTGGTAAAGAACATGGCCTTTAGATTAAAATCAGGACTAATCATCGGATTAGTAACAATGACGTTTTGGGGGATGACGGCTATCTGGTTCTTGTGCAGTTCTATCGTCTGCCCGTTCAGTGTACCCTGTACTTTTCCCTGCGTACAGATGACTATGGCGTTCATCGATACATAGGCGTTACTGATTTCGGCAAACTTCTGGATGTTGTCAACAATGACGATGTCGTTGTCGGAATAGCCAACCTGAATGTCCTCATTGTCGGTTAGCGTCTGGAGCGAAATCTCTTCTTGATGTTTCATGGTGCAAAGGTACGTATTTTGGATAAAAAACAATGTCCTAATTGGAATTTTCTATTACCGATAATGCTTATAGAGGTGAAAACGATAATAAATTCAGTCGATTAGAACATGCACAGCAAGAGAATAATCAGTAATTTTGCACCCAAATTAAACATTTTGGGAATGAAAAAGGTAATTTTAGGACTGCTGACCATTCTGATGGTATGCAGTTGTAGTGAGAAAAAAGAAAATGGAGTAAAGGCTCCGACGCGTGTAAAAACAGAAGTGGTATCATCGGTCTGTGATATGGCTGGCCAGACTTTTGTGGGTATCGTTGAGGAGCGAGAGGGTACTGCCGTCAGTTTCACGAGTATGGGTATCGTGAAACGCGTGTTAGTGAATGAGGGGCAGGCCGTTAGTCGCGGACAACTTATCGCCGAGATGGACGACACACAGGCCCGCAATCTGCTCTCTGGTGCTGAGGCTCAGATGACTCAGGCCAACGATGCCCTGGAGCGTTACAAGATGCTGCACGACAACGGCTCGCTGCCCGAAGTGCAGTGGGTGGAGATACAGAGCAAGGTGGCTCAGGCCAAGTCGCAATACGAGGTAGCCAAGAAGAATTTGGTCGATTGCCGACTCACCGCCCCTGTTAGCGGTATCATCGGCAAGAAACTGGTGGGTGCCGGTGAGACAGCGCTGCCCTCGCAGGCGGTCGTGACCATCCTCGACATCAGTAGCGTGAAGGTGAAGGTGAGCATTCCTGAGGCTGAGATTAGCGGCATTACGGCATCGACACCCTCGACCATCAACGTAGAGGCTGCACAGAAACAGGTCAATGGTGGCAGAATAGAAAAAGGAATACAGGCGGACGCGCTCACACATACATACGAGGTAAGAATCAACGTGCAGAACGGCGACAGGAAGCTGTTGCCGGGGATGGTGGCGAATGTGATACTCACCCCCGGCCCCTCCCTGTTGAGGGAGGGGAGTGATTGCTCCCTACCAATCACCTCTATTCAGCGGAAGGCTGATGGCTCACTATTTGTATGGACGGTGGCTAAAGACAGCACGGCCCATCGCGCTGCGGTGACCACTGGAGAGATACAGGGCAATCGCATGATTATCAGTAGTGGTATTGAGAATGGACAGCGCGTGGTGACTGAGGGCTACCAGAAGTTGAGTGAAGGAACGAAAGTCATCTTCTAGTTAAGAATTAAGAGTTAAGAAAAGATGAAGAAGATGAACTGGCTTAAATGGCCGCTGGAGCATTACCCCATAACGCTGCTGATAGTGGTGATCCTGTTTGTGCTGGGTATCTATGGTATGTACGTGATGCCGAAGGACGAGTTTCCTGCTTTTACCATCCGTCAAGGTGTAGTGATAGCCGTATATCCAGGTGCTACCAGCGAGGAGGTGGAACAACAGGTAGCTCGCCCGTTGGAGCGTTATCTGTTTACCTACGGTGAGGTGAACCGCGCAAAGACCACCACAACGTCGCAGAACGGCATGTGTATCGTGATGGTGCGCCTGAACGACGATGTGAACAACAAGGACGAAGTATGGTCGAAGATCAAGCACGGCCTGAATCTGTTTAGGTCATCTCTGCCCAGTGGTGTGCTGGCTCTTGTGGCGAACGATGATTTCGGCAACACATCGGCTCTGCTGATTGCCATTGAGAGCCCTGAGCGCAGCTATCGTGAGTTGCAACACTATACTGACGATCTTTCCGACCGTCTGCGCCGCATCCCTTCTGTAGCGAATGTGCGCATCTATGGTGAGCAGAAGGAGCAGATATCGCTCTATGTGGACCGTCAGCGCCTGCAGGCTTACGGCATCGGACAGCAGATGCTCTTCTCTCGTCTGCAAGCTCAAGGTATCTCCACCATGAGCGGTAGCCTGAGTGATGACGACCAGCAGATACCTATCCATATAGAGCCCACAGAGAATAGCGAAGAGGAGATTGCCAATCAGATTATCTTCAGCGACCCCGTCAGTGGAAAGGTGGCAAGGGTCAGGGATGTGGCCCGCGTGGTGCGTGAATACGATAGTTCGGAGAGTTATATTGAACAGGACGGCCACCCATGTGTGCTGCTCTCGTTGGAGATGACACCGGGTAATAATATTGTATTCTATGGCAAAGATGTGGACAAGGTACTCGATGAGTTCCGTGCAGACGTACTGCCCGATGACGTCACTGTGACCCGTATCGCTGACCAGCCGAAGGTGGTGGGTAAGAGTATAAGTGACTTCCTGCGCGATCTGCTCATCTCGATGGTGATCATTATCCTCGTGATGATGGTGTTGTTCCCCCTTCGCTCGGCTATCGTGGCCGCCATCACCATTCCGCTCAGCACGTTTATGTCGGTTTCGATCATGTATATGATGGGCATCGAACTGAATATCGTGACACTGGCGGCGATGATTGTGGTGCTGGGAATGATTGTCGATAACAGTATTGTTGTGATCGATGGCTACTTGGAGTATCTTGGTAAAGGCTACAAACCGAAGGAGGCCGCCTTGGAGTCGTCGCGCCAGTATTTCATGCCGATGATGCTGGCCACACTGTGTATCTGCATCATCTTCTATCCCCTGCTATGGACGATGACAGGAGGCTTTCACGATGCATTGGAGGATTTCCCTGCCACGATTACTATCAACCTCATGGTGTCGCTTTTCCTCGCTGTCACAGTGATTCCGTTCTTGGAGGTATTGATTATAAAGCATGGTAAGGTGACCACTGGAGGAAATGCCATCACCCGATGGGTACAGAATACCTATAATAAAGTATTAGATGTGACCTTCCGTCACCCCTGGGCCACCATCGTGGGTGGTATCGCTTTGATTGTGCTCTCCACGCTGATTGTGCCCACCCTGAAGATACGCGTATTCCCCTATGCCGATCGCGATCAGTTTGCCGTAGAAATATTCATGCCTGATGGCAAGGGCATCGCAGAAACGCGGAAGATTGCCGACTCACTGCGTCATGTGCTCCAGCAGGATGAAGACGTGAAGTGCATCACCTCGTTTGTGGGCTGTTCGTCGCCTCGTTTTATGGTGTGCTACGCGCCACAGATGGCAGGGCGTAACTATGCGCAGTTCATCGTCAACACCACCTCGCAGGATGCCACGCTGAAACTGTTGGCTAAGTACCAGCCGGAGTGGAGTGAGGCTTTTCCCAATGCCTATGTTCGATTTAAGCGACTGGATTATCTGGAGGTGAGCGAACTGGAGTATCGCTTCTACGGTGACGATCTCGACTCGTTGCATGTGGTGGCCGAGCGATTGATGGAGCGTATGCGAGAAATGCCGGAGTTGGAGTGGGTACATACTGATTTCCTACAGCCCTATCCGATTATCAACGTGGAACTCGACCCTGTGACATCAGCGCAGTTAGGTATCGCCCGTACTACAGCTGCTCTCGCCCTGAGCGCTACTACCAACGACCTGCGTGTGGGACAGATTTGGGAGGGTGACTATGAGTTGCCTGTCGTGGTCAAGGACGATGCCGATATGACCTTCTCTGATATAGAGAATCTGGGTATGGCAACGCCAATGGCCATGTTGTCGGCAGGTGCAGGCGGTTCGAATACCACTGTTCCTCTTCGACAGATTGCCCGTGTGAAACCCAAGTGGGGCGAAAGCCGCATTATGCATCGAGGTGGTGAGCGTTGCATGACCGTGACGGCTCAGTTTGCCAATGGTGTCTATGCCGCTCCCGTAGAGAGTCGAATCGCTAAAATCATGCAGAAGGAGATTGACATCCCACAGGGTGTCCGTGCTGAGGTGGGGGGTGAGATAGAATACGATGGTGAAGCCCTGCCGCAGATCTTCGGAGGTGTGGCCATCGCTATGGTGATCATCTTCTTCTTTCTGTTGTTCAACTTCAAGAAGTACGGCATCACCACTGTCTGCATCGCAGCCCTTGGACTCATGTTACATGGCGCGCTTATTGGCTTAGGACTGATGAACCGTACACTGGGACTTACCTCTATCATGGGTGTTATCACACTGATGGGAATGATTATGCGTAACGAGATCCTCATCTTCGAACACGCCATAGATTTGATTAAGAAATATGTAGCGGAACACGGTGACTGGACGGTAGATCGTCAGGCCTACAACAAGGCAGTGAAGCAAGCAGCCTACGAAGCAGGCAAGCGCCGTATGGTGCCTATTTTCCTCACGACGGCAACTACTGCCGTTGGTGTTGTCCCGATGATTATCGCCCAAAGCTCGTTCTGGATGCCTGTGGGTGTCACCATCTTCGCTGGTGGTATCGGATCACTCATCATGGTTGTAACCATGTTGCCTGTTATTTATTGGAAGGTTTCGACTAAGTGATAGAAGCTCAACGAAGTTAAAGTATCAACAAAATAAATTGTACGACAATGAAAAAGCTCATCATAACTTTATCATTTATCATTTTTCATTTATCATTTAGCGTAGCGCAAACATATACACTGCAGCAGTTAAAAGACTCTGCCCTGCAAAACAACATTGCCATTCGTAACGCCAAACACTCCATCGACGCTGCCCAGCAACAACGTAAGGAGGCCTTTGCCAAGTACTTCCCCAACGTAAGCGGCACAGGCCTCTGGTTTAATGCCAACAAGGGAATGGCGCAGACAGAGCTGAACCTCTCTGAACAGATTTCGCCAGAATTAGGCATGGCCCTCGCCCAGTCACTACCTGCCGAGGCCCTCGCTGCCTTGGGCAATCCCATCAGCATTTCGATGATGAAGAACGGTACCATCGCAGGTGTCACAGCCGTTCAGCCCGTCTTCGCCGGAGGCCAGATTATCAACGGCAACAAACTGGCTAAAGTGGGTGAAGACGTGAGTCGCCTGCAACTGCAGCTCTCGGAAAACGAAGTAGAGTGTCAGACGGAGCAATACTACTGGCAGCTCGTCTCTTTGCAAGAGAAGATGAAAACCATCGAGGCTGTACAAGCTCTGCTCGCTGATATCCATAAAGATGTGGATGTCGCCATACGTGCTGGTGTCGCCATGCGCAACGACCTGTTGCAAGTGCAACTGCGTCAGAATGAAGTAGAAAGCCAGAAACTGAAGGTCCAAAACGGCATCAATATTGTTCGTTTGCTCCTTGGGCAGTATTGCGGACTCCACAATGACTCGTTTAGTGTTGAGAGTTTAGTGTTTAATGACGTTTCATCGATACAGCCCGTTAAGCAGGATTGCGACCAGGCTTTGCAGGGAACAGCCGAATACAGGTTGCTTAACAAACAGGTTGAGGCCACCAAATTGCAGCGCAAGATGGAAATAGGCAAGAATCTGCCAACGGTGGGTGTGGGGGCTGGCTACAACTATCATAACTTGCTCGATAACGACCACTCCTTCGCGATGGTATTCGCCACCGTCAGCGTACCCATCTCCGACTGGTGGGGCGGCTCACATGCCATCAAGCGTAAGAAGATTGCTCAGCAACAGGCCGAGGAGCAACTCGTCGATAATTCAGAACTGCTGAAGATTCGCATGCAGAATGCCTGGAACAACGTGGAGGAGTCGGGCCAGCAACTCCAGATTGCCCAGCGCAGCATAGAACAGGCCGAAGAGAATCTCCGTCTGAACCGCAATTACTACAAGGCAGGCACCTCGAAGATGAGTGACCTTCTTGAAGCTCAATTGCTCTACCAGCAGTCCCTTGACCGCCGTAGCGATGCCTATGCCGACTACCAGAACAAACTCCTGGAATACCGACAGGCCACAGGGCAGTAACGTCGTTAACGGAAATAATATCGCACACGACCTATTGTTAAACAAGCTTAAAGTTTTAAATAAATCGCTTGCGATATAAATTATTATTCTTACCTTTGCATCGTGAACGATATAAACAAATAAAGATATGGCTAAGATTTATGATTTCAAGGCTCTCACGAGCAGAGGTAAGGAGATAGATTTCTCTCAGTTCGAAGGTAAGGTGTTGCTGATTGTCAACACAGCCAGCAAGTGCGGATTTACGCCCCAGTTCGCAGGACTGGAGGAAATGAACCAGAAATATAAGGACAAGGGACTGGTGATCATCGGTTTCCCCTGCAACCAGTTCAAGGAGCAGGATCCAGGTTCTGACGGACAGATTGAGGAGTTCTGCCAGTTGAATTACGGTGTGACGTTCCAAATTATGAAAAAGGGTGATGTCAACGGTCCCGCAGCCGAGCCCATTTTCGAATATCTGAAGACACAGGCCCCCACCGAGGAATATAACGGTCTGAAGGCCAAGGCTGCCAAGACACTCTTCAAGGCTATCAGCAAGAGTGTGGAGAAAGACAGCGACATTAAGTGGAACTTCACCAAGTTCCTCATCTCTAAGGACGGTGAAACCATCAAGCGCTATGCTCCCACCACAGAGCCCAAGGATTTTGAGAAAGACGTAGAGGCAATGCTGGCTTAGTTTAGAGTTTAGAGTATGCACGCAGAATTACAACTCGACAATCAGATTTGCTTCCGCCTCTATACGGCAGCACGACTGGTAACACAGGCCTACACGCCGATGCTGACGGCACTGGGCATCACCTATCCGCAGTACCTCGTGCTGATGGTGCTCTGGGAAAAGGATGACCAGCCTGTGAACGACATTGCCCATCGCTTGTTGTTAGAGACAAACACCGTTACCCCCCTGCTCCAGCGCATGGAGAAACTCGGTATTGTCAGCCGCAAAAAGGGAGAACTGGACAAGCGCCAGCAAATTGTAAGCCTGACGAAAAAAGGCAAGGCACTGGAGGAAGAGGCATTTGCTACGATTCCCTCAGGCTGGGACCAACATCTATCAGCCTGTCCGCTGAAGAAGGAAGACTATCCGCGTCTGGAACAAGAACTGGACGCTATCATCGATACACTTAAAAACAAATAAATTATGGCACATCTATGTGAAAATTGCAAATTGCGAGCTAATTACGACAAGAACCCTAAGTCGATCATGGGACGTTTCTGGCGTTGGCACATCAATTTCTGTCCGGGCTGGAAAGCCTACTTCACCTCTCTCCCTGCTGATCAGCAGCAGGCACTACGCGAAAAATATCAGTTTACAAAATATCAATAACCCTTTAAAACAATATAATTATGGATAAGCAGAAATCAATTGAGTCATTACAGTTTTTCGTAACTCATCTGGCAGAAGGTGCCATCGTTCACAAACAGCAAGGTATGATCTTCAAGGCACAGGGCCTCACCAAACTTGGAGAGAAGTACATCGGACACTTCAGTGAGGAGATGGGCTGGGTAGAGAAGTTCACAGAGCGCATCCTCGACTTGGGTGGAGACGTTAAGTTTGAAGGCATGAAGAGCCGCGACCTTATTGGCGACCCCGTCGAGTATGTCAAGGCCGACCTCGCTATTCAGGAGCCGGGCGTTGAGTTGCTGATGAAGTGCATGGCCGACCTGAAGGACGATCCCACCACCTACGACCTGCTGAAGGACTATCTGAAGGACGAGGAGGAAGACCTCTTCTGGAGCCAGGGCGCACTGGAGCTCATCGAGAAGATTGGCACACAGAACTGGCTACTGTTGCAATTATAAATACTGAAAACGTTATGATTATGAAAGAAAAGGTATTACAGGCTATGCGTGAGTTCGGTGCACCCGTCAACGCTGGCAAGATTGCAGAAATCACAGGGATCGACCGTAAGGAGGTCGATAAGGCTTTTGCTGAACTGAAGAAAGAGGGTGCCATCGTGTCGCCCGTCCGCTGCAAATGGGAACCTGCTAAATAACCTCTCACGGCATCGCATGGTGCATCTGCACCTCGACGCGAATTAATTTTTTCTTCACGGGACGGTGTAGCCGGAGTGACTGTTCTACGGATACAGATACCACGCAAAGCCGTCCCTTCATTATCAAATCACCTAAAACACTTTACGATGATGGCAAAGATGAAATGCCCCTGTAAATACACTTACGACCCAGAGAAATTCGTACCCGTAGAAGAATAATGCCTTTCCATCCTTTGACGTTGTTCGACCGCGGGGTGATGCAGACAACGCTGGGGTGCAAAAGAGTTTTACCACGATGAGGATTGTGTGTGTTACAAACTGGATATTAAAATGACAAAGGACGTAGCATTAGTATTGTCGAGCGGTGGTGCGAGAGGTCTTGCCCATATCGGTGCCATTGAGGAACTGGAGGTGCAGGGCTATCGCATCACCTCTATTGCAGGTTGTTCGATGGGCGCACTTATCGGAGGCGTCTTTGCGGCAGGGAAACTGAAAGAATTCCGCGAGTGGATGAAGACCGTTGACCGTAGGAAGATGCTGGAGTTGACGGACTTCTCATTGAGTATTAATCATATCGCTAAAGGGTCGCGCATCCTCGAGGCCATCATGGAGTTTGTGCCTGATATGCCTATTGAAGACCTGCCTATACCCTATTGCGCTGTAGCTACCGACCTGAAAGCCGGGCGTGAGGTCGTGTTCAACAAGGGCAGCCTCTTCGATGCCATCCGAGCCAGCATCTCTCTTCCGTCGTTCTATGAGCCTGTGCATCGTGACGGTATGATACTCATTGACGGTGGCGTGACAAACCCCATACCGCTGAACCGTGTGGCACGGCATGAGGGCGATATCCTGGTTGGTGTTGATGTGAGTGGACATGACTACAAAAAGCAGTCAGAAATTCAGCAAGAACTGGCAGAAAAGCGCAAGCGCAGCACTTCCTTGTCGCAGCAGATACTCAATAAACTGATACCCGACAACATCGAGTTCAATTACTACACCATGCTCTCGCGAGTCAGTTCACTGATGATTCGCCAGAACTCCATCCTCATGGCCCAACTGATGAAACCTGACGTCCTTGTTGACATCCAGATGAGTCGGTACGGCGGCTTTGACTACGACAAATCAGAAAAGCTCATCGCTATTGGTCGCCAGAAGACATTACAGGCTCTCAGTAAATTATAATTTCGCAGTATGATAACATTAATCACAGGACTATTGATTCCTCTACTGGGCACGATGCTCGGCTCAGCCTTCGTGTTCTTTATGAAGGACGAGATGTCTATGCGTTTGCAAAAAACATTGCTTGGCTTTGCATCAGGCGTGATGGTAGCGGCATCGGTATGGTCGCTGCTGATTCCATCGATGGAGATGGTATCAGATAACGGGCGGTGGGCGGTTTTTCCTGCTGCCGTGGGGTTCCTATTGGGTATGGGTTTCCTGCTGATGATTGACGAGCTGACACCTCACCTGCATATCGGAACCGACAAGCCCGAGGGTCCTCGTTCCCGTTTGTCGCGAACTGCTATGCTGGCATTGGCTGTCACCATCCACAACCTGCCTGAGGGTATGGCTGTGGGTGTAGTCTTTGCTGGAGCCGAGAGTGGAATGTCGAATATCTCGCTGGCCAGCGCCCTGGCTGTCAGTATTGGTATCGCCATTCAGAATGTGCCTGAGGGAGCCATTATCTCCATGCCCATGCGGGCGGCAGGCAATTCCAAGTGGAAGTCATTCGTCATTGGCTCATTAAGTGGAGCAGTAGAACCCCTTGGTGGGTTGGCAGTAGTGCTGTTGGCCTCGTTCATGACACCCGTTCTGCCCTACATGCTGGCCTTTGCTGCAGGTGCCATGTTCTACGTCGTTGTCGAGGAACTGATACCAGAAGCCAACGAGGGCGAACACTCCAATCTCAGCACCATCGGTTTTGCCATCGGCTTCGTTCTCATGATGGTGCTTGATGTAGTATTAGGTTAGTTTCAAGGTGAAGAGATGAAATGCAACTTTTTGCCTCCACGTCTCGTCTAGGCTCGATGCTCATGGTAGCCACCAGCGGAACAGCCGTAGTTATCTGATACAAAGTTTTTTGCGTTTGAGGGTGTCAGGGTGTACAAATGCCGATAAACACTGGGCTTGACAACCTGTTTTGTAGGGTGACAGGGTGTACAGAGGGTGTCACATTGGCAGAGGGACAGTTTGGCAGACTTGGTAGGAGCCTTTGGCGTGTTAAATTCTCGAGAGAATTGACGCGTAAAGTGCCCCTTTTTGCAGGAAAAGCAGTGTTAAAGCGTTGAATTCTCTCGAGAATTCAGCGGAAAGTGGCATAGTGTTTGCTGGGAAGTAATCGACAATGAATAACACTAAGCTTATGAATGAAACAACTAAGGTCTTAATGAATTATCTCTACCGCCATGAGCGGAAGGAGAAGTGTGTAACGCTCGAAAATGTGCTCGACTGGACGCGCGAGGGCAAATACCGTCACAGGGCAGTAGAAAAACTGCCGAAAGTGATGCCCGCCATCGGCGAAAAGGGCAGTTATACGGGTCTGGTGCTGCTCTCCTTCAGGATGGAGGAGGGTATAGAAACGCTCGAAAGGCTCCGCAAGGTCGTGAACCTGTGGGAACAGACGCTGATGTCGTTCGTGGGCACCAGCGGACAGTCGCTGAAGGTGCTCATACCCTATCGTCTCGTGGGTGACGGACTCCCTACGGCGGCCTCGCAAGTGGCTCTGTTCCAGCAATATGCATACAAACGGGCAGCGGAATATGCCTTGGCCTCGACAGGTGTCAAGGTGGAAGAGACGATTCATGACGGCACGGAACATTTCCTCATTTCCTACGATCCGAAGGCCTACTACAATCCTGAGGCCAAGGCTATTGAGATGACACAACCCACGGAGCCGCTGACGGAAGGGTCGGCGCAGGTGATCAGCCAACCGGAAGAGGCGACACTCGATACGGAGATCCTGCCAGGCTATACCCGAAGGGAGATGGATGCCACGAAGTACAATTTCATCTGCCGAGAACTGGCCTACGGCAAAGGTATGGACAAGGAGGAGTACCTGATGAGGCTGGCCACCGAGTGCCGCAAGGCGGGCATTGACCAGGAACTGGCTACGAAACTTACCATCTCTAAAGGGATGTTCTTCCAGAAGGACATCCTCGTGCGCTCCACCTTCGGCGCGGCCTACGAGAAACACCCGTTGGGAATGGCAAACCCCATCGAACGCTCACTGATGCACCAGCAACTGCTCGAGGAATTCCTGAAGCGCCGTTATATGTTCCGTAGGAACAAGGTGACGGGCGACATCGAGTATCAGGAGAAACACCGTTATCAACTCTCGTGGAAGCCGCTGACCCAGGAAGTGCAGAACGATATCAACAACGAGGCCATCCGCGAGGGCATCAAGGTGTGGCCCAAGGACTTAGAGCGCATCCTCGTCTCTGAGCGGATCAATGAGTACGACCCCGTGCGCGAGTGGCTTTCCGCCCTGCCCAAATGGGACGGCAGGGATCGACTCGGTGAGTTGGCAGATCGTGTGAGGACCCAGACCCCGGGCTGGTGCGAGAACTTCAAGATCTGGATGCGCTCGATGGTGAGTCAGTGGCGTGCTGGCAAGGATGCCCTCTATGGCGCACAGATGGTGCTGATGATGGTGGGCGCGCAGGGCACCCGCAAGTCTTCCTTCATGCGGATGCTGCTGCCACGCGAACTGATGCCGTTCTATATCGACCGCATCGACTTCACCAATAAGAAGGAGGCGCTCAGGGCGCTTTCCCGTTTCCTGCTCATCAACATCGATGAGTACGACCAGATCTCGAAGTCGCAGACGGCTTTCCTGAAACACCTCATCCAGCGTACGGACGTGAAGGAGCGCAAACTGTATTCGACCACTTTCGAGCAGAGTCAGCGCTTTGCCGCCTTCTGTGCCACCACCAACTCACTGGTGCCGTTGAAAGACGATTCAGGCTCGCGCCGATATCTCGTGGTCGAGGTGAACGAGGTCATTGATACTGATACGCAGGGCGACAAGGCCATCGACTATCCACAACTCTATGCGCAGATCGTGCATGAGATCGAGCATGGTGAGGAATATGCCTTCACGGGCGATCGCGAACAAAGGATCATCGAACAGAATGCCGACTATTACGAGGTGCCCAATGTGATTGCGCTCTTCGAGGATCTGTTCCACCAGCCTCAGGCGGGTGATGAGGTGTTGCTGTTAAGTCCGACGGAGATACTCGAACGTATCCGCAACCAGAAGAAAGTGAATGTCGTGACACAGACAAACGCCACAGTTTTAGGCACTTATCTGCATCGGAAGGGTTATAAGAAGCAACGGAGGAACTATCAGGTTGCTCTGAACTGAAGTCCGTCAGGGTGTACACCCTCTGTACACCCTGTCACCCTACAAAACAGGTTGTCAAGCCCAGTGTTTATCGGCATTTGTACACCCTGACACCCTAAAACATGAAACATTATACATTAAACATTAAAGATTAAACATTAAGAATGAAATACCAACTGAAGAAAGAGACCAAGCCGACGCTCTCCACGTTTGGCAAGTACAAGGCCGTAGCGAGTCACTACCAGACCGTCGAGACGGAGCAATTGATTGAAGAGGTATGCGCGAACGAACCTTACAGTAAGGGCACCGTCGAGGCTGTGGCGTGGAAGCTCGCCAAGGTGATCAATCGTCATCTCCGTGAGGGCGATAAGGTGCGCCTCAAGGATTTCGGTCTGATGAAACTGGAGATCGAGAGCGACAAGGTGGATGCCCCCAAAGACTTCAAGCCCAGCAAGCATATCAAGGGTGTCCGCCTCCACTTCCTCCCCGAGAGTGCCAAGGGCAGCCCCGAGCTCTACAAAAAGATCAAGTTCGAGAAAGAGGTGTAATCTCCGTCCCGTAGTGTGCGAATTTCGTGGCCCTTTAATCTTTTACTTTTTCAGGCTCTCGGGTACGACGGGCATGGCGCCGTTTTGAGTACAAACGAAGGCACTCACGGCAACGGCAGTTTTATGGGCCTCCTGTACGGGCTTGCCGTTAATGATGCAGGCACAGAAAGAGCCCGTAAACGAGTCACCTGCTCCTACGGTGTCAGCCACATCTACCTTCGGTGTTTCCTGGAATGAGGTCAGACCGTCATCGGTAAACACGTATGAGCCATTTGTACCACAGGTCAGGACGAGCATCTTCAAGTGATAGTCCTGGACGATCTTCTCACAGGTCTGGCGCATGTCCAATCCGTCGTAGCCAAACATGCGGTTTACGACCACCAGTTCCTCGTCGTTGATCTTCAGGATATTACAGATGCAGAACGAGTCTTCGAGTATCTCCTTAGAATAGAACTGCTGGCGGAGGTTAATGTCGCAGATTCTCAAGCAGTCCTTTGGGGTAGCATCGAGGAACTTACGGATGTTCTCACGACTGACCACATTGCGCTGAGCCAGTGATCCGAAACAGACGGCACGGGCATTCTTGGCAATCTCCTCCATCTCAGATGTGAAGGGGATATTATCCCACGCTACGTTCTCCTTGATCTCATACGTTGGGATACCGTCACCCGTCAGGGTTACCTGTACCGTTCCTGTAGGATAAGGAACACGTGGCATCAGGTAGTTCAGATTGTGCTCTTTCAGTGCTTCAATAGTCTCGTCGGCGAGGGCATCCTCGCCCAGGGCACTGATGGCAATCGTATTATCACTACCTAGGAATTGGCCTGCGTGATAAGCGAAGTTGGCTGGGGCGCCACCCAGTTTCTTTCCTTCGGGAAGTACATCCCATAATGCCTCTCCGAGGCCTACAATATAACGTTTCATGCTTTTACGGTTTTAAGTTGTTTGATATATGTGAATAAGTAAATGACGCCGAGGGCCATGATCAGTACGGCACCTGCCTGTCCGATGGCATCGCTGGCAAAGCCCATCAACAGTGGGAATACAGTTCCACCGAAGAGTCCCATAATCATCAGGCCAGATACCTCATTCTGTTTCTCGGGCATTGAGGTGAGAGCCTGAGCAAAACAGATGGAGAAGATGTTCGAGTTACCATAACCTACGAGGGCGATGGCGGTGTAAAGGATCCATTTCTCGGTGCCAATAAAGAGTCCGCACATGGAGAGTGCCATCATCACCACGCTGATAATAAAGAATGTACGGGTAGGCAGCACACGGAGGAAGAACGATCCTGTCAGACAGCCGATGGTACGGAAGATAAAATACAGACTGGTGGCAAAGGCAGCATCGTTGAGTGTCATACCCAGACGTTCCATTAGAATCTTCGGAGCTGTGGTGTTCGTACCAACGTCGATACCCACGTGACACATAATGCCAAAGAAAGAGAGCAGGACGATGGGAGTGCCCAACAGTTTGAAGCATTCAGAAAAGGTGGAAGCACGACCCTCTATCTTTGGTTCCTCGATAGGCGTCACACCCAATAAAGCCGTAGCCAGAACACCTATCACGAAATAAATGGCAAATAGGATGCGCCAGTCGTAGCCGAATGAAGGAATCACCTGCGTAGCCCCCCACATGGCGAGATAAGGAGCCAGAAACGAGGCGATGGCCTTGATAAACTGTCCGAAAGTCAGTGTCGAGGCCAGATTACCACCACCCATCACTGTCGATACCAATGGATTCAGTGAGGTCTGCATCAGGGCATTGCCGATACCCAACAGGGAGAACGAGATCAGCATGATGGCGAAGTTGTTGCCAAAGAGAGGGATCAGCAGCGACAATACTGTCACACCGAGTGAGAGCAGCACGGTCTTCTTACGTCCAATCTTGTTCATCAGCATCCCCGTAGGCACACTGAAAATCAGGAACCAGAAGAACACGAGCGAGGGGAAGATGTTGGCTGTCGAATCATTCAGTGCCAGGTCTTCTTTCACGTAGTTCGAGGCGATGCCCACCAGATCTACGAAGCCCATGCAGAAGAAGCAGAGCATCACAGGGACGAGGGCCAGTTTGTTGACTTTACTCATGATTTTATCTTACATTTTTACCTTTTTTACTTCTTTACATCTATCTCGTAGATGGTGACTTTTCCACCTTTAACCTTCATCTGATTGTAGGGCTCCGAGGGGAATACGAGATTTGTCATTGCCATCTTGCCATCAGCGTCGAATACCTCGATACTGCTGTGGTCGATAAAGATACGCAGTTGTTTCAGGGCACCATGTGTGGGAGCAATCGTCGTAGCGGGGAAAGCCTCGCTGAAGCTGACATCGCCGCTCTTCGTACGATCCATGGCGAAGGTCTGCTGTTTAGCATCGTAGTGCATAACCACCTGTTCGCCTCCGGCGTTCGAAAGTACCAGTTCCATGTTACCCTTTACGTCGATTATCAGTTCACAGGCATCCGTCAGGTTCTTTACCTTGTTACCTCTCAGCGCCAGCATCTCCTTCGAGGGCGTCACACCGCAATAGGTCTCGTTGCCGTCCACAAACAGATCCAGGTCACGCGGAATACTGTTGGCACTGCGGAACTGCTTCGTGGGTACCTGGTTGGCGTACTGCCAGTTGCTCATCCATGCAATCACCACATGACGACCTTCAGGCGCATTGTTGAATGAAACGGTAGCGTAATGATCCTTACCATAGTCCATCCACTTAGTCACTTCGGACTTCGATTCACAGGTGAACTGATGACCGTCGAACTGTCCGATAAAGTATTGTGTGGCATTACCTCCGAATGGTCCTCCCGGGTTGATGTTGCACACCAGCATCCACTTCTGCTGTCCAGAACCTCGAACGGTCAGGGGCATCAAATCAGGACATTCCCATACACCATCGTGATTGCCGTACTCACGACCAAACGAGCTCTCCATCGTCCAGTCTTTCAGGTTGGGTGAAGAGTATATCTGCATCTCCTGTCCTGCTGCTAATAGCATGATCCACTTCTGGGTAGCCTCATGCCAGAAGAAGTTGGGATCGCGGAAGTCAGGGATGTTGCTCATGATCACAGGGTTCTTGTCATATTTCGTAAACGTACGTCCACCGTCTGTCGAATAGGCCATTGACTGAGTCTGCGCCTCTGCAGCTGATGTGTAGTAAGCGATAATAGCATCCTTGCCATAACCCGCTGTATTGTTTTTATCCACCACGCACGAACCACTGAATATAGTACCGATGGCATCGGGTTCTATGGCATTGGGCAGTGCTTCCCAATGAATCAGGTCTTTCGATACGGAGTGGCCCCAAGTCATGTTCTCCCATAGCGAGCCATAAGGATTATATTGGTAGAACAGATGCCATTCCCCATCCTTATAAAACATACCATTCGGGTCATTCATCCATCCCCAAAGTGGTGTGTGATGATACGCGGGGCGGAACTGTTCACGATTGGTTGTATCAAACGTATCACTGTATTTCATCTCCTTCCAACAGGCATAATCTTTCACATTGCCAGTCTGGCGCCTATCCCCATGGAAGATGATATCGAGCAATTGCCCGTCCTTTATTTCTAAAGGTACGTAATAATCTACATGATCCACAGCCAAGCGTACATTCGGTTTTCGAAGTGCCTGATTGTCTTTACCGATCACTCTTACACTGGCATTCTCGGCCTTCTCCTCTACAGGCAGGAGTACATACTTGCTACCACTTTCCAGCCTGAGCATCGCATGATTGTCGCTGAGCACTTTGGGCTGTGCCTGTGCCGATACTGACATCAGCAGAGCAGCCACGATTGTTGTCATTACCTTTTTCATTTTGTTATTCATTTGTTGATAATTTCAAAATTCTGCTGCAAAGATACGCCAAATGACCCACTCCGACGATAAATATTGTTTCATTTACTAAAAAAAATCGTTCATTGCAACATTTTTACTATCAATGAACGAATAGTTTTATAAGATTTTTGTATATTTGCAAACAAAACCATAACTGAGATGAGACTAAAACCAATAATCACACTGTTATTAGGACTTGTACTGCTGTCGGCCTGTACCAGTCAGCGCCCACGTTATATAATAGGTGTATCACAGTGTTCGGAAGATATCTGGCGCGAGAAGTTAAATGCCGAACTGAAGATGGGCACTTATTTCTATGAGGATGTAGAACTGCGCTTAGCATCAGCCGATGATAGCGATCAGAAACAGATAGAACAGATCAACCAGTTTGTGGCTGATGGTATCGATCTGCTGATTGTAGCCCCTAATCAGGCTGCTACCGTCTCGCCTGCCATTGATCAGGCTTTCGACAAGGGCATCCCCGTCATTGTGTTTGATCGTAAGACGAACTCAGAGAAGTTTACTGCCTATATCGGTGCCGATAATTACGAGATGGGCCGGATCATGGGCAAGTATATCTGCACCCGGTTAGGAGGAAAGGGAAGGGTGCTCGAGATCATGGGACTTCAAGGCTCTTCGCCTGCCATCGATCGCCATAACGGATTCATGGATGCAATGAAGTCATGTCCTGACATTACGGTGGTAGCCTCGCTTCAGGGCGACTGGACGGCAGAAAGTGCTGTCAAAGCCATCAAAGCCTACAATGGTGATCTGTCAGATATCGACTTTGTCTTTGGTCAGAACGACCGTATGGCCGTAGGAGCCTCTAAGACTTTGCCTCCAGGCCCTACCAAGTATTGTGGTATCGACGGTCTGCCTGGCAAGGAGGGCGGTATTGCCTGTGTGCGCGATTCTGTTCTCGAGGCTACTTATATCTATCCCACCCACGGCGATGAGGTGATACAATTGGCCATGAATATCCTGATGGGCAAGCCCTATCAGAAAGACAATCCGTTGATGGGCGCCCTTGTCACACGCGATAATGCAAAGGTGATGCAGCTTCAGAATGAAGAGATTTCACGACAGTCGGACTATTTGGATCAGTTGCACGAGCAGTCAGATGATTATCTGCACCAGCTCGACGCCCAGCGCATTGTCACCTGGATGGCCATAGGTATCATTGCCCTGCTGTTGATTGCCATCGTGCTGTTCTACCGCTACCATTTAAATAAGGTGGCCATGCAACGGGAACGTGTGATTGATACCCTGTGGAACATACCCCGTGAGGAGTTGCCTGCAGAACCAGAGCAGCCAGAGGAAACGCCTGAGGCTGAAGAAGAATCCCAGACGACCGAATCGACAGTCGCATCGCGCTTCCTGGCCCGCTTCAAGGAAGTGGTGGAGGCCAGGATGTCTGATAGCGATGTCAGCGTCGAAGACCTTGCTGCCGATATGAACCTGAGTCGTGTACAACTCTATCGCAAGGTAAAAGCCGTCACAGACTCCTCGCCTGTAGAGATCCTGCGTACAGCACGCCTCAAACGTGCTTATCAGTTGCTGGTAACTACCGATAAGACCATATCAGAAGTTGCTTATGACGTCGGCTTCTCAGCACCTTCTTACTTCACCAAGTGCTTTAAGGACGAATTCGGCATTAGCCCTTCCGACTTATAACACAAGGGGGTATGTGGTTTTTCTGTATTATTCCGAGCGGGAAATTTGGTTTCTCGCTCATTTATTTGTATCTTTGCGCCATAGCTTTAACAAAAATCGTTCAAAGACTAACAAAAATGTTACACTGAAACAAATATTGCATCGGATGAACGATATTTTAACGCCTAAAGAGTAGAATGAACGTACTTTTGCACCAGATTTAATTCACAAGAGTACTAACAAATAAAAGAATCAACAATGGAACAACTAAAGAAAACGTTTCTGAGTTTAGCGCTTCTGCTTGCAAGTACAATAATGTACGCGCAAAGCGAGATTTCCGGTACCGTGGTTGATGCTGCTGGTGAGACGGTCATCGGAGCTACGGTCATGGAAAAAGGTACGTCGAACGGTACGATTACCGACTTCGATGGTAACTTCACAATCAAGGTTAAAGACGGAGCTATTCTCGTCATCTCCTACATTGGCTATCAGACCATGGAACTTCCAGCCCAGAACGGCATGAAAGTAACACTGAAGGATGATGCTGAGGTGCTGCAGGAAGTTGTGGTGACTGGTTATCAGGTACAGCGCAAGAAAGACCTGACAGGTGCTGTAGGTGTCGTTGAGACGAAAGACTTCAAGACTAGCAACACCGACCCCATGGCATCCCTGCAAGGTAAGGTGCCAGGCATGACCATTACCTCTAATGGCTCTCCCTCGGGTGAGGCCGATGTTCATATCCGTGGTATCGGCAGTATGGGTGGTTCAAGCACGGCTCCTTTATACATTGTCGATGGTATGCCTTATAGCGGTTCACTCAATAGTCTGAATGCCTCCGACATCGAGTCGATGCAGGTGTTAAAAGATGCCGCCTCAGCCTCTATCTACGGATCACGCGCTGCCAATGGTGTAATCGTGATCACGACCAAGAAAGGTAAGAAGGGCGACAAGGTAAACATTGATTTCAACGCTTCGCTGTCTGTTGCATGGATGACCCAGAAGATGAAGCTACTCAATACTCAGCAGTATGCTACCGCCTTGGTACAGGCTGCTCTCAATGATGGTAAGAATCCCGTTGACTATGCTCACAACTACGGCTTGGCACTGGATGTAGCTAATGGCACACCTATCTCTGTCTATAATCCCACAACGGGGGCCATGGAGTCGTACTCCGTAGGCGGTTATTACGACGGGTTTATGAATGCCAAGCAGACAATGCCTTACAGCGATACCGACTGGGTCGATGAAATCAGCCGTACTGGTGTCACCCAGAATTACGACCTCTCTCTCTCGAAGGCCACCGACAAGGGCTCGTCGCTCTTCTCCTTCAACTATAAGAAGGCTACTGGTGTGCTGAAATATACAGATTTCGAGAACTTTGCTGCCCGCCTCAACAGTGTTTATAAGATCAATAAGATTGTCAGCGTAGGTGAGAATGCAACCATCTCTTATTCTAATAATGTGGATTGTGCTCCTCTGGAGAATGCGCTGAAGATCGCCCCCACACTGCCAGTCTATGAAATCGACGGTGTGACCTTCTCTGGTCCTGTGGGTGGTATGAGCGATCGTCAGAATCCCATGCGCGAGCTCTATCATAACAAGGACAACCGCCTGAAGAAGTGGCGCATCTTTGCTAACGCCTATGTTGATATCACCCCTATCACGGGCATGCTCTTCCGCTCGAACTTCGGTATTGACTACACCAACAGCTACATCCGTAGCTTGCAGCACACCTGGGATTCGGATGTTGTAAAGAACAGCACCAATGCCAGCACGATGTCACAGACTCATAGCACGAAGTGGACATGGTCGAATACCTTGCAGTACAACTTCGACATCGTCGAGAACCATAACCTCAATGTCCTCCTCGGTATCGAGGCCCATCAGGACAATGGAATCGACTTCTCTGCTCGTCGTACGGACTATCCGTTGGAGACCATCGACTATATGTGGCCCAATGCCGGTACAGGTATCCAGACTGTTACAGGTGCTGGTGACAGCTACAAGCTGATGTCTTACTTTGGCAAGATTGACTACAACTGGAACGACTTGCTGTTGGCCAGCTTCACGCTGCGTTACGACGGCTCAAGCCGCTTTGGTAAGAACCACCAGTATGGTACCTTCCCGTCAGTCTCTCTTGGTTATCGTCTTTCAAAGCATATCAATGCCGATTGGCTTCGCGACTGGAAGATCCGCGCCAGTTATGGTGTGACAGGTAATCAGGGCATGAACTCCAATACGGCCCACTACGGACTCTTCGTGGCCAATTATGGATCAGACCGTGAGAACTCCACAGCCTACGATCTCAATCTGCAGTATTCTGGTACACTGCCTTCTGGTTACTTCAAGTCGCAGTCTGCCAATGAAGACCTGAAATGGGAGTCCTCGTCACAGTGGAACTTCGGTACTGACTTCTCACTCTTTGGCGGTGATCTCTATGGTTCTTACGACCTCTTCCTTAAGGAAACCAAGGATATGCTCGTTCAGCCAGCCTTCCTCGGCGCTATCGGCTTTGGTGGTCAGACTTGGATCAACGGACCGACACTGAAGAACTGGGGTATGGAGCTTAATCTGGGCTATCGTCATACGACAGAATATGGATTGTCTTACAATATTACTGGTAATGTGGATTTCTACCGTTCTAAGGTGACCTATCTGCCTGAGAAGTCTAAGAACTCTTACGAGCATAACGACTATCATAACCTGGCACAGGACGAGAAGGCCTACGGTTCGCTCATCGGTTATGTGGTGGAGGGACTGTATCAGTCGCGTGAGGAAGTGCTTACCCACGGACAGGCCGGTGCCCGCGTAGGTGGATTGAAGTATGCTGACCTTAACGGAGACGGCAGGATCAACGAGGCTGATCGCACATGGGTCTATAACCCCGTAGCCAATTTATCTTACGGTATCAATGTCGATCTGGGTTACAAAGATTTCGACTTCACGATGTTCTGGCAGGGAGTTTCAGGTGTTGATGTCATCAACAACCAGAAATACCAGACCGACTTCTGGAGCATTACAGATGCAGGTTCCAACAAGGGTGAGCGTCTGATAGACGCCTGGACTCCTGCCAACAACAGTTCCACCATTCCCGCTCTGACCACCTCAAACGGTGCCGACGAGGGTCGAATGTCGTCATACTTCGTGGAGAACGGTTCTTACATCAAGTTGCGCACTCTGCAACTCGGTTATACCCTGCCAGCATCACTCACCAAGAAACTGTTGCTGTCTAAGGCACGCATTTATCTCTCTGGCGACAATCTCTGTACCATCAAATCAAGTTCACTGACCTGCTCTGATCCTGAGAATACTGCATGGAACTATCCGCATACAGCCTCATTCACATTTGGTGTACAGGTGGGATTCTAAAGCGGTCTGCGACCTAATTGATAATTGAAAATTGATAATTGAAAAATCATAGAACAATGAAAAAGATCAATATATATTTCGCATCCTTACTGCTTTCTGTCTTTGCAGTATCATGTAGCGTTGATGATGTGAAGCCGCAGGGCGTACTGGACGATGAGACTGCGTTTTCAAGTCCTGACAAGCTCGTTACCGCAGCATACGCCAAACTAGGCGATGACTGGTATTCCTATCCGTTCAATCTCTGGCCGTATGGCGACATGAGCGCCGACGACTGCCTGAAGGGCGGTTCTGGTGAGAACGACACAGGTTATCACCCTATGGAAATATTCTCTACCCTGCAGCCCGATCGTGGCGAGTTCGACGAACTGTGGTATCAACTTTACAGTGCCATATCTCGCTGCAACCGCGCCATCGAGTCGCTGGACAGAGCCGAGGATACTGCTGCTAACAGGCAGTTCAGAGCCGAGGTTCGCTTCCTCCGTGCACATTTCTATTATAAGCTGCAGCAGATGTGGTACGAAGTGCCTTTTGTTACCGAGGGCATGGACAATGCCGCTATCGAAGCCTGTCCTCAGAGTTCGCACGACGAAATCATGCAGATTATCATCGATGACTTCCAGTATGCCTACGAGAACCTGCCCGAGGCGGCTCCTGGCACCACAGGACGTGCGCATAAAGTGGCGGCTGCTGCCTACTTGGCTAAGTGTTATCTGAACTGGGCATATGGCGACGGCTACGAAGCCAATACAGGCTACGCTCATGTTGATCAGGCGAAGATTCAGAAAGTTATCGATTATACAGAGGTGGTAAAAAATTCACCTTACAACTATCAGGACACCTATGGTCATATCTTCCTGCAAGACTATGCTAACTCTGTAGAGAGCATCTTCGCTGTACAGCACTCCAACAAGGCCGACGACGGCACAAAATATGGTCGTGCCAACTGGTCGAACATGCTGAATGGCGTCTGGGGCATCTGGTCATGTGGATGGGATTTCCACAAGCCCTCTCAGAATCTGGTGAATGCCTTTAAGACCCGCAACGGTCTGCCTATGGACGACTTCGATGAGGACCACAATGCCATCGTGGTGAATGGTGCTGATTCTAAGTTCAAGTACGATCCCCGTCTGTTCCACACGGTTGGTATGCCCACCTATCCTTATAAGTACGAGGAGCAATATACGCTGACCAAGGCCAACAGCCGCACCCCAAACACCTACGGTTACTATTGTTCTATGAAGGAGATCCCTCAGCGCAGTAAAGGCGAGGATTATGACAACCCATGGCAGGCTTTCGGACAGAACGACTACGTACTGCGCTATACCGATGTGATGCTGATGCGTGCTGAAGCCCTGATTGAAAACGACGACCTGAATGGCGAGGCTCTGCAGATCATCAATACCATCCGCGAACGTGCAAAGAGGGATATCAGTGGCACTTCTCTGATCAGTTATGCAAGAAACCAGTGCGACATTGCTCTCTATGGTAGTTTCGCTTCAAAGGATGATGCCCGTAAGGCTCTGCGCTGGGAGCGCCGTGTAGAGCTGGCTATGGAAGGACACCGCTTCTTCGACCTGCGTCGCTGGGGTCTGCTGTCAACTACACTCAACAAGTATTTTGAGACAGAGGTCACTGATGAGTATGATGGACAGACTTATGGTCTCTACTATAAGGACGCCTTCTTCACGGCAAACAAGAATGAGTACTTCCCCATCGCATCTAACCAGATGAACTACGTACAGGGACTCTATCATCAGAACAAGGGATACTGATTAATTGATAATTGAAAATTGATAATTGATAATTAAGAGTTTAGAGTTATGAAATCTATATATAATTTTTTCTGCGTCATCTGTGTCATCTGTGGTTTCACTGCTTGTCAGGACAGAGACCTTCCAGGTTCTGGCGAAATGAAGTTGAGCAGTCCTGAAGTGTCACAGATAGCCGGTGCCCTCAGCGGTGAGAACAATTACGACTACACGCTGACATGGCCTGCAAGCAACAATGGAGCAGTGATGAACGTCGCAGTGTATAAGAACGGTACACAACAGCAGGCACTAACCCCCTGTCCATCCGGTTCCTTCACGTTGAAGAACCTGGAGACCAACCAGCTCTACGAGTTCCTCTTTAAGTATGCCAATGATGAGGCTATCTCTAACGGCGTGATGACATCCTATACTCGTCTCGGTGCTACAACACCGAGCGAGGTGAAGATGGATCAGGTTGATATTTCCGACGATCAGCATAACCTACAGATCTCATGGACTGCCAGCCCTGATGCCACATCGTACATTCTGAAGGTGGTGAAGAACAGCACAGAGGAAATAGTGAACACCACCGTCAACGGCACCTCTTACCTATTGGAGGGTGTGCAGATGAAGGATCGTTTCGAGGCAACTGTCATCGCCCAGAACAACGATGGCAAGGCTCTGCCCGTGGAAGCATCTGCCAAGATCGGCGGTAAGATTCCTGCTTTCCTCTCTGAATATGCTACACCTGAAGAACTTGTTGCCAATGGCGACGATGATGAGGCCAGTGCATGGCTTTGGTTCCACGAGAACTATCCTAAGGGCGAATATGTTTATTTCGGCAACATCAGTACGGTAGAGGATATCGCAGACTACCGCATGCTCTTCTGGCTGCGAGACATCGAGACAGGTAACGTGGATGACATCTGGAACTTCTCTGATGTAGCCAAGAATGCTGCACCCTGCATCGAACAATATGTGAAGAATGGTGGAAATCTGCTGCTGTGGTCACATGCCGTACCATATATCGGCACCATCAATCGTCTTTCTACCTCTTTGCTCCGTGGTGTTAGCAACGCCTTTGGTTGTGGTGCTGGTGGCTATAATGGTGATGTTTGGAAGATCGGCGTATGTGTGAACACCGGTTCTTTCTATAAGGATTACAGCACTCATGCCATCTATGCCGGAATACCTACAGAGAAGTTAAACGACAATTGCCCTGTTGGCATCGCTATGAAGGGTGCAGGCTGGACAGAAGACCACAACTGCTTGTTCTTCGACATCCCAACCAAGATCACAGGTCTCGACAACAATTCTGAGGAGTGCTACAATGTGCTGACCAACGACTATGGTATCTATCCGCTCGGCACGTGGGATAGTCAGGTGTCATGGGTTTCACAGCTGAACGTTTGGGAAGCTAAGGGTGCCGATAAGGCTCCAGAAGGATTCCAGAAGGGTGCAGGTACCGTGCTCTGCATTGGTAATGGTGGTTGCGAGTTCTCAATGAAGAACGACGACGGCACACCCGACAAGAGTGCAACCCCCAAGAATAACTCTTGTCAGGCAAACGTTCTGAAACTGGCGAAGAACAGCATCGAATACCTGATGTCCATCTAATTAGGTTAATAGATTACAAAAGATTCCTCCGTATCACCAAGATATGGAGGATTTTTTGTATCTTCGCAACAGATTAAAAAAAACAAATATGAAAGAACAGATGATAACTACAGAGCGAGTCTTTGGTATCTTCAGTGAATTGAACAAGATACCGCGTCCACTTCCTCCCCGAGAGTGCTAAGGGCTGCCCTGAGCTCTACAAGAAGATCAAGTTCGAGAAAGAAGTATAAACGTCAAACAATCTTTGCAGCAAAAAGCGAGGTCATTATAGATTTTCTATTATAGAATTTCTATAATTGGGATAAATTGCTTATATTTACACCCAGAAACATTTATAACTTAAGATGAATAGAGGATATGCCAAAAGGAGATAATCTCCTAATTTATCACAAAAGATTCCTCCGTATCATCAAGATATGGAGGATTTTTTGTATCTTCGCAACAAATTCAAAATAAAAACAAATATGAAAGAACAGATGATAAGTACAGAGCGAGTGTTTGGTATCTTCAGTGAACTGAACAAGATACCGCGTCCATCACATCACGAAGAGAGGGTAGCAGACTATCTGTGCCATTTCGCAGAACGCCTGAATCTGGCGTATGAGCGCGACAAGGAGAACTGCGTGGTGATCCGTAAGCCAGCCAGCATGGGGTATGAAGGACATGAGCCCATTGTGCTGCTTAACCACATGGATATGGTGTGTGTGGGCATGCGCGACCCACTCAACGATCCTATTGAGGCTTACGTCGAGGACGGGTGGATGAAGGCTCGTGGCACATCGCTCGGAGCCGATAACGGCATAGGGTTGTCGATGGCACTGGCGGTACTCGAAGATGACAGCATTGAGCATCCGGCTCTGGAAGTCATCACTACGACCAATGAAGAAGACGGCATGTCGGGGGCTTCCGGGCTGAGCAAGGACTTCCTGAAAGGCCGAAAAGTCATCAACCTTGACTCTGAAGACTACGACACCATCACTACAGGTGCCGCAGGAGCCTGCTTGCAGTTCCACCGTTTACCGATGAAGCGCAAGCCGGCATCTGAAGACAGAAAATGGTATCGCATCCGCATGGAAGGTGGATTAGGCGGACACTCTGGTGTTGACATCAACAAGGGGCGTTGTAGTGCTGTGATCCCTGCTAAGCGTTACCTTGAAATCGCCAACAAAACTGCTGGCATCGATATTGCCAACATAGAAATAGGCGAAGCCAATGCTTCGATTGCCTCGAAGGGCGAGATGATTATCGGCCTTGGCCCAGAATTATCTATTGAGAATGCAGAGAAAGCGCTCCATGAACTCAATGAATGGCTGCGCGAGGCATTTGGAGACACCGATCCTCATATAGTATGCAGTATAGAGGCGTGCGATAAACAAGATACGATCATACCCGCTAACGTTATATCGTCATTATTATCATGTTTGGATGTCATACCAAATGGGGTGGTAAAGATGAGCGACGCGATGCCTGGCACGGTAGAGACATCGAATAATGTAGGGCGTATCTCGTCTTCAGAAGACCAGATTTTTGTATCTACCCACACCCGCAGTTTCATCGACGACGATATGGCAGCACTGAGCAGACAGATTGCCGATACTTTCAAGACGCGAGGTGCCGGATCTGAAGTCATCATGTCGGCCCCAGCATGGCAGGAGAATCAGCAGTCGCCTTTCCTGCAACTGGTCAGCAATACGTTCCAGGATGTGTTGGGCTGGCGCCCGCGTATGGTGGCTATGCACTTTGTACTCGAAGCAGGATTCTTCGTGCAGCATTATCCTGGCATTCAGATTGCCAGTATCGGCCCTCGTATCGTTGAACCTCACTCAACAAGTGAACGTGTCGAACTTTCAACCATAGAAGATATCTGGAAAGTTCTTATAGAGTTATTAAAGCGATTATAGATGGCATGGAAACTGAAATATCGCTGTAAGGCCTGTGGCTATGAGGCTGAGGTGTATGAGGGACGAGGACTGTTTCGTCAACAAATTACGCCGATGTCCTGCCCAGACTGTAAGACCATCCAGAACATTGTGGTGGGTGGTATCATAGCCGACGTGGCACCATCTTATAGAAGCGAGGTGGGACGTCTGTGTCTGCAATGTGGCAGCGATAACATCCGTATATGGGACATGAAGACCTGCCCCAAGTGTCAGGGCGAAATGGAAGATACGGGAGAAAAGGAGTTTTGGACATGAGACCATGCCCAGATGGATGGCATGCAAGCCTGCCGTTTCCTGAATAACTTGCAGCACGAGATATCCGTTAGATAATAAATATTTGGATTATCTGTAATTATTTCACTTTTTCTGCGACTAATAGGTCAAACGAAAGAGTTAAACAATGGAAACAAAAGAATTAGAGAAAGAATTCCTGAGCATGATCGAGGAGCAGAAACGTACCATCTACAAGGTGTGTTACATGTATGCCAATGATCAAGACGACCTGAACGACCTGTTTCAGGAAACGGTGCTAAACCTCTGGAAGAGTTTTCCTCGCTATCGTGGCGACAGTTCTCTCAACACTTGGGTATATCGCATCGCCATGAACACCTGTATCTCGTTCCTGCGTCACTCCAACACTCGCCCACAGACCGTTCCTATGACGGCTCAGATAGCAGGCAGTCTGGAGACCGACGAGGAGACAGAAGCAAGGCTCAAGTATCTCTACAACCTCATCAACCAACTGGGGAAATTGGAACGCGCGCTGATCCTCCTTTGGCTTGAAGAGCGTAGCTATCAGGAAATGGCCGATATACTCGGCATCTCTAAGGCAAATGTTGCCGTTAAACTCAATCGTATTCGAGAGAAATTAAAGCAAATGTCTAACAGTTAAATTGTAAGATTATGGAACTTGACGATTTGAAGACCAGTTGGAACGCTCTTGATAAGCGTCTGGCAGAAACAGAAATAGTGAATATGCGTATGGTGAAGGAGATGGTGTCTCAGAAGACCAAGTCGGCTTTTAACGGCATCGTGGGGCACAACCTCTACAACTTCGTAGTAAGCCTTGTTATCATAGGTTTTGTTTTCCCATATGTCTGGATGCATACCCCCATCTCTACCACATCGTTTGTGATTGTTGAGGCTATTATGCTCATTGGATTGATTCCAGTTGTAAGAAAACTCTTGCTGTTGTCTAAGTTCGATGTCGATGGTAAAAACGTAAGCGAACTCAACCGCTTGGTATTGAAATACAAGAAGGCTTGTCACGACGATCCTTACTGGACTATCACAGGTGTAACTCTGGCCTTTGTTGGCTTCTATATCTCAGAGATTGGCTTCAATACAGCTATCGACTATGGATTCAGCAACCGTGTATGGGTAGTAGTAGGTCTCACCTTGCTCACCTTCGCTCTGGCTTTTGTCATCGGATTGTGGCAGCGTCGTCGTCATGCCCAGCAGATGCAGGAGATAGAACGCGGACTTGAAGAACTAAAGGAATTTGAAAACTAAGGTTTTATTATAGTTTTTGTTAATATCAAGTTAGAATGAAACTAAAATGCAGCATTCGTCTTGATGACGCGTGCTGCATTGTTTTTTATTCATTCGTCACAGAATCGTGCAGATTATCCCAAAAATTTGGTAGATTGCACAACTAAGTATAATTTTGCAACGTCAAACAATAAAACAAAACATAAACATGGATAAAGAAACAAAATTCTGTCAGAGTTGCGGCATGCCGCTAACAGAAGATGTCCTCGGCACCAATGCCGATGGTAGTAAGAACGAAGATTATTGCATGTACTGCTACAAGGATGGAAAATTCTTGCAGGATTGCACGATGGAAGAGATGATCGAACATTGTGCCCAATTCGTGGGCGCAGTAAACGAGGGGTTGGAGAAACCCATCACCAAAGAGGAATATATCGGTATGATGAAAACATATTTCCCCCAGTTGAAGCGTTGGCGCAAAACGTTGAATGTTAGTAACGATGAAGTCATGAATGTCAACCCCGCTTTGGCAGGCATTAAAGAACTCATTGCACCGATGGCCGTTTCTACAGCGATTTCTATCCACGTAGCCTTGTAATTGAATAACAAAGATATGCTAACAAAAGCACTTGTCGTTATCGACATTCAGAACGACATCACGAAGCACTATCGCGACATCATTGACAACATCAATGCTGCTGTCGAATGGGCTGTATCTGAGGGTATGCACGTTGTCTATATCAAGCATAATAACATCACTGCAGCTACACGTACCTTCAAGCCTGATACTCGTGGCGAAGAGTTGGCACCAGAACTGAAGGTGGTTTCAGACAATATCTTTGTGAAGACAAAGAGTAACGCATTGACGAGTGAGACGTTTGCCACATTCATTGCTGAAAATGGAATCACAGAGTTCTATGTTACTGGTGCTGATGCTACCGGCTGCGTGAAGTCCACATGCTTCAATATGCGAAAAGCCGGCTACACGGTACACGTCCTCTCTGACTGTGTCACCAGCTACGATCTGAAGAAACTGCCTGAGATGTTTGCATACTACGCCAAGCAAAGTTGCGAAGTGATTACTTTAAATGAAATAATATATGAATGAGACGAATGCAATAATATATATACATGGCAAAGGCGGCAGTGCAATGGAAAGTGAGCACTATAAGCTACTATTTCCTAATTGCGAAGTGATAGGCTTAGATTATCAGACTTTCTCTGACCTAAAAGGTACAGAGTGTGGCGTTGCAATCACTCCCTGGGATACAGGTAAAGAGATTTACGATGCCGTAAAAGAACTGAAAAGGAGATTCGAAAACATTATCCTGATTGCCAACAGCATCGGGGCATTTTTCAGTATGAATGCAGGCATTGATGACATGATTCAGAAAGCCTACTTCATATCTCCTATCGTGGATATGGAGAAACTGATTACCGACATGATGAAGTGGGCCAATGTCACTGAGCAGGAGTTGGAATCAAAAGGCATTATTCATACCGACTTTGGTGAAGAACTGTCGTGGGAATACCTGAACTACATCAGAAGCCACCCTATAGAATGGCGTGTGCCAACGAAGATTCTGTACGGCAGCAAAGATCATTTGATGTCTATTGAGACCATTACCGACTTTGCCAATAAGCATCAAGCCACTCTAACTGTCATGGATGGCGACGAGCACTGGTTTCACACAGAAGAACAGATGGCATTCTTGGATAATTGGATAAAAGGAGTAGAAGTCTGAAAACAATTTTGTATCTTTGCAGTGTCATTGCAAACATAAAGAGATAATGAAAAAATCGATTATCATATATGGTAGCCAGTATGGCACAACTAAGCGGTATGCCGATCGCTTTTCAGAAATAACAGGGATAGAAACCGTTAGTTATCAGGAGTCTAAGGATATTGACAGGTATGACCGAATTATCTTCATGGGTGCTCTCTATGCAGGTAGTGTCCTAGGGTTAAAGAAGACGATCAGCAAGATGTCCCCCAAGCAAGAGCTGGTTATCGTCACGGTTGGCTTGGTTGACCCGATTGATCCAGAGAATATTGACTACATTCGGCATTCCATCAAAGAGAGGATTCCTGCAGATCTCTACGACGAAACGAGAATATTCCACCTCCGTGGAGCCATTGACTACAGCCAACTTAGCCTGAAGCATCGGATGATGATGGCGGTTATTCACTCGAAATTATCAAAGATGCCAGAAGAGAAGCTTAACGCCGAGGCAAAGACCATTCTTGCCACATATGGCAAAAAGGAAGACTTCGTCGATTTCAAATCATTGGAGAAACTTGGAAGTGTGATACAATGAATTGGAATATACGCTTGGATAATATAGGATCAGAAATGAAGATGTCAAATGATAATAAAGTAATATGAAAAGAACGATATTATATTTCTTTTTATTCGCGCTGTTGTTGGTCAACTGTGGCAACCAGCCTCAGACACTCAGTGAATTGAAATCAGAGTACGTGACTATCGACGATAGTATTCGCGTACATTATAAAATATGGAATAAGTCGGCTGGCACTGATGCCAAGACCGTCTGCTTTGTTCACGGCTTCGGCTGTGATATGAACACTTGGGAGAAACAGTTCGAGGCATTCCGTGATGAGAAAAATCAGCAACTCGTATTCATCGACCTACCAGGCTACGGACAAAGCGACAAGCCCCATGTGGACTACACGCTCGACTTCTTTGCCCATGCCATTGATGAAGTGCTGAATTCAAATGGTATTAAGGATGCCGTCTTCGTAGGTCATAGTCTGGGAACGCCTGTATGCCGTCAGACGCTGTTGACGACAGCTCACAAAGGCGCTTTGGTCGATGTTGATGGTGTCTATTGTTTCTACGATGGCACGGAAACACCTGAATATGTAGAGGCAGTCAACCAGTTCGGCCATGCTTTTGATGGCGAGAACTGTCGCGAGGTTATCACAGGTTTTGTATCCTCGTTGGCAGGCAAGGATACACCTCAGGAGATCAACGACTATGCCATGTCTGTGATGCCCGAAACGCCACAGTATGTAACTTCGAACACCATGCAGCATTTGATTGAAAAGAAGTGGTGGAACAATCGCCATATCTCTTTGCCTGTGATGGTTATCTGTACGCAGAACAGTGGTCTTGATCATGACAACAAGCAGAAGATGGAGCGTTTGTATCCCAACCTCGACTATACGGAACTGACCACTTGTGGACACTTCATTCACATGGAGCAACCTGAGATGTTCAACGAGAAACTTAAGACTTTCATCAAAAAATGAAAAGAGAAATAAACCCTCAAGAGAGTAGTCGTGACGAAGCATTCACGATGTGGATGTCGTCGCCCATGCCGATGGTAACATTGGTGAAAACACTTGATGTCAGTCGTCTGCGAAAAGCAAATCGAAAGACGGGAATCAAATTTACCGTACTCTTGTGCTGGTGCATTTGTAAGGCTGCCAGCAACATTGAAGAGTTCTTCCTACTGCCAGTTCCTGGCCATTTGTACCGCTATGATAAATTAGCAGTCAATGTCGTCGTGCTAAATGACAAAGGTGGAATCACCTTGTGTGATGTGCCCTATTCCGAAGACATCAAGCAGTTCAATGCTGACTATCTGGAAGTGACCCGTCGGGCCGCGAAGACCTGTAAAAGCACATCGCTGGAAGATTACATGATTATTGGCACATCAGCATTGCCACACACAGAGTTGGATGGTATTGTCAACCAGTATTCTGGCCGTTGGAATAATCCGTTCCTTGCGTGGGGTAAGTATAGAAAAGGACTGTTTAAGACCACTCTTCCTATATCACTTCAGTTTCACCACGCCCAAATGGATGGCATGCAAGCCTGCCGTTTCCTGAATAACTTGCAGCACGAGATAAACAGTATCAGCATAGAGTAATAATTTCAATTGGCTGCAGTGCATTTCATCCGTCATTCCTGCCTTTATCGCATGGTGCTATTATCCTGGCCTTAAAATTCAATGAAGCAAATCCCCAATATCCTGTCAGCGTCGAGAATTGCATTGTGTCTGCCATTACTCTTGGCGGATGCAATGACTATGCCCTTCTGGGTGCTCTACGTGATAGGAGGTACTACGGATATGCTCGACGGCTTTCTGGCAAGGCGATGGGGAGTTGAGAGTAAATTCGGGGCCAGATTGGATAGCTTGGCAGACTTTGTGTTTGTCATTGCAGTAGGATATAAGTTGTTTCCGCTACTGAAACTGCCAACTGTGTTGTGGATGATGATAGGACTTATTGCCATGGTGAAAATCGCCAATGCCATCAGTTCCTATGTGGTAAAACGCCGGATAGCTTTTCCACACACCAAAGCCAACAAATTGACAGGCTTTCTGCTATTTATCGGCATGATGACTATCGGGCAGTCATACTTCATCCCTGTTGCATGGGTAGTTGCTTGCATCGCCCTCTTCGCAGCCATACAGGAAGGACATATTATTCGAAGTGGGTAGACCATTCGTCACAGAATTGTACCATTCGTCACATATTGGAGCTAAGTCGCAACTTTAGCATATCTCTGCATCGTCAAACTGGCAAATTATTCAAAATTGCAGAGATATGAAAAAGTTTAGTATGAAAATGGTGGCTTTAATGGCCGCAATGATGATGAGCCTGACAGCTCAGGCCAAGACACAGGATGTAGGTGGACGAGTAATAGACCAGAATGGTGAACCACTACCATTTGTAAGCGTGACGCTGCTCACGGCAGACTCTACCTATATCCAGGGTGCTACGAGCGACGAGAATGGTGCGTTTATGATTCAGACAACGGATGCATGCTGCATCTTGCGACTCTCGTTTATCGGCTATCGTACGCAATACGTGAATGTAAAAGGCTCGGACGTTGGTACCATCCAAATGGAAGAAGACCAGCCCATGCTGAGCGAGATTATTGTAAAGGGACAGCTGCCGAAGACGAAACTGACGGGCAACTCGATGGTAACCACCATCCAGGGGACTATTCTTGGAACCTCGGGAACAGCCAAGGAGATGTTGGCCAAGGTGCCTGGTATGACTCTGAAGGGCGACGAACTGGAAGTGCTGGGCAAGGGTACACCTATCTTTTATATTAACGGACGCAAGATGCACGACAAAGAAGAACTGAAACGGCTACGTTCAGAGGAGATTGCGAGCGTGGAGGTGATTACCAATCCTGGTGCACAGTACGATGCTACGATATCATCAGTCGTAAGAATCAAGACCATTCGCAGGGAGGGCGACGGTTTCGGCTTCGACTTGAATACTGGTTTTAATCAAGATCTGAGGTTTGGCGAGAGCGACCCCAGTGCCCAGCTGAACCTGCGCTATCGCCATAATAACCTCGACCTGTTTAGTATGGTGAACTATTGGAAATGGGACCAGACGTCACTTTACTATGATGACCAGTCGAACTATCTGCCTACTGATAAGGAAGTCTTGAACATCGTTCAGAATTCTCATTCGAGGAATCATTTCAAGAACAATGGGATTGACTATAATCTGGGGTTCAACTGGCAGATAGCCGAAAACCACTCTGTTGGCGTCAGAATCCAACGCAACGACCGCTTCAACGCCACCACAGACCTGATGGTGGAGACAGACATCGAGCGCCAGCCGCTCCAGAAGAAGGAGCATAATTATTCTACTCAAGACGAGCATCGCCACACCTTATATAACTGGGAAGGCAATGCGTATTACAATGGTAAGGTAGGTAAAATGGGAATTGACCTGAACGTGGATTTCCTGACGGACAAGACTAACGTGGATAATCATATCAACGAACTCGTTAATCATACTGACCACAACGCGATGGAGCAGGACAATAGCACTTTCACAGCTTTGTGGGCTACTAAACTCGTGCTGACCTACCCCATCTGGAAAGGACAATTAGAGGCAGGTACGGAGCTCTCGTTTGTAACACGCAAAAACAGTTCCAGCATCACCAATTATCCCCTGCCAGCTTCCGACTCGAAGGTGAAGGAGAACAATATAGCTGCCTTCGTGGCCTATAACTTCAACCTGGAGAAGCTGGGAAACTTCAGTGCTGGTTTGCGCTATGAGCATGTGGGTTTCGACTATACTGATAAACTCGATGCTGCCAACAATATGACGCGCTATCAAGACGAGTTCTTCCCCAGTCTGTCGTGGGCCAGACAGTTCGGCCCCGTGCAGACTTCGGTAGCCTATAGTTTCAAGACCATCCGTCCCGACTATAACAGTCTGAGCGACCGCATCACCTATATCAACT